>Ga0209123_1000720_pt1 | contig 38758 bp, 34 predicted proteins | sample BarGraIncu00431A_FD_184500 | JGI IMG/M metagenome (GOLD analysis project Ga0209123, IMG submission 184500) | Arctic peat soil microbial communities from Barrow, Alaska, USA - Barrow Graham LP Incubations 004-31A (SPAdes) (version 2) | ecosystem: Environmental > Terrestrial > Soil > Wetlands >...
CCCCCCTGTCTCGCTCCGCGAGCCTTCCCCCCTGTTCCACAGGGGGGACCAGACGGAGTCTTCAACTAAACGGCAATGGCTATGGGGGAGGATCAAACCCGCCCCAAATAAGGACGAAATAGGGAAAATGGGCTGAAAGCCGCCGCAGCCCCAGGATGCCGTAGCGTATTTGCCGGCGCTATGCTAAAAAAAGAGTGGGTGCGCCTGGCGGTCCCCCCTGAAAAGCGTCCTGAAGGATGCGCAGGGTGCCGGTCGCAACTCCGGACGAAGAGTCCTCCCCGCCGCCGCACCTCCGTGGCATCGAAGAGCGAGACACCATGAAGATTATGATCAAATACCGGCTTTTTCTTGCCATGCTGGCCGCCACCGGCGCCGTCGTCGTCTGCATGTTCCTCATCATGCAGTGGAGTATCGGGCGCGGTTTTCTCGCCTATGTCAATACCATTGAAAAGGAGCGTTTCGAAAAGCTTGCCGAGGTGCTGGAAGAGACCTACCAGTCCCAGGGAGACTGGGATTTCCTGCGCGACGACGCTTCAGCCTGGCCTAAATTGGTGGAAGCGACTCTCCCCCGGGAAGGAACCGACCAGGTGCGCGTCGAGCATCGGCAGCAAAGGGCCGTTCGGCGGGCCGAGAGACGGCAGGCACGCGGCTTTGCCAACCTGACCGGCCAGCCGCCGCAGCGCTTCCCCCACCGCTTCGAGACACGCGTACTCTTGTTGGATGCCAGCTACCACCGGCTGGTCGGACCGGCCGGCACGGTAGACAAGGTCAACCTTAAAAGCCTGGTCCATGACGGGAGGGTGGTCGGCTACCTCGGCATGCTTCCCAGGCAGCGCCTGTCCGACACCCACCAGCTCCTCTTTGTGCAGCGGCAAAAACTCACCATGGCGATGATCGCCGGGGTCATGCTGCTGGTCTCGGCGGCTCTCTCCCTGCCGATGGCCAACCGCCTGGTGCAGCCGATCCGGCGTCTGGCCGCGTCCATGCACCGCCTGGCCTCCGGCGAGTTCGGTACCCGGGTCGACGTCGGTCCCCAGGACGAGCTGGGGCAGCTGTCGCGCGACTTCAACACCCTCGCGCTCTCGCTCGAAAAGAACGAACAGGCGCGCCGCCAGTGGGTGGCAGACATCTCGCACGAACTGCGCACCCCGCTCTCCATCCTGCGCGGAGAAATCGAGGCGATCCAGGACGGCATCCGTCAGGCCGGCCCCGACTCGATGCGCTCCCTGCACGCAGAGGTGATGCGGCTAAGCCGCCTGGTGGATGACCTCTACCAGCTCTCGCTCTTCGACATCGGCGCCTTAACCTACCGGAAAATCGATCTCGACCTGCGCGCACTCATAGCCGATGCGGTGGCCGCCTTCCGCCCCGAATTCGAGCAAAAGGGGATAGCCCTTCGGGCGAGTCTCGACCCGTCGGGGCATTTTTCCATCTTTGCCGACCCCGGAAGGCTGCACCAGCTTTTCGACAATCTGATGGACAATGCGCTCAAGTACACCGACCGGGGCGGAGAACTCGCGGTCCGGCTGGCATGCCGGGGCAATCTCGCCACGGTCGAATTGGCAGACAGCTTTCCCGGCGTCACCGCGGAAGAACTGGAGAAGTTGTTCGACCGCCTTTACCGGGTAGAGAATTCGCGCAACCGCGCCCTGGGCGGCGCCGGGCTGGGACTTGCCATCTGCAAGAACATCGTCGAGGCCCACGAGGGGAGCATCCGCGCCCTACCCTCGCCCCAAGGCGGCGTTCTCATCCACATTGAGCTACCGCTCAGAGGGAGTACTACATGAACCAGACCATACTGATCGTAGAGGACGAGGAAAAGCTCGCCGCCCTTTTGGCCGACTACCTGAGACAGGCGGGATTCGACTCCGTCTGCATCTCGGACGGGTTGGCAGTGCTGCCGCAGGTGAGGGACCGGCTTCCCGACCTCATCCTGCTCGATCTGATGCTGCCGGGGCGGGACGGGCTCGACATCTGCAAGGAGATACGCACCTTTTCCGGGGTGCCGATCATCATGATCACCGCCCGCATCGAGGAGATCGACCGCCTGCTCGGCCTGGAACTGGGCGCCGACGACTACATCTGCAAGCCGTTTAGCCCGCGCGAGGTGGTGGCGCGGGTGAAGACCGTGCTGCGACGAACCGGCGACCATCAGGCGCTCCCCACCGGCGCGCTCGCCTTAGACCCGGAAAAGTTCCAAGCCGTGCTGCACGGCCAGGAACTGGAGCTGACAGCAGTGGAATTCAAGCTGCTGCACTTTCTCTTCCAGCACCCCGGCCGCATCTATTCGCGCTCGCAGCTCATGGATCGGATTTACTCGGACCAGCGCATCGTCAGCGACCGTACCATCGATAGCCACATCAAGAAGTTGCGCAAGAAGATCGCCAACGCGACGCCCGAGGAGTTGATCCACTCCATCTATGGAGTCGGCTACAAGTTCGAGGCGCCCTAGCTTGCGCCGGCCGGCGTCTCGGCAAAACAGCTGTCACCTTCCTCATGAGTGTTTTTTGCAGCAGTCATCTTTACCTTTGGTCACCCCTTGCGGGTGGCCACTTCCGTCAATGCATCGTCCTTAACTTAAACGGTAGTGTCCCTTGGCGGATGCCCTACTCGGGTCCCTGCACAACGGCGCCAGTCAGGTCAACCTTACCAAGGCAAACGGTTTCTCGCAGAGCTGCGCTCCTGGCGCGCATCAGTACCACGATTTCCTACCTACCTTACGGCCCCCCTTCCGCCAATTCTCTCTTCATATCCGCCGAGGCTCCCCTCCCCTTCATTGATGTTGAAGTCCGTTACCAACCAGGGACGAAATCACACACTACTTAGAGTTTTCCCTAGTTCTCTTAGCGGGGTAACAGCAGCGGAGTCAAGCGGTGCAGGAGACAATTCAAGACTATTTTCCGCCACATACACGCTTGCAGCCAAAGCAGCATGCCAGCAAAAACACTTTATTTAGTATTTATAATACAAAGACGTCTCTATAGCGTTTAAGTCTACCGCGGGCCCTCCGATACACTAGGAGTAGTCCTATGCAATCGGTGCAATGAATACCGGTAACCGGATTAAACGATTGCAGGCAAAGTAGGTGCATATAGCGCTCAAACACACAAATCTGAAGCAGTCGCAACTGAACTAGTGCCCTGTCCAACTTAATATGTCGTACTTTTGCGCTTCGGCTCCGCTCAGCGAACGCCTGCTCCCTGAGCGGAGTCGAAGGGCGACATAGGGTGAGCTATCGCAGGAAGCCATACGACATATCAAGCCGGACTGGGTACTCGAATAATGTTTATTTCAAAACAATCTCATCAATTCAGCGAGTTGTCAGCGCTCGCCCCCCTTAAAGAAAAGACTCAATCCAAAAAGGAGATCATTATGCAGTGGTTCTATAACATGGGCGTTTCCGCAAAGCTTTTATCCAGTTTCCTTCTTGTTGCACTGGTTGGCGGAGTGGTCGGTTATGTCAGCATCACCAAGCTTGACACCCTGGCGGAAGCCGGTGCAGCCATGTACCAGCTGAACACCAAGCCACTCGATGATCTGCTTGATGTGTCGACCGACTATCAGAAGATACGAGTCAATCTGAGGGAGCTGTACATAGACCGCACCAACGAAGAGAAGGCCAAGCATTCGGCAAACATCAAGGCACTGAACAAGCAAATCGAAGAGTCCCTGAAAATCATCGATGAGCATTCAAAATCGGCCGAGGCCAAAAAAGACATCAGTGAGGTCCGTGCCGCACTGGGTAATTTCGACCTGGTCTGTCAGAAGATAGCGGCACTGGCCGTCGCCGGGAAATCGGACGACACCTTCGCCGCGCTGCGGGATCCCAATAACGGCCAGGTTGCCAAGGCGGTGGACGATGCGATCCAGAAGCTCTCGGAGCTGAAGGTATCCGACGCCCAGAGAAAGAATGAGGTGAATGCCGCGACTGCCAAAGACGCCATCAGGTTAACCATCATCATGGTGGCCTTCGGCGCGCTGCTGGCCATAGGTCTTGGGTTCCTCATCGCCAGAATCATCAGCGTCCCGCTGCGCAAAGGGGTCGATTTCGCGACTGCCATAGCCGAAGGAGACCTGACCCAGAAGCTCGTGCTGGAACAAAAGGACGAGGTGGGGCAATTGGCCACGGCCATGAACCTCATGGTGGAGAAACTGCGCGAGATCGTCGGCGAGGTGAAGAGCGCCACCGACAACGTCGCCTCGGGAAGCCAGCAGCTCTCCTCAAGTTCGGTGGAGATGTCCCAGGGGGCCAGCGAGCAGGCGGCCGCAGCCGAGGAGGTATCCTCCAGCATGGAGCAGATGGGCTCCAATATCCGGCAAAATGCCGACAACGCTATCCAGACGGAGAAGATCGCCACCAAGTCGGCGGCGGACGCACGCGAAGGGGGCAAGGCGGTCCAGCAGACGGTCCTCGCCATGAAGGAGATAGCCGGCAAGATCAATATCATAGAAGAGATCGCACGGCAGACGAACCTGCTGGCGCTCAATGCGGCAATCGAGGCCGCACGCGCCGGTGAGCACGGCAAGGGATTCGCAGTCGTAGCAAGCGAGGTGAGAAAGCTCGCCGAACGGAGCCAAAGAGCGGCAGCCGAAATCTCCGAACTCTCCTCCAACAGTGTCGACATCGCGGTGACTGCGGGCGAATTGCTGTTGAAGATGGTGCCGGACATCCAGAGGACAGCGGAACTGGTCCAGGAGATAAGCGCCTCCAGCAAGGAACAGGATACTGGCGCCGAGCAGATCAACAAGGCGATCCAGCAGCTCGACCAGGTCATCCAGCAAAACGCCGGTGCTTCGGAGGAGATGTCCTCCACCTCCGAGGAGCTGGCCTCCCAGGCCGAACAGCTGCAGAGCACCATTGCCTTCTTCAAGACCGATGAGCGTTTCGGCTCCCGGGAACTCCCGAAGTCGTCCGCCAAAAAACGCCAGCAGGTCACCCGTGGCAGGGCCAAGGCCTCGGCGCCCAGGGAGTTTGCTCCGGCCAGTTCCCGGGCGACGGGTGCCATCCTGCACATGGCTTCCGGGGATCTCGATGAGGGGTTCGAAAAATACTAGGCTGATGCCGCCCCCTTAACTTGTTGCGCATCTCTTTCCCCAAAGGAGCCGCAGTATTTGAATAGGTCAGCCCCGGCATAGTCACGCGCGTAGTCTCAGAGTCCAGGGGAAATAGAGCTCAAGTTCCCCGGCGAGTTACCGATGAATTGAACATAATGACTATTTTGTTGTGGGACTATGACAGGAATGGCCAATTCAAGCTGCAAGGAGATGATCAATGTTCAAGAACATGAAGATCGCTATGAGACTCGGCCTGGCAAACGGTGTGCCTCTCCTTTTTCTCGCTGGGCTGATCTGGGTCAGCATTGCCAACATGGCAAAGATTCAAGCCAATCTCGATCGGATTGTCAAGATCAACAATGTCCGGATCGAACTGGGCAATGAGATGAATACCTATATTTCCGAGGTCTCGATCAACCTGCGCAACATCCTGATCGACCCCAAGGTGGAGAAACGTCAGGAATACGTCAAACGAATCAGCGACTGGCGCGAGAAGTACAACGAGGCGTTCAAGAAGCTGGTGGAACTGACCCCGAAAGAGGACGCGAAGGCACTCGGGCTGATCACGAAGATCACCGCCGCCACCGATCTGTCACGGCCGCTCAACATCAAGGTGGTCGAGCTGGCAATGGCCGGCAAGGATGCGGAATCGATCGAGGTGCTGAACCGTGACGCGCGTCCGGCGGTCAGGGCCTGGCTCAACGCCGTAGAAGAACTGGGCACCCACCAGAAGGATCGCAACAGGATCCGCTACGAAGAGGCCGTCGCCGCCTACCAGCAGGCCCGCAACCTGATGTTCGGGCTGGGAGCCCTGGCGTTTGCCCTGGCGTGCGTCATCACCTTGGTGCTGGCGCGCTCCATCACCCGCCCCATGATGCAGGCGGTCGAGGTCGCCGACCGGCTCTCCCAGGGGGACCTGACCATGAACGTTCAGTCGCAGAGCACGGACGAGACTGGTCAACTGCTGGCGGCCATGGGAGCCATGGTGGGAAAGCTGCGCGAGATCGTGGGCGAGGTCAGCTCAGCCGCGGACAACGTGGCTGGCGGGAGCACGGAACTTTCTGCGAGCGCCGAGAGCATGTCACAGGGGGCGACCGAGCAGGCGGCTGCCGCCGAAGAGGCGTCCTCCTCCATGGAGGAGATGTCCTCCAACATCAAGCAGAACGCCGACAATGCCATCCAGACCGAAAAAATCGCGATCAAGTCATCCGCCGACGCCAGGGAAGGCGGGAAGGCCGTGTCCCAGACCGTCGCCGCCATGAAGGAGATCGCAACCAAGATAAACATCATCGAGGAGATCGCGCGCCAGACCAACCTGCTGGCGCTGAATGCGGCCATAGAGGCGGCGCGGGCCGGTGAGCACGGCAAGGGGTTCGCCGTGGTGGCAAGCGAGGTGAGAAAGCTCGCCGAGAGGAGCCAGCAGGCGGCCGCCGGCATCTCAGAGCTCTCCTCCAGCTCGGTGCAGATTGCGGAGAAGGCCGGAGCCATGTTGACCACCATGGTGCCCGACATTCAAAAGACAGCGGAACTGGTGCAGGAGATCAGCGCTTCCAGCCGCGAGCAGGATACCGGCGCGGAACAGATCAACAAGGCGATGCAGCAGTTGGATCAGGTGATCCAGCAAAACGCTTCCGCTGCGGAGCAGATGTCGTCAACTGCGGAAGAACTCTCCAGCCAGGCAGAGCAGCTGCAGTCGAGCATCGCGTTCTTCAACGTGGGCGGTAGCGCTCGCCGTGTGGCCATGGTGCGCAAGCCGATGCACCAGCCGGCCAAGGCCGTGACCCGCTCAGCTACCCCCATAGCAGCCTGCCAGAAGACCAGCCGCTCCGGAGGTATCTCCATGGACATGGATGACAGCAGTAGCGACCTGCAGGACGAGGGTTTCATGAGGTTCTAGGCCCTTCGGCTCCGCTTCAGGATTGAAAAAAATAAAAGCCGGAAACCGCACCTGACTTATCAGGATGCGACTTCCGGCTTTTCCGTACCTCGGGACTGGCAGGATGGGTCCCTTACAGCAGCTGCACCTCGCTAACCCGCACGATGAGCAGCGCCTGTCGGAAACTCGCCGTCAGCTGCTCCCGATAACTGCGCCACCATTCGCGATCGAGTTCCTGCGTCATGACCTCGTAAATAACGATGTCATCATGAACCGTGGTGTCCCGGGTCTCCTTCCAGAGCCCGCGGGCGGGCGAGCGCATGTAGGTGGTGATCCCGCCGAAACGTTCCGACAGATCGTCGCGCACCCGCAGAAACTCGTCCTGCCCAAACGGTTTGCCGTCGTTGTCATAAAGAGGCAACAGGATCTGGATCAGGTGCATGCTTCACCTCAAGGATTAATCCTACCGGCCTGCGCCGAAACCAAATTTCTACAAGGTTTCGCGAACGTCCAGGATCTCGCGGACGTGGGAACGCACGACCTCTACCAGTTTGTCCTTAGCAACCCCTTGGACTTTGAAGGTGTTCACCCAAGTACCTTCGGCGGAACCCTGAACTTCGCTGAAGCCGAGTCCGACGATATCGCCGCCGGCCGCGAAGATTGCACCGGTAATTGCGGCAAGAGTCCCCTTGGCGCCCGCGGTGGCAACGGTGATGCGCACTCCCGGACGACGTCCGCCCAAAAGCTGCAACAGGGTCTTGAACAGGTCGGACTCGGAGATGATTCCGACCAAGGTCCGGTCCCTCATGACCGGCAGGCCGCCGATCCGGCTGTCGGCCATGATGCGGGCAGCCTCTTCCAGGGGGGTGTCCTCAGGGACAGTTATGACTTCCCTGGTCATCATCTTCTCGACGGTGAGCTTGGCGAGCAGTTCGTGAATCTCCCAGATCGCCAGCGAGGTCGCAGGTGAAGGCGAGGCAAGCAACAGATCCCGGTCGGAAACGATGCCGACCAAGTTGCCTTGGCTATCGATAACGGGCAGCCGCCGGATCTTTTTTTCGCTCATCAGGCGAAGTGCATCTGTCACAGACACTTCAGGTGCGATGGTTACGGGGTTTAAAGTCATTCTGTCTCGGACAAGCATTGCAACCTCCTTTGGTTAGCTTGATTTATACAGGTTCTGGCGAACCAGCCGCCATTTCCATTTCATGGCAGAAAAAGAGTCACGAGATAATAACCGGTGCTGTTCAATATGCTGGATGCCGTTTAACTTCTGCATCCCTCACAGTATAGCAGATATGACGAATTGAACAAATAAAAACAACCACATACAACGAAATCCAGTGGCCCGTCTTTGTTGAAAATTGGGCTGCCGTTGACAGTTCCCTCGACATCAACTACTTAAACATGATTTCTGAGCGCGAGTTCGGTTGGATGGGGTGACAGATAGAGCTGGCCGCGCAGATAGGAGTCGTTGAATTTGAGACAGTAGTGCTTCAGCATGGTGACCGGGACGATCTGCGGCACCAGATGATCGTGGTACTGCCGGATCAGCTCAAGCAGTTCCTCCTTTTCCTCGTGACTCAGACCGGACTTGAAATATCCCATGATGTGCATCAGCACGTTGGTGTGCTTCTTGACCGTGGCGCAAAGAGTCATGGCCATCATCAAAAGCTCCTCGTAACGCCGGAACAGTTCCGCCTTTTCCAGCTGTTTGCCGTTACCAACCAGCGCGCCGAGTTCACGGTAGATGGTCGTGCTGTGGGACATGACCAGCAGTTTGTGCGCAGTATGGAATTCCACCAGGCCCCCCAGATCGGGTTTACCCCGCAGGAATTCCCTCCAGCGTGCATAGGTGAACACCCGCTCAATGAAGTTCTCCCTGAGGGCCGGATCGTTGAGCCTGCCGTCCTCCTCGACTGGCAGGAAAGGAAACTGCCGCACCACCTCCGCGGCGAACAGCCCCCGTCCGCTCTTGGCGGGCATGCCGCCGTGGTAAACCTTCACCCGGTGCAAGCCGGAGCTTGGAGAGTTCTTCTTGAAGATGAAACCGCAGAGATGCTCGTCCGCCAGCGCCGCGACCCGCTGCGAACAAAAGGCCTGCATCTGGTCGGTCAGATCGATGCGGCTTTTCTGAGTTACTAGCCGCGGATGGGCCGGATCTCCCTCTAGGCGCATAGCCTCGCGCGGGACCGGCATGCCACAGCCGACCTCGGGGCAGACCGGCACAAAGGTGAAAAACTTGCCAAGGGTATCAGTTATGTAATGGTCATGTCGGTGACCGCCATCGAAGCGGACCTTCTCACCCAAAAGACAAGAACTGACGCCGACCGTGATCAGCTCTTTCATGTTATGCACTCCCCCAATATCATATTAATCTCTGTCGATAGTTTCTCATTATGACAGATTCCCAGGCCTACGCCAACGGGTAAAGCCGGGGGCCTATGCCACCGGCCTGGCATGCAGCACCATGAGGTAACTGGGAAGCGGAAGAAGAAGGAAGCCGCAGGCGGGTGCCGCCAGTAAGCGAGCGTGGCTTCGGGCCAGAATGATAGTGTGCTTTGGGGGCCGGGCCGCCCAGATTGGCAGTAGCTGAAACAGCCCGACTACGTTCACCTAATGAACACAAAGCAGTCTAACGCCTCATTAAATATGGGCCTTGGTAATTCCTGGCGCCATCATTTACCTGACCACACTGAAATAGCGCCCCTCAGGATGATGAAAGACCAGCGCCGAGACGCTCGCCTCGGGATCCATCATAAAGCCCTCGGTGAGCTGCACCGAGATCTGGGAGGGGTCGAGCAGGGCGAACAGCTTCTCCTGGTCGGAAAGTTCGGGACAGGCCGGATAGCCGAAGGAGACCCGCACCCCCTGATAATCACCCTTCAAAATCCCCTCCATGGTAAGCGAGGGGTCGTCCACGATCCCCCAGGCGTCGCGGATCCGCTTGTGCAGGAATTCGGCGGTCGACTCGGCCAGTTCCAGCGCCAGGGCCTGGAGCAGATGGCACTCCAGATACTCACCGGCTAGTTTCAGCCGCTCCGCCTCCTCCCGCACCCCGATGCCGCAGGTGACGATAAAGAGGGCCACGCTGTCCAACTCACCGGAGCCCAGCGGCCGGGCAAAATCGGCAAGGCAGAGGCGCTCGCCGGCCGCCTGACGCGGGAAGGTAAAACGCATCGTCTCGGCGCCAGAGCCGTTGGGATCGTAAAGGATCAGGTCGTTTCCCTCGGCAAGCGCGGGATAAAAGCGGTACAGCGCCTGGGGCCGGATCAGCCCGTGCTGCACGATCTTATCCAGCATCCGGTTCACCGTGGCGTGCAGCTTGACGGCCTTCTCGTCGCCGGCGGCCAGGAGCTTGTCCAGAACGCCCATGAGCCCCAGGTGCTTACTGTAGAGCATCTGGCGGTTCAGGTAGGGGAGCACCCGGGAAATCGGGATGTCGCGCAGGATGTGCGGCTCGAAATCCGGCGGGTTGAGGATCGGGGCGCTCGGGCTCACCGCGGAGCGCTGGGTCGAATCGGCGCCGGCCGGCGCGGCTGGCCGCACCGGTGCCGCGGCAGCGAGTTGCTGGCGCTCGTCCGTTTCCTTCAGCAGTTCAGCCCTGCGGACCGGGTCCACCAACTGGTTCACCAGGTCCAGACCATTCATGGCGTCCTTAGCGTAGAGCACCGTTCCCCGGTATTCCGAAGCGATCCGGGTGTCGGCGAACTTCTTGGAGAGCGCGGCGCCTCCCACCAGAAGGGGCAGATCGATTCCGGCTGCCGAAAGGTCGGCGGCACTGATCGCCATCTGCTGTGCGCTCTTCACCAGGAGCCCGGAAAGGCCGATGAAGTCGGGCTTTTCCCGACGGCAGGCCTCGATCAGCACTTCGGGCGGCACCTTGATACCGAGGTTCACCACCTCGAAGCCGTTATTGGCAAGGATGATCTCCACCAGGTTCTTACCGATGTCGTGCACGTCGCCCTTGACTGTCGCCAGCAAAAGTTTCCCCTTGGAGTGGGTTTCGCTCTTTTCCATGAAGGGCTGCAGGTGCGCCACGGCCGCCTTCATCGCCTCGGCTGACTGCAGCACCTCGGCGACGATCAGCTGGTTGTCGTTGAAAAGTCTCCCGACTTCCGCCATTCCGGTCATAAGCGGCCCATTGATAATGTCGAGCGGCCGGTCGCCGCGCCCGAGGGCCTCGTCGAGATCCGCCGTGAGGCCGGCCTTGGCCCCCTCCACGATGTAGCGCGGCAGCCGCTCGTCCAGGGAGAGATCCGCCGCCGGCGTGTGCACGAAGGGAGGGCGGTCGCGAAAGGCCGCGGCGAAGGCTGCCACCGGGTCCTCACCGCGCCAGAAGATGAGGTCCTCGCAGAGGGTGCGCTCCGCCTCCGGGATGCTCGCGTAGCGCTCCAGCTTCTCGGTGTTAACGATGGCGTAGGTGAGGCCCGCCTTGACGCAGTGGTAGAGGAAGACCGCGTTCAGCACCTCGCGGCCGGCAAGCGGCAGGCCGAAGGAGACGTTGGAGATGCCGAGGATGGTGGCGCACTGCGGGTAGGCGTCCGTTATCAGGCGCACCCCTTCGACCGTCTGCTCGGCCGAGCCGATGTAGTTTTCGTCGCCGGTACCCACCGGGAAGACCAGCGGGTCGAAGACCAGGTCCTCGGGGCGCAGACCATACTTGCCGACCAATAGGTCATAGGAGCGCTTGGCGACCTCGAGCTTTCTTTCGGCGCTAAGCGCCATACCGTGCTGCGGGTCGTCGTCGATGCAGCCGACCACCACCGCGCCGCCAAAGCGCTTCAAGAGCGGAACCACCTGTGCGAAGCGCTCCTCGCCGTCCTCGAGGTTGATCGAGTTCAAAAGGCACTTCCCCTGCAGTTTTTGCAGGGCAAGCTCCATGACAGCCGCGTCCGTCGAGTCGATCATGATCGGGGCGCGGACCTTGTTGGGGAGGAAGTTAAGCAGCCGCGACATGTCGTCCGCCTCGTCACGGTCCGGGTTAGCGACGCAGACGTCAATCACCTGGGCGCCCCCCTTCACCTGGGAGCGCGCGATCTCGCTCCCCTCCTCAAAGCGTTCCGCGACGATCAGGTTCTTGAAGCGGCGCGAACCGATCACGTTGGTCCGCTCGCCGACCAGGACCGGCCGCATCTCGTCCTCCACGAAGAGCGGCTCGATTCCCGCCACCACCCGGCGTCGGGAGGAGGCCGGAATGCGCGGCGCCTTGCCTTGGACCATTTGCGCGATGGCGGCGATGTGGGCCGGTGTGGTGCCGCAGCACCCTCCAACGATGTTGAGCCACCCCTCATCCACGAAGCGGGCGAGCTTTCCGGCGAGAGAGGCGGGGGTCTCGGCGTAGTGGCCGTTTTCATCCGGCAGTCCGGCGTTGGGATAGACCGAGACCGCGCAGGTGGCTAGCGCGGCAAGCGAGCGCAGGTGATCGGTCATGAACTCGGGACCGGTGGCGCAGTTAAGGCCGATGCTGATCAGCCCCAGGTGGTCCTCGAGGTGCGCCACGCTCGCGTAGAGCGCTTCCACCCCTTGCCCCGCCAGCATGCTCCCGGTTGGCTCGATGGTCCCGGAAATCATCAGCGGCACCCTGTGGCCGCTCTGGGTGAAGGCGCGTGCGATTCCGTCGGCCGCGGCCTTCAGGTTCATGGTGTCCTGTGCGGTTTCCAGCAGCAGCAGATCAACCCCGCCGGCCAGAAGGCCGAGCGCCTGGCCGCAGAAGGCGTTGGATAGTGCGGAGAAGGTGACCCCGCCGGTGACCGAGATGGCCTTGGTGGTGGGGCCCATAGAGCCTGCGACAAAGCGCGGCCGGTCCGGCGTGGCGTAGGCGTCGCAGGCCTTGCGGGCGAGCAGGGCGGCCGAGCGGTTGATCTCGAAGGCTCGTTCCGCCAGGCCGTAGTCGGCAAGGACGATGTCGGTGGCGCCGAAGGTGTCCGTCTCAACGATATCGGCTCCGGCCTCCAGGTAGCTGCGGTGGATATCCTCGATGACGTCAGGGCGGGAGAGCACCAGGGCCTCGTTGCATCCTTCCAGGGCGGGGCCTCCGAAATCCTGCGCCGAAAGGTTGCGGTCCTGAAGCTGCGTGCCCATGGCGCCGTCGATGACGAGGATGCGGCGGGTCATCTCATTGATTACAGACTGTGTCATCTGGGGTCTCCTGGTTGTTTTTTTGATCGGTCCGATCCGCGCACCGGTCGGATCATAATAGGTCGGATCGGACCGATGTTAGAGCTGTGCGGTGCCTTTGCAGGCCAGGGCGGATTCTTCTGTTCAGGATGTCTTCGCTCATACGGGCAACCTCCCCCCGCTTTTGCTTTCCTAACGCACCCTGTATTTTGCCACCGAGCTCGATAACTTCAATCTTTTTAGTACCTTTTATTTTTCAAATGTGTGCTAACGTGGCAAAAAGCAGTGGGAGTGGGGACATTTCGGCCAGCTACTGGCTCGGAAGCACCAATCAGGTTGTCTTTTAGCAATCATCGAGGTAAAACGGTCCTGGCAGGTGGCACTATTTGCCTTGACTCGACTACGGCTTCACACTTTAACCTTGTTCTTGTCACGGCCATGTAACAGATAACCACGAGGACAACAAAAGGAGAGCCCATGGAAAAGTTAGTTAACGTTGAAGAGTGGGTCCAACGCTTCCGGGCCATCGGCCTGGACGATGCGGCGATGGAAAAATGGCACAGGCTGTTCGAACAGGAAAACCCGGCTGGGCATCAAAGCTTCCTGGAATGGCTTGGGCTTCCGGCAGACCGCATCGTGGAAATCCGCAGTAAGTACGTCTGAAAGAGCAGGGCCTCCGGCAGTGGGCCGGAGGCCCTCAAAACGTCAGGCTTCCGGAGGTTTCATGTATCGCATAACCGAGCTGGCCCGCACATTCGGGCTATCCCGCAGCACACTATTGTATTACGACCGCGTCGGCCTGCTGACTCCTTCCCTGCGCAGCCTCGCTAACTACCGAAGCTATTCGGCGGCCGACCGGGACCGCCTGGAGTCGATCTGCACGCTGAAGCGGGCGGGCCTGGATATCAACGGCATTAAGACGATACTGGCGGCGGCCGATGCTGACACATCCATGGTACTGCAGCGCCGCCTGCAGGGAATCGCAGCCGAGATCCAGGCCCTGCAGACCAAGCAGCGCCTGCTTGCCGGCATGCTGAGGCTGACGAGCGAGGGAGGACCCAAGTCTTCGGTGGACAAAGAAATGTTTGTGGAGATGTTGCGGGCGGCCGGAATGGATGACGAAGCAATGAAACAGCTTCACGTGGAATTCGAGCGCCGCGCCCCGGAAGCGCACCACAACTTCTTACTTTTACTGGGTATTCCCGAGGAAGAAGCGTTCACAATACGAACATGGTCCAGCAGCGCAGCAAAGCAGAAGCACCTAGAGAAAGCAGCTCCTTAGGAACTGCGGGCACGGCACCTTCCCCCTCACCCCGACCCTCCCCCGCCGGGGGGGAGGGAGAGTTTAACGCAGACGGAATAGTTAAAAAAAGGCAGCGCCCCTAGGCAAAGAACAGGGCAAATAAGGTGAGAAAGAGAAGCTGGCAGGCGGCGACCACCCAGCCGTTTTTCAGCATGGAGCGCATATCGTCCGACCCCGCGAAACCGAGGGAACTGACCATATTGGCTCCGGGAAAGACGAAGTTATTGACCCGGGTGGCGACCACGAGGGCGAGCGACCAGGCGAGCATGGAAACTCCGTACTTGGTGAGCAGCGGGTTGAACATCTCGTGGAGCAATTTGAGCGTCGCCACGGTGGCGCCGGAGATCCCGAAGGCGCCCAAAAAGCCGCCGGTGATGACGATGGCCGACTTCCCGCCGATCTCCATGCTCGGCTTAAGCAGGGTGGCAAGGGCGGCAAAGCCCCCCGCCTTCTCGACAAAGATGATGAACGGGTCAAGCAGCAGAAAGAGTAGAAAAAGCCCGACATTCCCTGCCATCCCCTTGACGATCAGGCTCAGCACCTCATCGAAGCTCAGCCCGCCGACCAGTCCCGTGATCAGGGCCAATCCCAGCATGATGACGATGACGAAGGAGGTGGGCGCATGCCCCGCAATCCCCCAGACGACGGCGGCCAAAAAACAGAGCGCGAATACGGCAGTCGCGCGCTTGCTGCGAGGTGTCGGGACAAAACGCTCCACATCCTCGGGGACCTCGTAAGGGTGAATCCCCTTGGTGCGCCGCTGGATGCGTTGAATCATGAACCAGGTAGCGGTCAGGGTGATGAGAGCAACCGGGCCGCAGACATAGAGCAGCATGTCCCCATAACCGATCTTGGTAAGGCCCAGAAGGGTAATGACCGGAGGGGTGAAGGGGCCGAGGATCAAAGCTTCTTCACCCACCGCTTGGAAAATCACCCCGACCGTGGAGCGCGACAGTCCGACGGCGGCCGCGATCGGCACGACGATGGGGGCGATGATCGCGTTCCCTCCGGCCATGGTGCCCAGGAGTCCTACCATAACCAGGCAGGCGGTCATGATCCCGACCATGGCCTTTTTTTCCGTATCTATGCCGATGGTATGAATGATCCGGTGCACGATGGTGTGGGAGACCCCGGTGGCGGAGAGCACTTCGCCCAGGCCGCGGCCGAGCATGATGATGAGCCCCACCATAGCTAGAAAGGAGCCCATGGCCGAAGCGAGCGCCGCACCGAAGGTGAGCAGGGTCTGGTGACTCAAAACCGCACCCAGCACGACGCAGATGGCGGTCGCGGTCAGGACCTCAATGCCCCGGAAGACCAGGACGATGTAGACCAGAAGCGGGAGTAGACCCGCCAGCCCCCACCAGAGGGAAGTCGTCATTTCAATGTGCATGGCTCAATTTCCTCTCGCCTGATTAGCCACCCAACTCCCCCTCCCTAACCGGGAGAGGGAACTTTCAGACAGGTAAGCAACCATTTGCCAGGGACTGGTGCGCCGCGGTGGCACCATCGACACTCTCGCGGAAGAGGACTCAGCCCGCCACCTTGCAAACGCCAACAAATAAAATGGTTATTTAGACAGAGCCGCGCCGCAAAACCCGTCCCGGCCGCTCCCCGGTCAGGCAGCCGTCCCAGAGCACCGGCCGCCCGTTAACCAGCAGATGAATGACACCTGTCGCATACTGATGAGGATCGGCGTAACCCGAGCGCTCGGAAATCGCCTCGGGATCGAAAAGAACCAGATCCGCGACAAAGCCGGGACGTATGATCCCGCGATCTGTGAAACCGAGACGAGCGGCCGGTAGCGAGGTCATCTTGCGGATGGCAGCGGGAAGCGAGAGGAGCTTTTCCCCCCGCACGTAATGCCCAAGGACCCGGGGGAAGGTGCCGTAGGAGCGGGGATGGGTCGCCTCTCCGGCGTCAGCATCCGCATCGAGGGCATGGCCATCGGAGCCGACCGAGACCTCCGGATCGGCGAGAATGGTGCGCACATCGTCCTCTGCCATGGAAAAGAAGATTGCCCCGACGCTCCCCTCCTCATCAACGAGAAGCCTGATGACCGCCTCCTCGGAGGTGCATCCCAGTTCCGAAGCGACGGCCGCGACGCTCTGTCCCGAAAAGTGCCGGTTTCCCTCCGAGCGGCAGTTGCTGATGACAATTCCCGCCGCCCCTTCCCGGGCCGTCATCTCCCGGCCGATTTCGGCGCAAAGCCGCACCCGCAAGCCGGGGTCGCGCAGGCGCTCCAGGAGCAGACGCACGCCACCGTCGTGCGCCCATTGGGGAACCACGGCCGATAGCGAGGTTGCCGAGGCATGGTAAGGATACTGGTCAGCTGCAACATCGACCCCGGACCGGCGCGCCGCGGTGAGTTTCTCCAGCGTCTCCCGGCCCCGCCCACGGTTCGCCTGCCCCATCGCCTTCAGGTGTGACACCTGCACCCGGGCGCCGCTCTCCCTGCCGATCCGGATCGCTTCATCCAGGGCCGCCATCAGGGACTCCCCCTCGCCCCGAATGTGGCTGGCGTAGATCCCGCCGCAAAGGGCGGCCGTGCGCGCCAATTCAACCACCTCTTCCGTAACGGCGAAGCTTCCGGGTGGATAGATAAGGCCGGTGGAGAATCCCCAGGCACCCTGACGCAGGGAGAGGGCGAGGATTTCCTGCATCCGGGCCAGTTCGCCAGCCTCGGGAGCGCGGTTATCCATCCCCATGGCCGCGATACGCAAGGGGGCGTGACCCACCAGCGGAGCCGTGTTGATCAGGGGGGAGAGGCTGTCGATGCGGTCGGAGCAGGAAGCAAAATCGTCCCAGCTAAAGCCGGTCGCGGGAAGGGCAAAATCGTGGAGGCCAAGGTACTCAGCGAGTTCTTCCTGACGGGCAGGGTTAACCGGGAAGAGAGAGAGCCCGCAATTCCCGGTCACCTCGACGGTCACTCCCTGCATGGCCTTGCCGGGGGCGTCGGGATGACGGAAGAGGGTCATGTCGGTGTGACTGTGGATATCGATGAAACCAGGGGCAAGCACCAGCCCGTCGGCGTCGATGACCCTTTGCGCCGGGGTGTCGATCCTGGAGGAAACCTCCGCGATACGGTCACCGGCGACAGCCACGTCGGCGCGCCGCAAGGGAGCTCCGGTGCCGTCTGCCAGGAAGGCGCCGCGAATCAGAAAAGAGTGCATGGAGACCTCGGCCATTAAAAGGGATTTTTTGAGCTGACCTGAGGCGCGCAATGGCAGTCGCGTTTCATGCCCTAAATGCGGACCATCAATGGCAAAAGTATTGCTTCACCGCGAGCAGGACGGAAGCAGGCCGTCGACGAGTTCCAGCACAGCCTCGTCGCGGTTCAGGGTGTAGATGTGCACTCCCGGCACGCCGGCTGCCAAAAGCTCCTGAGCCTGCCGCTTGGCGTAGGCAACGCCCAACCGCTGCACCGCCGCGGCCCCGCCGCTACGGTCGGCTTCTTCCAACTCGGCCAGATAAGCGGGAGGAAGCGACGCGCCGCACATGGAGACGATGCGCCGGATCACCTTGAGACTCACCACGGGGATGATGCCGGGGATGATCGGCTTAGTGACGCCAACGGCGCGCGCCCGGGCCACGAAGTCGAAGTAGTGGCTGTTGTCGAAAAAGAGCTGGGTGATGACGAAATCCCCTCCCTGATCCAGTTTCAGCTTGAGATAGTCGAGATCCTCTTGCGGACCGACCGCCTCAGGATGGGTTTCCGGATAACCGGCCACGCCGATACCCATCCCGGGGTGCGCCTCTTTGATGAAGGCCGCTAGATCCGAGGCGTGCAGCAGGGTGCGGCAAGCGGAAAACTCGGGCGAGGCGTCGGTCGGGGGATCGCCGCGCAGCGCGAGAACGTTATAAACTTCCGCCTGCGCCAGGTTGTCGAGGAACTGCTGCAGTGCGCCACGATAGGCCCCGACGCAGGTCAGATGCGCCATGGTCTCCAAGCCGTGCTCCTTCTTGAGCCGGGTGACGATTTCGAGGGTATCGCCCTGGGTACTCCCGCCCGCCCCATAGGTGACTGAGGCAAAGAGGGGGTTAAGCTGAGACAGCCTGCCCGCCGTTTTGAAAAAGGCGGGCCATTCATTTTTGTCTTTGGGGGGGAAGAACTCCAGGGAGAGGAACTGCTCCCCTTCGTTCATCTGGTCAACTATTCTCATGTACTCTCCGGGCCCGTTCGGATGGGAAATCATAGGGGCTGATTTAGCGTGATTGCAGAGTGCCACATTACCAGCGGAAAATAAAACAGTTTTCCTGTTATGCTGACAACTATTCCAACAGGTGGACTTTGCCGGTAACAGTCGAGGTGGCGCCGGCGCCTTTCCCCGACCGGGGGAGGATTATCTGAAACACTTCGGCGCTTGAGAGGGAAGACTTTAGCGCGACAATAGAGCAGCACAACCGCGGCAGCCTCTAAAATACATTTGCTGTCCGGTAACATTTGGCTAACCTGGGCAAAAAACGCCGATAAATCAGCTTCGCAACCAAAATTTCATTGCCGCGCACCGCCTTAAAATGCTATACAAGATAGGTTCATTAACCACAGGATCCATCCCTGTGGTTTTTTCATTTTCAAAAAAGGGAGCAAGCACCATGATCAGCGCATCCAACGTCACCCTCGCCTACGGCAAGCGGGTCCTTTTCAAGGACGTCAACATAAAGTTTATCCCGGGGAACTGCTACGGCCTCATCGGCGCCAATGGCGCCGGGAAATCGACCTTCCTGAAGATCCTCTCCGGAGAGATCGAAGCGGACAAGGGCGATATCACCGCCGGCAAGGGTAGGATCGCGGTCTTGAAGCAGGACCAGTTCGCCTACGACGAGGAAACGGTCTTCAACACGGTCATCATGGGGCACAAGAAGCTCTATAAGGTCATGTCAGAACGCGAGGCGATCTACGCCAAGCCCGAATTCTCCGAAGAAGACGGCATCCGCTCCGCGGAACTGGAAGCCGATTTCGCCGAGATGAACGGTTACGAAGTGGAGTCGGAGGCCGCGGTCCTGCTGAACGGCCTCGGCATCCCCGAAGAGATGCGCAGCAAGCAGATGAAGGAGCTTGAGGGTGGCGACAAGGTGCGGGTACTGCTGGCACAGGCGCTCTTCGGCAACCCGGACGTGCTGCTGCTGGACGAGCCCACCAACCACCTCGACCTGCAGTCGATCTCCTGGCTCGAGGAATTTCTGTACCGTTTTCAGAACACGGTCGTCGTGGTTTCTCATGACCGTCACTTCCTGAACCAGGTCTGCACCCACATAGCGGACATCGACTTCAGCAGGATCCAGGTGTACGTCGGGAACTACGATTTCTGGTACCAGGCGAGCCAGTTGCACCTAAAGCAGCGCCAGGACGACAACCGCAAGACGACCGACAAGGCGAACGACCTGAAGGAGTTCATCCAGCGCTTCAGCTCCAACGCATCCAAGGCGAAGCAGGCGACCTCCCGTAAAAAGCTGTTGGACAAACTGACCATCGAGGACATGCCGACCTCTTCGAGGAAGTACCCCTACGTGGTATTCAAGCCGGAGCGCGCCTGCGGCGACATCATCCTTGAGGTGAAAGGGCTCTCCAAGTCGATCGACGGGGTCCAGGTCATCAAGGATTTCGATCTCATGGTGAGAAAGGGCGACAAGATCGCTTTCGTGGGAGCCAACTCCCTGGCGAAGACCACCCTGTTTCAGATTCTACAAGGGGAAATGGAACCTGACGAGGGGACCTTCCGCTGGGGCCTGACCATCACCCACGCCTATTTCCCCAAGGAAAACAACGAATACTTCAAGAGCGACCTGAACCTCATCGAGTGGCTCGGCCAGTATTCGCCTCCGGCCGAGGGTGAGAGTTTCGCTCGCGGCTTCCTGGGACGGATGCTTTTCTCGGGCGAGGAAGCGACCAAAAAGACCAGCGTCCTTTCCGGCGGCGAGCGGGTGCGCTGCATGCTCTCCAAGTGCATGCTGGCGGCGGCCAACGTGCTGGTACTAGACGAGCCGACCAACCACCTCGACCTCGAGTCGATTACGGCACTGAATAACGGGCTGATGTCCTATACCGAGGTTATCCTCTTTGCGTCCCATGACCACGAGTTCGTGTCCACCGTGGCGAACCGCATCATAGAGATCGCCCCGACCGGGTTCATCGACCGCATGATGGGCTTCGACGAATACCTCGAGGACGCCGAAGTCACGGCTACCCGCGAGGCGCTCTGCAACGGGCACGCGGAGTTAAGCCTGTAGAACTTGCCTGAGGGCGGGCGAAATGGCGGAAATTTAAAAGGGGGCTCCTGAACGGGAGCCCCCTTTTTTTGTTCCCCTCCTGCAAGGTGCGAAGAAACCCTCACCCCCCGGGAGAGGGTGGCCGAAGGCCGGGTGAGGGTGACGCCAGGGGCACTCTTACTTAACCATCAAAAAGTTCCTTACACCAGTGAAAACAATCTGGGCCGCCAGCGCCGCCACGAAGAGGCCGGTCAGCTTGCTCAAAATGGTGATCCCTTTCTTACCGACTACGTGTTCAATGGATGAGGCACAGATCAGCAGCACGCCGACACATAGAACGGCAGCCGCAAGCGCCGCGCACCCCACGAAGATCTGCCAACTTTTCTGGATCTCCGCCCCCATGACCAGAAGCGCACCGGTGGTGCCCGGTCCCACGGTGATGGGTATGGCAAGGGGTACGACAGAGATGGCTCCGCGCTTCTCGCTGGGCGGCGCGCTGTCGTCTCCGTGCACCATTTGCACCGCAGACAGAAACAGCAGGCTACCCGCCCCGATTCTGAAAGAGTCGAGGGTGATGCCGAACAGTGAAAAGAGGGTGTTGCCGAAAGAGTAGAGCACAAAGCAGGTGACAAGCACTGCAAGAGTCACCCTAATGGCAGTGCTGCGGCGCTCAGCAGCCGTCAGCTCCGGCGTCATCGCAAGGAAGGTTGAAAGGACAAAGAAAGGTGTCAGCAGGAAAAAGAACCTGACCATGACCGTGAAGAAAAAATTCCAGTAGATTTCCATCGTGAAGTACTATCCCCTAATTCTATTGTGTGTTATCAGCATCTTACACGACAGCGACTACGGCGTGCGTTGCCAGTACTCTGTCCAGCTAACCTGCCGATTGGTTTGCACTTCGACTCCGCTCAGCGAACGCCCGCTCCCTGAGCGGAGTCGAAGGGGAAGTTAGCCCGAAGTGACACGGAAGCCAAGCGAAGATTTAAGCCGGACTGGGTACTAGCCGTGGTTTTTCTAGCAGTAAACGACTCGCTGGCTCAGGAAATACAGCCTGAGCCAGCGAGTGAGGTGCGTTATGGCGGTATAGGTCTATGCGACCTTAAGCACGATCTTACCGAAATGCTTGTCCGACTCCATCATGCCGTGGGCATCGGCCACCTGCTCGAGCGGGAACACCTTCTCGATGATCGGAACAATGGTGCGGTCCGCGAACCTCGGTATGGCGCGCCGCACGAACTCGGCGACGATCTCGCCTTTCTCCGGCACGGGACGGGAACGGAGCACGCTGCCGATGATCTGCTGCCTTTTCACCATCATGAGCGCCAGGTTCAGCTCTGCCTTAATCCCGGAGATGACGCCGATGACGACGAGCCTTCCCTTGTAGCCGAGCGAGTTCATGTTGGGAGCGAGATACTTGGCGCCCACATGGTCAAGAATGACGTCCACCCCTTTCTTGGAGGTGTACTCTTTGATGATCTCGGTGAAGTCCGGGTTTTCGCGGAAGTTGATGACCAGGTCGGCACCCAACTCCTTCACCCGCTCCATCTTCTCGGGGGACGCGGTCACGATCAGCTTTGATTTCGGCGCCAGCGCCTTGCAGAGCTGGATCGCTGCCGTGTTCACGCCGCCGCCGCCACCGTGCAAAAGGGCGGTCTCACCGTCCTGCAGGCCGCCTATCATGAAGACATTCAGGAACGCGGTGATGTAGGATTCGCAGACGCAGGCCGCTTCCTCGAAGCTCATCGCTTCGGGGATTTCCATCAGGTGGCAGGCGTAGGCCACGGCAAACTCCGCATATCCACCGCCGCCCACCAGCGTCATGACCCGGTCGCCGACTTTCCAGTCGGTAACGCCGGCGCCCAGTTCCTCGACCGTTCCGGCCACTTCCAGCCCGAGGATCTCGGAATCTCCCGGGGGAGGAGGATATTTCCCTTCCCGCTGTACCAGGTCAGGACGGTTGATAGAGGTGGCATGCACCCGCACCAGCACCTCATTTTCCTTGGGCACAGGCCTCTGCGCCTCACCGAACTTCAGCACCTCCAGACCGCCAAACCCTTCCATCAGAACAGCCTTCATAGTTTCCGCCTCCTTGGTCGATAATTTCAGAGCAGCCGGCTCGCTGACAGCGATACCGTATACGGCGCACACTATCTCAAAAACCCGCGTTATTGATCAATGGAATTCTGCTTCAGATGCTGGCCGTCAGCGGAATTTAATCGCGACTCCCTTAGCCTTCATTTCGCTGGAGGGAAAAAAGATGTAGGTATCCAACTCCGCCTTGACCTCCGGGAAGATCACGGCGTCCGCTCCCATCTTGCCGGCCTGCTCGCGTAACGCCTGGTAACCCCAGTTATAGTCAGCTTTGGTCATATCCGCGGGAGAGCCGTAGCGCTCGCGCGTCACCTCGATGATGCCAACTTTTTGATAAGGACGCAGCAGTTCATCCTGCGTCAATATGGGTGGCAGTTCCCCGGCATGATGTCCCGTCGTTGCACAGCCGCTGCTCATGAGCGATGCGCAGAGCAGCAGTAGCGGTATACCAGCACGTTTGAATCGGTACCAACTGCCTGTCATAATTTCTCCCTGTTAGGCTAAAGGCGCGTGCACCCTCATTTCCGGTAACAGTTTAACTGTCATTTTCCCACTTTACAACACTCTTTTACCCGTGCTAGTATTTCGCGTTTCCATCTCAAGTTGATCGAAAGGAAGTTCTCATGTCAGGCCATAATAAATGGAGCACCATCAAGCACAAAAAAGGCGCCGCTGATGCCAAGCGGGGCAAGGTCTTCACCAAGATTATCAAGGAGATCACAGTCGCCGCGAAGCTCGGCGGAGCGGACCCGGACGGCAACCCGCGCCTGAGGACGGCTATTGATAAGGCTAAGGCCGAGAACATGCCCAAGGACAACGTGGAGCGCGCCATCAAGAAAGGCGCCGGCGGGCTGGAAGGCACCACCTACGAAGAAACCACCTACGAGGGATACGGTCCCGGCGGCACGGCTGTGCTCGTCGAGGTCATGACCGACAACCGTAACCGCACCGTTTCCGACGTGCGGAGCATTTTCTCCAAGTGCAACGGCAACATGGGCGAATCCGGCTGCGTTGCCTGGCTCTTCGACAAGAAGGGACTGCTGGTGTTCCCGAAGAAAACGACCGACTTCGACAAGCTGTTCGAAGCCGCCATCGAGGCGGGTGCCGACGACGTCACCGACGAAGAGGATGTTTTCGAAGTGCTGACCGACCCGACAGCATTCCACGAGGTGAAGACCGCGCTTGAGAAGGCTGGCTTCAAAGCGGAATCGGGTGAGGTGACCATGATCCCGCAGACCATGGTGAAGCTCGAAGGGAAGAACGCGGAAAACATGCTGAAGCTGATGGACCGCATGGAAGACAACGACGACGTACAAAACGTATATGCAAACTTCGACATCTCCGAGGAGGAGATGGAGAAGATGATGTAACCTGATCATGGCTGGCCGAAAATGTTGAGGCGCGGCAGAGCGGAAGGTACCTCTTACACCTCCCGCCCTGCCGCGTTTTTTTGTGGTGAAGCAAAACTGATTTGCCGTAATCTTCCGCTGAAGATTTTCTACCTCCCGTTTAAGGGGAGAAGGGGATAGGGGTCCTCCCTCTTGAGGGACCTGATAGCGGAAGATTTCGGGAGGGGATCGCATGATAATCCTGGGTATCGATCCCGGTTCACGAATTACCGGCTACGGCATCATCTCGAAAGAAGGAAACCGCCTGATCCATGTCGACAATGGCGCTATTTTCACGCAGAGCGCCACCGATTTCCCGCAGCGATTGCAGCAGATTTTTGCCGGTCTTTCCACTATCATCGAGCAGTACCGGCCCGAGGCGGTGGCGGTCGAGAGCGTCTTTCTTGCCAAGAATGCCCAGAGCGCGCTGAAGTTGGGTCAGGCGCGCGGTGCGGCCATCGTGGCGGCGGTCTGCGTCGGGCTTTCTGTTTTCGAGTACTCTGCTCTCCAAGTAAAGCAGGCGGTAGTCGGCAGCGGACGCGCCGAGAAGCAGCAGGTGCAGCACATGATCAAGGTGCTGCTGAACCTGCCAGAGGTCGCCCAGGAGGATGCTTCCGACGCCCTCGCAGTTGCGGTCTGCCACGCCCACTCCGCCGGGATGAACAGAATCTTGAAAATGTCCAAATAGCCTTAAGCCTTGCGCTTCCAACCTGAATTGCCCCCCCGAGATCCCTTCTCCCGGAGGGGGAGAGTTGAAACGATTAAGCCTAAAGCATTGTTTGCAAGGCGCTTTGCCCCTTGCGACATTCCTTTTATACCTGCACTCAATCGAGGCTTCACATGATCGCACTACTTACCGGAAAGATCGCGCACAAGGCGCCGGACTATATTATTCTCGACGTGAACGGCGTTGGTTACCGGGTTCAGATCCCCTTCTCCACCTATTACGCCCTGCCTGCCGAAGGAGGTGTCGTCTCCCTGCAGATCCACACCTCGGTGAAGGAGGACGCCATCAATCTGTATGGCTTCCGCACCCAGCAGGAAAAGGAACTCTTTCAGCTGCTGATCGGCGTCTCCGGCGTCGGCCCGAAGCTCGCCAACGGCATCCTCTCCAACAGCGAGCCGTCCGAACTGGCTGATTCCCTGCTGCGTGGTGATCTGGCGCGCCTCTCGGCCATTCCCGGCATCGGAAAGAAGACTGCTGAGAGGCTCGTCCTGGAACTGAAGGAAAAGGTGAAGAAGCTCGGCCTGACTCAGCCCTCCAGCCAGGATGCAGCCCCGGCTGCCGCAAAGCAGGAGATACGCGAGGATGTGCTTTCCGCACTGATCAATCTGGGATACAAGGAATCGATCGTGCAGAAGGCGCTGGGCGATGTGCGCATCACCGAGGACGCCACGGTCGAGTCGATTCTCAAGCAGGCGCTTAAAGTATTAATGAAGTAGGTTCCCACGTCTTCAATCGTACTCAGGTAGAGACGCATTGCATGCATCTCAAAAGCTGCCGGTTCGACTTCAGCCAGCGCCAGATCTGCCGGTTGCAGCATTGCTGAGACGCATGCAATGCGTCTCTACAAGGTCCGGCCTCGTGATCTCTCTTTACACTTTGGTGCAACAGCGCTGAGACGCATGCAATGCGTCTCTACGTTATTGTTCAAAGAATGTGGAGAGATGGCCTCCGCACACCCAAAACCCGCGTGCCGCTTGACCTTTAGCGTCAACTGTTATAACTTGATTCGGTCTGCATTAATTGGAAGCACCGCTAGCCCCGGAGAGTCATGACCCGCACCATCGCCCCGGAAAAAATTGAAGACGACTACCTCGAAGCGACGCTGCGTCCGCGCGCGCTCGACGACTACGTCGGTCAGGAAAAGGCCAAGGGGAACCTCGCGCTCTTCATCGATGCCGCCCGCGGCAGGGGCGAGGCGCTCGACCACGTGCTCCTTTACGGCCCCCCCGGTCTCGGCAAGACCACGCTTGCCAACATCATCGCCTGCGAAATGGGGGTAAGCATCAAATCGACCTCCGGCCCGGTGATCGAACGCCCCGGCGATCTGGCGGCGATTCTCACCAACCTCGAGGCGCACGACGTCCTTTTCATCGACGAAATCCATCGACTCTCGCATGTGGTGGAAGAGATCCTTTATCCCGCGATGGAAGATTTCCAACTCGACATCATCATCGGCCAGGGCCCCAGCGCCCGCACCATAAAGCTCGACCTGCCGAAGTTCACCCTGGTGGGCGCAACCACCCGCGCCGGCCTCCTCTCCTCGCCGCTACGCGACCGCTTCGGCGTCATCTCGCGCCTGGAATTCTACACCAATGAGGAACTCGCCTTCATAGTCACCCGTTCCGCGCGCATCTTCAACATGGCCATCGATCCGGACGGCGCCATGGAACTCGCCCGCCGCAGCCGGGGAACGCCGCGCATCGCCAACCGCCTGCTGCGCCGCGTGCGCGACTTTGCCCAGGTGCGGGCAAGCGGCGTCATCACGCGCGCGGTGGCGGACCAGGCTCTGGAACTCCTGGAAATAGACCAGATGGGGTTCGACACCATGGACCGGATGATACTTCTGACCATCATCGACAAGTTCGGAGGGGGACCGGTAGGGCTCGACACCATCGCCGCCGCGATCAGCGAAGAGAGCGACACCATCGAGGACGTCTACGAGCCGTTTCTGATCCAAAACGGCTTCCTGAATCGCACCCCTAGGGGACGTGTTGCTACGCCCGCGGCCTACCGCCACTTTGGCAGGATCGCGCCCGAGCCGCCGCAGGGAAGGCTCTTTTGACCAGGAACTCCGTGCAGCTTATCTTCGACTTCCCAGTCAAGCCTCGCTTTAGCTTCGAGAACTTCGTGGTCTGCTGCGGCAACAAGACGGCCTATCAGTTCGCGCGCAAGCTCGCAGTGGGAGACGGAACCGAGAACCTGCTCTACATTTACGGGCCGGAAGGTTCCGGCAAGACCCACTTGCTGACCGCGCTTTGCAACGCAGTCGGCGGCAAATACCTCTCCTTCAGGGACGCCAATGAACTCTATTTCGGCGACTACCCGACCGAAGGGCTCTCCAGGTTGAGCGACCACTTTGCCGACGCCACGGCCCTCATCCTCGACGACCTGCACCTGCTCCCGGACAACCAGGAGGTCAGGGTAGAGCTCTGGGAGCTCTTCAATTCCTTCTACAACTCGGGAAGAAAGATCGCCATCGCCGGGCTCGCCCCGCCCAAGGAACTGCCGCATCTGGACGGGCACCTGACCAGCCGGCTCCTTTGGGGGCTGGTGGCGCGCATGGACGTTTCCGATGACGAGTCAAGGCGTATGATTCTGAAGAAACTGGCTGAGGACCGTCACATGTCGCTTCCCGACGATGTCATCGACCAGATGCTGCTTCGGGTTCGGCGCGACATCCCTTCGCTGGTCTACGCGCTGGAAACCATCAACCGATTCGCCATTTCCACCAAGAGAAAGGTCGGGCTGCGGCTGGCGAAGGAAAGTATCGATTCGATTGATAATTGAAAGGCAGGAGCACAGGTGGATAACATCAAAAGCCAGGAGTCGGGTAGAACCTTACACCTTAAAACGTGGATAAAACAAAACCAAGATCGGGGCTAAACCCTTTCTTGGTTTTTTTATTTTTATCCGGGACATCCGCTCAATCCGCGTCATCCGCGTCATCCGCGTGCAAAGGTTATCCTGGTTTGTTTCATCTTTGTTTTATCCCGGTTTACCCCGCCTTCTTGGTCTCCAGTTCTTCCCAGCGTGCAAAGCTCACCGCCAGTTCGCCCTCGAGACGGCTGTAGTTGGCGGATATCCCTGCGATACCCCCCTCCACGCTCGCATAGGAACCGGGATCGGCCAGCATCGCCTCGACCGCTGCGAACTGCTCCTCCAGGGTCGCAATCCCCTCCTCCAACCGCTCCAGTTCGAGCCGCTCGGCGTAACTCAGCCCCTTCTTGGCCCCCTTCGCGGGCTTGCCGGCCTGCACCTCGCGCTTCTCTACCCGCTCGGCTATGACTGCTACCCGGGCCTGCTCTTTGCGCTCCCGGTAGTTCGAGTAGTTCCCCTCGTAAAAGGTGACGTTCCCCTCCCCTTCGAAGGCGAGCACGCCGGTCGCGACCTTGTCCAGGAAGAACCGGTCATGGGTCACCATCAAAACGCAACCGGGAAAGGCGGCGAGCGAGGCGTCCAAAAGCTGCAGGGTCGGGATGTCCAGATCGTTGGTAGGCTCATCCAGGATCAGCAGGTTCGAGTCCTGCAGCATGAGCCGCGCCAGTATCAGGCGGCTCTTCTCGCCGCCGGAAAGGCTGCTGATCGGGCGCCGCCGGTCCTCGGGCGAGAACAGGAAATCCTCCAGGTAGCCGATCTTGTGGCGCTTCTCACCGTTACCGCTGGTGACGTAATCCCCTTCGCCAAAGAAATCGTAGACCGTCTGCCCGGGATCAAGCACCTCGCGCAACTGGTCGAAATAGGAGATCTTGGTCTTCTTGCCGACCACCACCTTCCCCGAGTCAGGCTCCTCCTCCCCCATAATCATCCGAATCAGCGTCGTCTTGCCGCAGCCGTTGGAGCCGATGACCCCAACCCGGTCTCCGCGCTTCATGCCGAAGGAGACCCCTTTCAGGAGCTCTTTCTCGCCGTAGCCCTTGTGTACCTCGGCAAGTTCCAGGATAGTGCCGCCAAACCCCTCCTCGGTGGAGAAGCCGATACGCAGATCCCTCGCACCGGGGCCCGAGCAGTTTTCTTCCAGGTCGTAGAACCGGTCGATGCGCGCCTTCTGTTTGGTGGAGCGCGCCTTCGGTCCGCGCCGCATCCACGCGGTCTCGGTGCGCAGCAGGTTTAAAAGACGCGAGCGGGTGTTGGCCTCGCCCATGAGCCGCTCTTCGCGCTGCACCAGGTAGAGCGAATACCCGCCCTGGGAGGAGGTGATTGATCCGCGTTCCAGCTCCAGCATCCTGGTGACTACCTCGTCGAGGAAGTAGCGGTCGTGGGTGATCAGCATGACGGCGCCCGGATAGGCCTTCAGGTGCTCCTGCAGCCACTGGGTGGTGTCGGCGTCCAGATGGTTGGTCGGCTCGTCGAGAAGCAGCAGTTCCGGGGCTTGCAGCAGCAAGCGCGCCAGCGCTACGCGGCGCTTGGTGCCGCCGGAGAGCGTGCCGATCCTCTGGAGGCGGTCGGGCAGCTGCAGGTGGGTCATGATCTCGGAGACGCGGTGATCGGTATTCCACCCGCCGTGGTGCTCGATCCAGACCGAGAGCTCGCCCTGACGCGTCAGGAGTTTTTCCAGATCCGGAGGGTTGTCGGCCATGCGCTCGGAAATCTCGTGGAACGCCGCAATGGCGCTGCGGATCTCCTGCAAGCCCCCCTCGATCTCGGCGGCGACCGTGGAGTTGTCGTCGAGTATCGGTTCCTGGCTCAGGTAGCCGACCGAGGCGCCGCGCTTCATGGAAATCGTACCGCCGTCAGAGTCCTCGACGCCGGCAAGGATGGTCAACAGGGTCGATTTCCCCGCGCCGTTTGCACCGATAAGACCAACACGCTCCACCTCATCGACGGCAAAGGTCACCTTGTCGAGAAGCTCCCGCGATCCGAAACTCTTGCATAAGCCAACTACGTCTACAACATTCATCACAACTCCATAAAGACGATGCTACTGTTTTTCTGATTTTAATTACTGTTCTGTTTGAGGAAATTACCCAGCTTGTTCAGTAGCGAGCCGGGGCGAAACTGCTTCGGTACGGCATAGGTGCCGGTGTGGTTCACCGGCAGGTTCAGTCGCCCCAGCGGGGTCTGAAGATCAAGTCCGGCCTGCAGCGCGTAAGGAATCTGATCGGGGTCGAGCTTCCCCCTGAGTATTTCCATCAGGTCACCGTAGGAAACCTTGATCGGGATACGCAGGTCAGTCTCGACTCCGGACGGAAAACTCACCTCGTCGCGCGCCTCACCCTTAGCCAGTGGAAGCGCCATGACTTTCAGGTCGTAGTTGTAACCGAGCAGTTTGAGATCGTAAGGATTGGCGTTTTGAACCGTCAGGCGCAGCTCCATTTTGACTCCGGAGCCATCCAAAGATACAACATTGAGATCCCGCACCGTCACTACGGGTGCCTTGACGAACATGGTGCATCCGGTGCAAAGAAACACCAGTAACAATAGGCAGACAACTCTTCTCACTCTCGATTCTCCTGATAGCAAATAACAAGTGGGCGGGCCCCTGAAAAGGAACCCGCCCACTATACCACAACAGGACTTGAAAACCTAAAAGACTATCAGTTGATTGCGGCCTCCATGACGAAGCCCTGCTCACGGAAACCCTTCTCCAGTTCGCGCAGGATCTCCGCCCGGAAGCGTTTGCGAATCGAATCGTAGGCGGCCGCAGCGGGTCCCGTGCCGCAGTAGTAGCGCTTGGCACGCCCCAGGTTCCCCTTGGCCATGCTGAGCTTTTCTTTGAGCTCACGCACCGCGGCGTCGGCGCACTTCTCATCGTCCTTCATATCGGAGGGCTGGTAACCGTGGCTGAGCGCCCGCTCCGGCATCAACTGCCAGACTCCCAGAGCCCCCTTCGAGGATACCGCCCGTGAGGAGAGCCGATGCCCTCCCGTTTCCGCCAGAGCTATCTCAGCCAGATCCAGCGGCGTGAATTTCGTTCCTACCGTCTTCCTGAAGCAGATATCGGCGAGCCATTTGGCGCGCTGCGGCGTCGTCCTGCGGGCAAATGCGGCTGAGATCGCGGGAATCAGCTTCTTGCGCCCCTCGATGATGGCATCCTTGGGCGTTTCCAGCTGTGCGAGCGGCACATCGTCCGGCAGTTTTGCTCCCGATTTCTTTTCAGATTCTCCTCTGGAGAGCAGATCACGGTCCCACGGGGAGATCCCCGGGTTCACCGGAACCTGCGCCTGTTGCTGCAGGTGGGACTGGTCGCACGACGCGCTCAGGAAGAGCACTGCGACCAGCGATACAATTGTTTTTTTCATAGATGGTTAGTAGAATGGCTTATGCCGGCTTTAGGGTGTATCCGTAAATGTCGGTGCAGCCCGCGCCAATCATCTCCTTTCATTAAATTTAAGTTGACATGACGCCAACCTGAGGGTTAAGTGTAGCCAATCCCGACAGCATTGCAAGCTCCTTATTAGGTTTATGTAAGCTTTCTATACAAAAAAAGAGGACCTCTAGCGGTCCTCTGCGATTAGTTAAAAGTTATCCATAGGTTACAGCTGAACCCCCATGAGGTCGGCAACTGTATGAATATCCTTGTCGCCCCTTCCGGAAAGACAGACCACGATGCTCTGCTCGCGGGACAGCGTGGGGGCCAGACGCATGGCGTGAGCCACGGCGTGGGCGGACTCGAGAGCGGGGATGATCCCCTCTTCGCGGGTGAGGGTCTGAAAGGCAGCCAGGGCCTCGTCGTCGGTTACCGACACGTAGCTCGCGCGTCCGCTCTCTTTCAGGAAGGCGTGCTCGGGACCGACTCCCGGGTAATCAAGCCCGGCCGAGATGGAGTGGGCGTGCGCGATCTGTCCGAAGTCGTCCTGCAGCAGATAGGTCTTGTTGCCGTGCAGTACGCCGACGCTGCCGGCGCAAAGCGGCGCCGCATGCTTGCCGGAATCGATGCCGTATCCGGCGGCCTCCACTCCGATCATCTGCACCGAACTGTCATTCATGAAGGCGTGAAAAAGGCCGATCGCGTTACTGCCGCCTCCGACTGCGGCGACCAGGTAGTCGGGGAGTTTCCCTTCGACTTCCAGGTGCTGCGCACGCGCCTCGTCGCCGATGATGGCCTGGAAGTCACGGACCATGACCGGGTAGGGATGCGGCCCGGCAACGGTACCGATAATGTAGAAGGTATCCGCCACGTAGCTCACCCACTGGCGCATCGCCTCGTTCATGGCGTCCTTGAGCGTCGCGGTCCCCGAACTGACCGGAGTGACCGTGGCGCCCAGAAGCTTCATGCGAAATACGTTCAGAGACTGGCGACGGATGTCTTCCTCGCCCATGAAGACCTCGCACTGCATGCCGAAAAGCGCGGCGACAGTCGCGGTGGCCACGCCGTGCTGGCCCGCACCGGTCTCGGCGATGACACGCTTTTTCCCCATGCGCTTGGCAAGCAACCCCTGGCCGATGGTGTTATTCACCTTGTGGGCGCCGGTGTGGTTCAAGTCCTCGCGCTTTAGGTAGACCTTGGCACCACCGAGCTTTTCAGTCAACTTGGCTGCCAAATAGAGCGGGTTCGGCCTCCCTACGTACTGACGCAGGTAGTAGGCGAACTCCTCCTTGAATTCCTTGTCGTTTTTATAGTGCTGGTAGGCCTTCTCAAGTTCGAGAAGCGCCGGCATCAACGTCTCAGAAACGTATCTGCCGCCAAATCTGCCGAAGTGTCCAGTATTGTCAGGTAGGTCCAAAATCGCCTCCGGTTGGGTGTTAAGAAAGTGCACAATAGCACTTATGTTGATAAATTGCAAGCTTACAGGGATGACTGCACTCACAGCCTCCCGTAGTTGCCGATTTTACAGGATTTCTCTTTGCCTTGTCATCGCCTTTGAGTTACTAATACAGACGAGATTGAGAAGAGTTTCCAGCTTAATGAGTAACTCGTTTTCGTGCTAGACTTTGTTTAAAAAGAGAGGAAACAGATGTCACTGGTAAAGCCCTTCCACATAGTCCTGGTAGAGCCGGAAATCCCGCCCAACACGGGCAACATAGCAAGGCTGTGCGGCGCGACTGGCACCGTGCTGCACCTGGTAGGTAAACTCGGTTTCTCCACCGATGATCGCTACCTGAAGCGGGCCGGGCTTGACTACTGGAGCGAGGTGGATATCCATTACTGGACCGATCTGGAGACGCTGCAGGAGTCCTTTCCCGAGGGGCGCTTCGTCTATACCAGCAAGAAGGCGACGCAGAGCTATCTTACCCTGCAGTTCCAGGCGGGGGATTTCATCGTCTTCGGTAAGGAGACCAAGGGGCTCCCCGACGCACTCATCGAGGCGCATCCGGAGACGGCAGTCAGGATTCCCATCATCGGGCGGGTGCGCAGCCTGAACCTTTCCACCTCGGCGGGGATCGTGCTCTACGAGGCGCTCAGGCAGACCGGAGCGCTGGAGGGGGAATAGCGGCGCTCTCGACCTCAAAAGCAGGCTCAGAGGTACTGGGGCGGCATGCATGGGGGCAGGTCTTACTGCGGTGCTTCAGGGTTCCCCAACTCCGGGTCCCCGTTCCTGCCGGTGTTGCCTAGCGCGGGACCCCGCCGCCCGCCTGAAAGGAGTTTATCATGGCAGCGAACTACCTCAGCATCATCGTCTTCGCGCTGGCAATTCTTGCGGGGTATGTACCGGTTGCCCGTGCCGAGGAGGACTCGGCAAACGAATCAGCGCTGGAGTTGATGGCAGCGCTACCGGCCGAACCGGTAAGGGCGCCCTGGGATGCTTCCCTCGACGGGACGTGGCTACCAAGAAGCAGCAGCGCGGACGCCGGCGGGAAGGTCGGCATATCCGAACTAAAGCTGAAGCTTGGCCGGAGCTACCAAATCAATACCCGTCTGGGCCTGACGCCGGAGTTTTCCTACTCACGGCTCCATCTTGACGCACCGGGCGCGGCCCGGCTACCCGAAGAACTGCACACCGTTTCGCTGGGACTTAAGGGAGACTACCGGCTCAGTCCGAAGTTTTCCCTATCGGCCCTGGTTGCTCCCGCGCTTTCCGGCGATTTTCGGCGCATCGGCGGCTCTGACATCCGCGCCAGGTTCGGTTTTTCCGGGCGCTATAACAGTTCGGAAAAGCTGACCCTGCTCGCAGGACTGATCTACCAGCAGGGGTACCGGTCGCTTCCCGTCTTCCCGATCATCGGCGCCATCTACCGCCCCGATGACAACTGGATCTTCAGCCTCGCAGCTCCCCGCCCCGGAGTGACCTACCTTCCAGGCAACGGTGCGCGCCTTTATGCCGGGGGAGAGATGTTCGATGGCGAGTTCCAACTGCACGAGCCCGCGCTTGGGGCACGGGTGATCCGATACCGGGATTTCCGGGTAGTCGCCGGAGCGCAATTCCCGATTGTAGGCTCCTTGAAGGGAGACTTTGCAGCGGGCTATGCCTTCTCCAGGAGGTTTGTCTTCTACGATCTCGAGTCGGACCGGCGCGACATCAAGGTGGATTCCGGACCCTTTTTCAGGGCAGGATTGAAGGCAGAATGGTGAAAATCGATCACAACATTATTATAGCCAGGGGGGATTATGAACGTACAGATGGTTACCACCGCATTTGAACTGCCGGAGTATAAAATAGTCCACAATGTGGGCGTGGTTCGAGGCATTGTTGTCAGGTCGAGGTCCGTGGTCGGATCATTTTTGGGAGGACTGCAGACCATCTTTGGCGGTAACATCACCATTTACACCAACCTGTGCGAGCAGACCAGAAAAGATGCTTTCCAGCTTATGTGCACTCAGGCGGCAAACCATGGAGCAAATGCCATAATTGCAGTGAGATACGACGCCACTGAAATTATGTCAGGCGTCACCGAAGTTCTTTGCTATGGGACGGCGGTTGTGGTCCAACCGGTTTCGGGACAGTCATGAAGATCGGTATCTTCACGGGATCAGGCTTGTTCGTAGCTGCAGTGTTACTAGCTGTGGTGCAACTATGGTTCACGGCTTGGAAACCCGACACATTTCTCAAAATTGAGCTTACACTCGGTGCGGCTTTTCTCGTTGTTGTGGTCATCTGTATTGTCATCAGGGAATACAACGAAGACAAAGCTAATCGCAACGGGAAGCACCTTGACTGAAGGTTTGAGGTTACGGGGGCAGCGAGAGCGTGGGGACCTTGGCTGTGTCAGCAGGGTCAGAGCTATACTTTCAACTTTGTTGAATGCGGACGGTAGCGGGATAGGTATCTGCTAAGCCATACCCTAACTTCAAAGGAACACAGTCGTATCTGCCTACCTTTTCTTTATAACTGCATTTAATCCTTGCTGACAAATACTCTATTTGCGATTTGATGGCTCTGTAATAAGGGGTTGATGTTCCGCGGCAAACCCGCTATCTTCCAGTTTTATTTTTGTAAACAGCCAATTTGAAAAGGATTAGAAGACCTTGACCAAAAAAACCGATGCCATCTACCGCGCGCCCCTGCAGGAAATGATCGACTTCCAGTTCGATGAACGGGTCGTAGCGGTCTTCCCCGACATGATTCAACGCTCAGTCCCCGGTTACGGGATGATCATATCCAATATCGGCATCCTCGCCGCAAAATACGCCCAGGCGGGGAGTCACTGCTATGACCTCGGCTGTTCCCTTGGAGCGGTCAGCCTCGCCATGCGCCAGCGCATCAATCAGCCGGACTGTGACATTATTGCTGTCGATAACTCCCCGGCGATGATCGAGCGCGGCCGTGAACTCCTGGCGCGCGATGCCGTGCCGTGCGTTCCGGTGACAATGATCTGTGCCGACCTCCAGGAAATCACTATTGAGAACGCCTCGGTCGTCGTCCTCAACTTCACGCTGCAGTTTGTCCCCCCGGCGCAGCGTCTGGCGCTGATTCAGCGCATCTATGCGGGGCTCAAACCGGGCGGCATCCTCATCCTCTCCGAGAAGATCGCTTTTAGCGAACCGGCGCGACAGCACTTTCATGTAGAACTGCATCACGACTTCAAACGGGCCAACGGCTACAGCGATCTCGAGATCAGCCAGAAGCGGTCAGCGCTGGAGAAGGTGATGATCCCCGAGACCCTTGCCTGCCATCAAGAGCGGCTGCAAGCGGCAGGATTCTCTTCCTCTGACCTTTGGTTCCAGTGCTTCAACTTCGCTTCTCTGGTCGCGATCAAATGAATTGGTACGATTCCCTTTTTCCGATACTCGCCGCCATGGGCCAGGAGCGCTGGTCAGAACAACTGCAGGCGACCCTGCCAGAGAGACTGGCCCCCGACAGTAACGGCAAGGTGGCGCGATGGTTGAAAGCCCTCCGGTCACTGCCGGAGATACGCCCGTCCCGAATTGCGCTGCAAGACGATGTAACCATCGGTTCCAGCGCCGATCTCGGCCAAGTCAGCCGTGAAGAGTTGGTCACCCAACTCCAGGCCTTTCACCCTTGGCGCAAAGGCCCCTACAATTTTTTCGGCGTTGAGATCGATACAGAGTGGCGCTCCGACTGGAAATGGGAGCGCCTGCTGCCGCACATTCAGCCGCTGGCCGGACGCCGTGTCCTCGATGTCGGCTGCGGCAACGGTTATCACGGCTGGCGTATGCGCGGCGCCGGCGCCGACCTGGTCCTCGGCATCGAGCCCTTCCTGGTTTCGGTGCTGCAGTTCCAGGTGATGCAACGCTACCTTTGCGATCCACAGCATCATGTCATCCCCATCGGCATCGAGGATGTCCCCCCGAATCTCGCCTGCTTCGACAGCGTATTCTCCATGGGCGTCCTCTACCATCGTCGCTCCCCCCTGGACCACCTTTTCGAGCTGAAGGGTTGCCTGCGCCCGGGGGGAGAATTGATTCTGGAGACGCTGATTGTCGAAGGGGACCAGGAGACGGTATTCATGCCGCCAGGGCGTTACGCCAAGATGCGCAACGTCTGGTTCCTCCCGTCCATTGCAGCGATGACCCTGTGGCTTGAGCGCTGCGGGTTCACGAAGGTTGCCTGCGTCGACACCAACCGTACCAGCCACGAGGAACAACGCCCGACGCAGTGGATGCACTTTGAGTCATTGGGGGATTTCCTCCATCCGGACGATGCGCAGCAGACGATTGAAGGGCACCCGGCACCGCTGAGAGCGATCTTCACTGCGACAAGGCCGTAGCAGGGTTGCTGGTCGCCTTGAAGGCATGGAACGGAAGGGAGTTCGCCCTTACGCCGGCAAGGACAAAAAAAGGGACCCCTAAGGGCCCCTGATCTAGCATTGGCATGGAAGGACGCCTTATTTTTTCGCCCGCCTGCGCACCAGACCGAGACCAGCAAGACCGGCGCCGAGCAGCAGCATGGTGGAAGGTTCGGGGACTGCAGCAGGATTTGTCTCGATGTACGCGCGGTCAACAACGATGTCGGCAGCGGGACCATGAAGAGTCAGGAAGTTAAAAGACACTTCATAGGTACCTGCAGTGGCTATGTCGGCAATCCCGGAATAATGAATCCACTCTTGCGGGGTATTCCCGGTTTTCACCGTGAAATTAGCCAATTGTACGCCAGCAATGCTACCGCTAAAAGCTGCATCGAATTGGTTATTAAACCCATTCAATGGCGCATACACATCGAATCCTATTTGATACTGGCCGACCGCCAGAGTCACAAACTGGGTCAGGCTCTGATTGGCAACGTCATCGACAAAATAGACCCCATGAGTGCCTGCCGGGTCCGGACTGCCGCCGCTCACGGTATCAGAGGGAACGATCTCCCCGAAAGCACTGCCGGCGGTACCGTCTGTCAATATGACATTGGGTGCGTATGTGGCCTGCGTTCCGCCGCTGGTCCAGTCGGTCAGGCCAGCTTCGAAACTGCCGTTATGCAGCAAATTAATGGGTGTTGCCTGAGCTGCACCGGCAAACGCCAGAAGGGTGACTATTGGCAAAATGAGCAATTTTTTTAGCATGGCTTGGATCTCCTCAGTAGTTAGTACCACAACATGGAGCATGATCTGTACCAACCATGTAACTATCCGTCATAACGTCAAAGCTGCTCCAGCTTTTGCGGCAGAGCAACCGTAGCTGTAAGGAAGTCCGACAGTCTCAACTCTTTTTTTGTAAATAATCCCGACAACCGCTTCACCGGCCCGTTGGGTATCATCTGTACTTAAATCCCCCAACCCCATCTGCCTGCCAAATACAAAAAAGCGGGGCGGTAGGTTTCCCCACGCGCCCCGCTTTTAATGCTTCCCATTGCTACCTTCCGGTTACTTGAAGAGCGCCTTCTGGAACTCGCGGTTCAGTTTGGCGATGAACTTCACGCTGATACCCTTCGGGCAGGCAGCCTGGCACTCGTAGTGGTTCGAGCAGTTGCCAAAGCCGTTTTGCTGCATAGCGTCGGTCATGTTGCAGACGCGCTCGGCAGCTTCTGCTTTTCCCTGCGGCAAGGTGGCAAGCTGAGCCACTTTGGCGGAGGTGAAGAGCATGGCGGAGCCGTTCGGGCAGGCAGCGATGCAGGCCCCGCAGCCGATGCACTCGGCGGCGTCCATGGCGTAGTCAGCCACCGGCTTCGGAATCAGGATGGCATTGCCGTCCGCGACGCCGCCGGTGTGGCAGGAAGTGTAACCACCGGCCTGGATGATGCGCTCCATTGCGCTTCGGTCCACGATCAGGTCGCGCTGGATCGGGAAGGCGACGGCACGCCAGGGCTCGATGTAGACGGCGTCGCCGTCCTTGAATTTTCTCATGTGCAGCTGGCAGGCCGTGGTGCGCACCTGGCCGCCGTGGGGCACCCCGTTGACAACCGCGGAGCACATGCCGCAGATTCCCTCGCGGCAGTCGTGGTCAAAGGCTATTGGGTCTTTCCCCTCTTTGATGAGCACTTCGTTGACATCATCGAGCATCTCGAGAAAGGACTGGTCGGGGCTGACGTTTTTCGCGTCGTACTGCTCAAGCTTCCCCGGAGCGTCAGGCCCTTTCTGGCGCCAAACGTGAAGAGTCAGGTTCATGGTGTTTGCGCTGTGTCCGCTCATTATTTATAACTCCTTACCGCCAGATGGACGTTATCGAACGTCAACGGCTCCTTGTGCAGTTCGGGCTCCTTGTTGACGCCCTTGAACTCCCA
>Ga0209123_1000721_pt1 | contig 38715 bp, 32 predicted proteins | sample BarGraIncu00431A_FD_184500 | JGI IMG/M metagenome (GOLD analysis project Ga0209123, IMG submission 184500) | Arctic peat soil microbial communities from Barrow, Alaska, USA - Barrow Graham LP Incubations 004-31A (SPAdes) (version 2) | ecosystem: Environmental > Terrestrial > Soil > Wetlands >...
TTTCATTTGAAGATAGTGAATCATTTGAAAATAACGATGTTGAATTTAAACATACTAGTACTAAAGAAAGTACACATAGTGTCTTGGAAGAATTAGAGGATGGAGATAAAGGTCAGCTTATATATATATTAGCACACCTAGTAGATGAGAAGAAACTTGAAACTCTCAATAGAATTGTAGAAGAAAATTACAATTTAAGACATTAGAATATTTATAAATATAATTTTATAAATATTCTATAAATTATTAAATTTAAAAAACAACATACAAATTTTATTTTTGTATGTTGTTTTTGTTTGTAAACTATTAGATTATTAGATTATCAGGTTCAACTCCAGATTTCTCATAATTTACCATGGTGCATTTGCCATCAAGAAGGCCACCTTCAGAAATTACTAATTTTTTCACGGAAATATCTCCTGTGACCTTACCACAACTCTGTATGGTTAAAGTGCTTTTACAAGATATATTTCCGTGGATTAAACCGTTTATATATGCATTATTACAAACCGTATTTCCATTTACATGAGCGGATTCACCAATTATTACATCATCTTCACAATTTATGTCCCCATCGATAGAACCATCTATAGTTAGCATACCATTTCCATTTAAAGAACCAATTATATGACATTGAGCACCAATTAAAGTTTCGATTCTATCTGTGTCTTTTTCCTTATTATTAAACATACAAATCCCCCCAATTAAATTATATACTTGAATTAAAATGTATTCTAATATAAATATAATTTATAAAAATATTGTAAATTATATTTACAATGAATAAAATTACGTAAAAAGGTTAATATTATAAATGTGATCGGAGTTAAAATCTCCATTTGCATAAAATTAATTATTTTATGCGTAACCCCCCCCATCCCCTTGGGACCGATAATACGGTCCCTTTTGTAATTTTGTAAAAGATATTAATATGTATATGATTTAATACCTTTAGTATATTACTTAATATTTATAGAGCTTATTTTGAATGTGGAATTTTTATTGCTATCAGGTAGAAATTTTACTATTAATTCTATAGTATAGTTTTTTGTTTCTTTCAAGTCTTCTGTATTGGTTGCTTTAAAATTTAATGTCCAAAGAATTTCACTGGCATTGCCATCTTTGTCCCAATTGGAATCTTTGAAAACTGCATCCTGAAAGTTTAAATGCATTTTTTTTTCTGATAAATCTCCTAATAATGAAATATCATTACCATTTAGATCAGCTGAAAAAAGATCTTTTGATATATTTAATTCTGCAAGTGGAAAACTTGCCATAAGATTTATGAAACCGAGTGCGGTGTTTTTACCCATATAATTATCAGTATAGTTGTAGTCAAAAGATTTCAAACTATTTTTAATTAAAATATAACTGGTAAAATTAAGGTTGCCATCTTTAACGTTTCCAGATATAACTTTAGGGGTTTTATTATTTTTACTATCTATAAAACCTAAAATATTGTTTGTGCTACAAAATATATCATTGAATTTTTCGCCATTCCAAAGGAAGACATGTTGAATAGGTTCATTATTCTGAGATGCTGTACCCTCTACAGAGGCTTGAGTAAATATTTCAGGTACTTTGTTTCTGGATATGTCCATTAAAGTAATCCGCATTGGCCACTGCGGATAATAATTTCCCACAGTGTTAATTTTTTTAGATGGCTCTAGATAATAGCTTTTATCCTCTGAATTTATTTGGATGTAATATTTATCTATCTCAGTTTTTATGTAGAGAATATCTTTAACTCCATCCCCTGTTAGATCAGACAACATCATTTTTGGCTCATTAACAATATTAAATGTACTTATAGAACTTTTTTGAAGTAGCAAAAAAAATGTAATTATTGTGAGAAAGATAATAATTGCTAGTGTGTAATAAATATTTTTCTTCTTTAAAAATATTACCTGCAACTTCATATATTCCACCCCCCATTAAATTATATGTAACAACAATCTAATTAATTAGCCTATATTAAAAATAAATAAAATTTATATTTATAAATACAACGAGGTGAACTTATGAAAAAAACTTTAACAAGACTCAAGAAATTATGTAGTGTTTTTATAATTATAATTATGGTATTTGGATTTTGCGCATGCAAATCTGATAAAAAAGAAGATCAAAAAAAATTGAATATATTTCTAGATACAACTGATGAATCGTCTTCCGAAGTAATTAAATTTTTAATTGATGATTTCAAAAAAAATAATCCGGATGTTGAAATAAAACTAAATGACGTATTAGGGGATAAAAGTGATATTATTGAGGCTATTAATTTGGGGACGGAAGTAGATATGATTTTCACGAATAGGAATACGCTTATTGAACTTAGTAAAAAGGGAGTTTTGAACGATTTGCAAGATACCTACGATGAAAATACTATAAGTGATAGATATTATGACATTATTGGGTCTTATGGAAGAGTAGGGGATAAGTACTATGGTATAGGAGTTGTGCCATATTCTATTGAACTGTTATACAACAAGACAAATCTAAAAAAGCTAAATATATCTAATCCTAATAATCTAAAGCAATGGTTAAGCGTGCTAACGCAAATCAACAAGAAAGGTATGAAAACTCCAGTAGTGCTAACTGATAATGTGGATGCAAATGGATATCTATTTTCATTAATAGCTAGCAAGTATATAAATATTCATGAAATTGAGGATAAGTATGATAGCGGTGAGCAGTCGTATAAGAAGTTGAAGAATGTACAGGAAATATTTAAAGAATTTAATTCTATTACAAAAGATAATGGAATTACTAATAACTCCTTTGAGTTAGGTAATAAGCAGACTGTTGTTAACTTTGATAATGGAGATGCGCAACTACTCGTATCTATTTCGTATTATAATTCTGTACTTAACACAGGTAACATAGGTGTAATAGGCGATTATGATAATAATTCAAACTTTGGAAGCAACATTCCTATTATGGTTAATTCATTACTAAGCGTGCCAGTGAATGCAAAAAATACGGAAACTGTTGATGCTTTCATTAAATATATATATAGCGATGAAGTTCAAGCAAGAATTGTGCAAAAAGGAATTATAAGTGGAAATAAAATCGCGAATAATAAAGTATCAGGTAATGGGAAATTAATGGTGGAACATATATATAAAGCTAATGATAACAGTATGCTTATATTAAATAATTTACCCGAAAAAATTAAAAATAATTTACTTCTAACTTTAAAGAGGATTTTAGATGGCGGGTACAATTCTAAAGAATGGGAAGAAATATTAAAAAAAAGTTATAAATAAATTGGCTTACCTCTCTACAATAAATTCAAAAGGGAGCATGAATTAATTTTCATACTCCCTTTTAAAGCTATTAAATTATTTTTTGCAATTTTCACATAAACCATAAAAATAAATTTTACTTGCAATAACTTCGTAGCTAGTATACTGTTTTACATCTTGGCAGGCATTTGAAAAAGATATGCCTTCTATGTCATCAACTCTACCACAACTTATGCATTGTATGTGAGGATGTGATGACATATTACCATCATATCTAAAATTACCTTCACCTACATTAAGTTCTATTATAAGTTCTACCTCTATAAGAGTTTTTAATGCTTTATAAACTGTAGCCAAACTCATAGTAGGATATGTTGGTTGTAGAGCTTTATAAATTACTTCTGCTGAGGGATGTTCTTTTGTTGATTGTAGATACTTGTAAACAGCAATACGTTGAGGTGTAAGTTTTAATTTTTTCTCTTTGAAAATTGTCGTAATGTTATCCATATACACCATCCTATAATATTATTAAATCTATTATAAGATTTATTATATAATAAAAACTATTACTTGTCAAAAACAATCTATAAAACTAACAGCAATTATAAATTTTATTTAATTTTTAATTCATTTATAGGATAACTAACATATATTAGTAATAGAGAGAGGGGTGCTGATATTTTGAAAAAGACCTATGTGTTAGATACCAATGTTATTTTATATTCACCTAGTGCTATATTATCTTTTGGAGATAATGATGTAATAATACCTGAAGTAGTATTAGAAGAATTAGATAGTTTTAAGAAAGATAAAAGTGATTTGGGAGCTAATGCCAGATACGCCGCTAGGCTTATTGATAAACTAAGAAAGCAAGGAAAACTAAATGAGGGTATTGATTTAGAAAGTGGGGGAAGGCTTAGAGTAGAAATGAACCACTATGATACCAAAATTCCTGCTTCTTGGAATAAAGATAAAGCGGACAATAGAATATTACAGGTATGTAAAGGTCTTAAAGAGCAAGGTGAGGATGTATGGCTAATAACTAAAGATATATTCCAACGAATAAAAGCGGATGCGGTAGATATTAATGTTGAAGATTATTATGAAAAATTTGTACCTGAATATGACGACCAATATACTGGAAGAACAGAGGTGTTTGTATCTCCAGAAAAACTTCAGGAATTTTATAGCAATAGAAATTTAGAAGTTGATGCTTTACTTAAGTATGATGAGGATTTGAATGAATATAACATTCCATCTTTATACACAAATCAATTCTTAATAATACATTCAATGGAAAATCCTAAACAAACAGCTCTGGGTAGATATGATGGGAAGAGTGTGGTACCACTTTATAATAAAGAAAGTAAACCATTAGGAGTTGTACCAAGAAATGTAGGACAAAGATTTATGCTAGAGGCTTTAAGTATTAATGCTGAGAAAGCTCCACTCGTAATTATTAAAGGGCCAGCGGGAACAGCTAAAACACTATTTTCATTAGCTGTGGGGCTTCAAAAAATAATGCAGGACACTAGTGAACATTATAGGAGAATTTTAATCTGCAGGCCAAATGTTACAATGGATGAAGAAATAGGTTTTTTGCCTGGCACGGAACAAGAAAAAATATCACCATTTATGAGGCCGATATTTGATAACTTAGAGATACTTGTGGAATCTGATGAAAAAGAACGTTATAAAAACGAAAAACTATTATTAGATAAGATAAAAGATTTGTTTGATAGAAGAATTATAACTACTGAAGCGGTTGCTTACCTTAGAGGGAGATCTATAGTTAAAAATTGGGTAATTATAGATGAGGCACAAAATTTGTCTCCAAAACAAGTTAAGGCAATAATTACTAGAGTTGGTGAGGGAACAAAGCTTATACTAATAGGTGACCCAGAGCAAATAGATCATCCATTTCTTGATTCAAGGTCAAATGGACTATGTTATGCTTCAGAGAAAATGAAAGGAAGCGACTTGTGTTATCAAGTTACTTTAAAATATGATGAATGTGAAAGGTCTCCAATAGCATACGAAGGTTCTAAAAAACTATAAAAATGTGCTTTTATAAAAGAGAGTATAAAGATTTATGCTCTCTTTTGCAAAAAAATATCATATAATAGCTTTATTCACAAAAATTACATTTAAATTTTGTTTTCAAATATATGATTTTAATGTACAATGTGATAGTACGTAATAAAGAAAAGGATGGGAAACATGAGAGAAATAAAAATATCTAAAAAGAAAAAGAAAAGTACAAGCACACTTGTTTTATTATTTATAATATTTGAATTAACTTTCACGGCTATTACAGGCCCATTTATGGTATATTATGGTCCTTTTAAAAATGTAAAGACTACGGTTGTAGGTGCGGCAATGACTACGCTTACATTGCAGTGGCTTGCAACATCATTTTTATCAGATAAAAAAATTGAGCAGATTATGAGTGAACAAAAAATGGAATCTATAGTTCAAGATAAAACAGATGGCGAAAATTCAGGTGTAACAGTAGAAAATAAAGATGATAATAATATTGAAAGATATGATGTAAAAGGAAACAAATTTAAAGGGTATATCTTAATAATTAATGACCCGACTAGGATAAAAGTAGGGTACAGCAGCATGCTTGGTGAGGAAGGCCAATTAACTAGTGATATTGCAAAAGATAATAATGCAATTGCAGCAATTAATGGCGGAGGTTTTACAGATGAAGTTGCTGGGTCAAAATGGACGGGTACGGGAGCGAACCCCGCGGGAATTATAATGACTGGTGGAAAGACTGTATACAATGGTATAAAAAATGAAAATGAAAAAAGACAAGTTGTAGCTTTAACTGGATCTGGAAGGTTACTAGTTGGACTTCATTCCATTAAAGAAATGAAAGAACTCGGAACAACAGAGGCAGTTTCTTTTGGACCGGCACTTATAGTTAATGGAAAGAAAACTATAACTACAGGTGATGGTGGATGGGGCATTGCACCTAGAACGGCTATTGCGCAAAGAAAAGATGGAGCAATAATATTGTTAGTTATAGATGGTAGACAGGTAAACAGTTTGGGAGCTACTTTAAGAGAGGTACAAGATTTATTGTTTGATGAATATGGAGCTTATAATGCTACTAACTTAGATGGGGGATCCTCTTCTACACTATTTTATAATGATGAGGTTATAAATAGGCCTTCTGATAGTTTGGGAGAGAGGTCTGTACCTTCAATAATATATGTAGAGAAGTAGATAAATTGATAAGTGGTGGGAAAGGCTAGTTTAGTTATTTTAAATTAAAGGAGAAAGTATTATGAAATGGATGAAAAGAATAAGTATATGGATAGTATTTTCGTTATCATTGCAATGTTTAGGCCTCTTTTACATAGATAAATATATTTTAGCGACTGATTCAAAAGTAGCTTCAAAAAAGGTTGTTGAAGATGTAAGCAAGGCGGAAGAAATTGTGGATATTACTGTGCCAGAGAAAGCAGAAACCGTATTAGTATCTTATGATGCTAAGTATTTAACATATTATGAAGATGAAAACTTAAAACTTGTTAATTGTAAGGATGGGAAAATAAAAAATATAAACGCAGAAGAAGGATCTAAAATTTGTTTTTCTGAATGGCTTCCAGACAGAAATAGAATACTTTTAGTAGAGAGAAAAACCGGAAATGAATCTAGTAACTTAGTATTATATTCTTATGATGTATTAAAAAATGAAAAAGTAATAGTTAAAGAGTTAGGTTGGAGTGGTTCTAAATCTGAGGTGGAAAATATCCAAACATCACCTTTAACAGGAGTTATATACATTCAGGTTTCCAATGAAGGCTTAAGCAGTAGTATTTATAGAATTGACAGAATGGGAGAAATTAACAAAAAAAATACAATACCTAAATTAGTAAGTAATATTGCAGTACTTAGGCGTGAAGACAAATTGGTGTATGAGGGATCAGTTTATAATAAAATATATGTTACAAATACTGATGAAAATATAAAAGACGAAAGTATAAGTATTGAAGGCGTAGATAGGCTTACATTAATTGGTGCTCAAAATGATAATGTGTATCTTGCAGAATTAAAAGATGATTTGGTTAGTAAGATTTATTATGGCAAAACATCAGAAGACACTAGTACATGGAAAGAACTTGATTTACAAAATCCTTCAAAAGAAAAAGATTTATTTGTATCAGCAGATGGCAAAGTATATCAAAATGATGAACTTAGAGGTGTAGTAACAGAAATAAGTTCTGGAATCGAAACTAGTTATGAAGGTGAATTATCGCAAATGTATACTAAAGGGATAGTATCTTTAGTAAATAACAAAGTATCTTTTGTTCCCTTTAAATAATTGCTATTTTAAACTATGCCAAAGGCATAGTTTTTATTTAATCTACTTTGCGTAAATATGAGGAGGAAAAAATTTGGATAAAGCTTTAATATTATATAAGATTTTGATGATACCAGGGATTCTGTTAGCATTTACATTTCATGAGTATGCACATGCATTAGTAGCAGATAAGTTAGGAGACAAAACTCCGAGATTTCAAGGAAGACTTACGCTAAATCCAATTGCTCATATAGATCCAATAGGATTTATTTTAATACTAATAGTGGGATTTGGGTGGGCAAAACCCGTTCAGACAAATCCAAGTGCATTTAAAAATTATTATAAGGATGATTTAAAAGTTTCAGTAGCAGGACCAATTGCCAATTTAATTCTAGGGTTTGTATTTGCAATGTTGTATGTAATGCTTTGGAAGTTTTCACCAACTCAGGGTACGTTATTTTCAATTGTTATGAATATGTTACAGCTTGCAGGGTCCATTAATTGTCTGCTGTTTTTTCTTAATCTAGTACCAGTTCCAGGCTTTGATGGATACCATATAGTTCGTGATTTGTTCCCAAAGTTTTTTTATGGATTATCAGATTCAATTAATAGATACCAATTTATGATATTTATGGTATTAATATTGCCTATATTACCAGGTGGGGTATCAGTATTTTATTATATTGTTCAATTACCATCTCAGGGATTGTTTGGTATTTTCACAAAAACGTTTTTAAATATCGTAGCAATGTTTTAATGTTTTATGAATGCTTTTATATTGTATAAAAGTTTTAACAAAGAGTGAATTTAATACAGAGAAGTGATGTAAAAGAATGTTGTAATTTTTATTTAGTTTAAATATAAGGAGAGAAGGATATGCGCTTAAGAAAAAAATATTGGGCTAGGCCAGAGATGGAAATGAGTCACATTGTAATAACAGACCAATATGATTATAAAGGGAAATGGGATGTCGAATTTAAAAATAATAATCCAATACATTTGGAACTAGGCTGCGGCATGGGCGGTTTTATATCAGAAAAGTCTAAGCAAAATCTTAATATAAATTTTGTGGGTATAGATTTAAAAGATGAGGTGTTAGTGTTTGCCCTTAGAAAAGTTGTAGAGGTTCGAGAAGTTCAAGATAAGCAAAATTTGAATGTACGCCTTATGCCATTAAATATTAGTTTTATCGATGATGTTTTCGAAAAAGATGAGATAAGCAGAATCTATATAAACTTTTGTAATCCTTGGCCAAAGGGAAGGCATAACAAAAGAAGATTAACGCACAGTAAATTCTTAACAAGTTATAAGAAATTTTTAAAAACAGGATGTGAAGTTTGGTTCAAAACTGATGATACCCAGCTATTTGAAGACTCATTAGAATATTTTAAACAATGTGGATTTGAGATACTGTATTCAACCTATGATTTAAATAAAAGCGGTTTTGAGGAAAATGTAGTTACAGAATATGAGGCTAAATTTTATGCATTAGGGAAAAAAGCTATGTTCTTGCGCGCTAAGTTATTGTAGAAAATTAATAAAAATTTGGCATTTATATTGAATCCAATATCTTTAAAATTGTAATTCTTATTCATTGACATAACTAATGTAATGTTATAAACTTATTTTATAGAAGTGGATTAAAAGCTAGGATTTTTAATGAAATTAGTTTTGTGCAAAAATAATAATAAAAAATTAAATATATATTTTTAGGTGCCTTTTATTAATTAAACCACTCAGTAGAAATATCTACTAACGTATATGATTAATAAGGTGAAAAGGGAATGTGGTGTAAGTCCACAGCAGCCCCCGCTACTGTAATTGAAAACAAACTTTTATAACCAACTGTAATGGAAAGGTAAAAGAGGGAGTGAGTAAGAAGCCAGGAGACCTGCCTAAAATAGGATTATTAAGCTTTCGGCGGGAAAGAACTTGTAGTATTAAAGTTAGCGCAATGAAAATTTGTGCGTAACAGCAGGTGTGAAAGCTTGCTGTTTTTTATTTTGAATAAAAAAAGCACATAAGGAGGAGAGTTATGCCTAAAATAATGGTTCAAGGGACAGCTTCATCCGTAGGAAAAAGCGTACTGGTTACAGCACTTTGCAGAATTTTCAAGCAAGATGGATTTTCTGTATGCCCTTTTAAATCACAGAATATGTCACTTAATTCTTATATTACAATGGATGGAAAAGAAATGGGACGTGCACAGGTACTTCAGGCATATGCATCAGGTCTTGAGCCACAAGTATTTATGAACCCAATTTTATTAAAACCGACCTCGGATAAAAAGTGCCAAATTATAGTTAATGGAAAAGTTTTTGGCAATAGCACAGCTATGCAGTATCATAATATGAAACTGGAATTTAAAGATATGCTAAAAGAGCAGTTCGAAGAATTAGAGAAAAATTTTGACATTATAGTAATGGAGGGCGCAGGAAGCCCTGCAGAAATTAACCTGCGGGATAGAGATATAGTAAACATGGGAATGGCAGAGCTCATTGACGCACCTGTAATACTTGCTGGTGATATAGATAAGGGTGGAGTATTTGCGTCACTTGCAGGAACTATGCTTTTACTAAGTGACCAGGAGAAAAAGAGAGTTAAAGCCACTATTATAAATAAGTTTAGAGGTGATTTAGAAATCTTAAAACCGGGGCTTACAATGCTAGAAGATATTATAAATATTCCTTGCGCTGGTGTAGTTCCTTATTTTAGATTAAATTTAGAGGATGAAGATGGCGCAGTAGAATTTAATAAAAAAATTACTGCACCTATAGATATTGCGGTAATAAAGCTTCCACATATATCAAATTTTACAGATTTAGATGCTCTAAAGTCTGAAGATGATGTATCGGTTAGATTTGTTACAACTAAAGAAGAACTGGGCACTCCAGACTTACTAATTATACCTGGAAGTAAAAGTACTATAAACGATTTAATAACTTTAAGAGAATCAGGATTCATAGACGCTATTTGCGAATATAGTATAGAAGGTGTTATATTAGGCATTTGTGGAGGGTATCAAATGCTGGGCAATAGCCTGTATGATCCTAAAGGCTTAGAGGGAAGTTCACTGAAAACAGAGGGCATGAAGCTTTTAGACATAGATACAGAATTTGAAGATGAAAAAATAACCACAAGGATAAAGGCCCGAAGCGTTAACTTAAGAGATATTGATATAAAAGTCTATGGTTATGAAATTCATATGGGTAAATGTAGCTACGGACATAAGGCAAAACCGCTTTTCGAAATATACGACAGGAATGGAGAGGGATCTTCTTTAGAAGGCGAACATTCATATAATTCAGATGGAGCAATTAACGAAGGCGAAAATATTATGGGTACATATATTCATGGTATTTTTGACGGGGTAGAGTTTAGGGAATATATACTTAATTCCTTAAGAGTAAAAAAATCTATGCTGCCTAAGAAATCTATGGCATATGAGAGTCTAAGAGAAAAAGAATTAGACAAGCTAGCAGATATTGCGCGCGAAAGTTTAGACATGGCTTTTATATATAAAATCCTCGGGATAGATAGAAAGGAATAAAAATGGAAATACTATTGCAGATGAATATAATTGATTTATTATTAGCTGTTATTTTAGATTTATTAATTGGAGACCCATATTGGTTTAAACATCCAGTGATTTATATAGGAAAACTTATTTCGGTGTTAGATAAGATAGGCCGTAAATTATGTAAAACTAATAGTGGAATTAAAGTTTTTGGAGGAGTTATTGTAATTGTAGTGGCCTTTTGTAGTTATTTAGTGCCTTTTGTAATTTTAAAAATATCCAAAGAAGTTTTTGTGGTATACCATATTCTTAATATAATTTTGATTTGGACTACAATAGCTACTAAGTGTCTTCACACGGAAGGCATAAAGGTGTATGACTCCTTAGTTAAAAATGATATTGATGATGCGCGAGTAAAATTATCGTACATTGTAGGAAGGGATACAAAAACCCTTACTCAGTACGAAATAGTAAGGGCAGATGTGGAGACTATTGCGGAAAACACAGCAGACGGTGTTATAGCTCCTATTCTTTATGCAATATTAGGGGGAGCACCGCTTGCTATGATGTACAAGGGCATAAACACCATGGATTCAATGCTTGGATATATGAATGAAAAATATAAGTATATTGGATTCTTTCCAGCTAAAACAGATGATGTATTTAATTTCGTGCCTGCGAGAATAACAGGATTTCTAATTTGTTTGGCTGCTCCCATAGTTCATGGGAATATAGTGGAAAGCATAAAAGTAATGATGAGGGATAGAAAAAACCATAAAAGCCCTAATTGTGCTTATCCAGAAGGTGCAGCAGCGGGCGCTATGAGGGTTCAATTAGGTGGTACAAATGTTTATTTTGGAGAAAAAATGTATAAACCAACTATAGGAAATAAAATAAATGATTTAGGGAAAGAACATATAGTAGATTCTATAAAATTAATGTACGGAGCTATGTTTTATTTGGTAATGATAAATGCACTATATGAAATACTTAAGTACTTTTGGAGATGATGTGATGATACAACTTATAGGACTAAAACATGATGTTAAAATAGAAATTAGAGAAAAACTTTCAATTATCCCAAAACGTCAAAAAAGGTGCTTAGAATTGCTTTTAAAAATATGTGAAGAGGCAGTTATTTTGAGTACTTGTAATAGGACAGAGATATATTTTAAATCTAGAGATGAAGATATAGTAGTTAAAATTTTTAAAGCTCTAAATTGGGATGAGAATTTAATAAAATGTGTTGTGAGGTATAAGGATGAAAAGGCAGTGCGACATTTAATGGAAGTTGTCTGTGGGTTTGATTCGCTATTACTTGGTGAGGATCAAATATTGGGGCAAGTGCGGGATGCTTATGAGATTGCAAAAAAGATTAAGACAAGTAAAAAGGAACTTCAGAGACTTTTTGAAAATGCCATCGCTTGCGGCAAACATTTTAGAACCAAGTCTAAAATAAGTGAAATACCAGTTTCTTCATCTTCTATGGTTGTTAAAAAGGCTATTGATGGGGGACACAAGAACTTTATGATTTTGGGATATGGATCTGTAGGGAAACTTACTTCAAAATATATACTAGAGGCGAAAATAGATCTGTTATATATTGCTGTACGGGATGCTCAAAAAGTTAATATAGAGGACTCTAGGGTTAAAGTAATACCTTTTAATGATACATATAAATATTATGAAAAAGTTGATTGTATTATATCTTGTACTACTGCACCTCATACTGTGGTTCATCTAAAGGAATTGCCTAATAAAAAATTATTATTGTTTGATTTAGCAGTTCCAAGGGACATAGAAGAAATAGTAAGTGAAAATCCTTTATATGAAGTATATGATATAGATATGTTAGGGGATATTCATGATGCAAATTATAAAAGACGGCAAGCGTTAATGGAGAATAATAGACCTATTGTGGACATTGCTATAAAAGAGTATATAGAGTGGAAAACCATAGAGGAGCTAGCGCCCTTCATTAAAAAGATAAAAAGAAATGGTGATGAAGTCTACAAAGAAAGACTAGAAACTTTTAGACACAAGAAAGAGACTAAGGATAATGAAAAACTTGCAGAACTACTTTTGAAAAGCACTTCAAATGCCTATGTAAACAGGGCTATAGACGTTTTAAAGGAGGAACATTTAAAGGGGAGGTCTAAAGAATGCGAGGACATACTAAGCAGGATCTTTCAGATTTGAATTATACTATGATTTCACTGATATCAAATAAGGTTAATATACTTATTGTTGGTGGTGGAGAGGCTGCTTTTATAAAATGTAAGTCTTTTTCAAGGGAAGGCTGTAATGTTACAGTAGTATCAAAAGAGTTTTGCAAAGATTTTGATGGAGTGAATAATCTATCTAACGTGAAATTAATAAAGGGCGATTATAACGAACGATATGTGGATTGTAATCATGTTGTTATTATTGCTACAAATAATAAAGAAACAAATGAGATTATAAAAACACATTGTGATAATAAATGTAAGCTATATGTACATTGCGAAGATCATAAAAAAGGATTATTTGTAATGCCGGTTCAAGGGAATACAGCTAATATAAAATTTGCATTACATACTAAACGTAGTAGCCCTAAAACAGCACTTTTTATGGCGAAAATCATTGAAAATAAACTTTTTAAATATACTGATTTTATAGATTATACTTTTAATATAAGAGATAAGGTAATGAAGGTGGCAGGTAAAAAGGATATTATGAATTTTGTATGTAGTGAAGATTTTTATTTTTTTTATGCTTTGGGATTACAAGATGATATATTAGAGATGTTTTATGGTGAGGGGTTAAAGGAGGTATTGGGTATGAAAATTAATATAGGAACTAGAAGAAGTGAACTTGCACAAGTTCAAGCGAACACAGTTATGGCTATGATTAAAGAAAAATTCGATCTTGCCTCGGAAAAGGTACTTATTGAGACTAAAGGAGACAAGATTTTAAATGTTACTTTGGATAAAATAGGTGGTAAGGGACTTTTTGTAAAGGAAATAGAACACGCGATGATTGAGAAAAAAGCTGATATGGCAGTGCACAGCATGAAAGATGTACCCTACGATATACCTGAGGAGTTTGAAATAGTGGCTATTCCAGTTAGGGAAGATGTTAGAGATGCATTTGTTGCTTTTAATAACATTAGCTTTTATGACTTACCTAAGGGCGCAAGAATAGGTACCAGCAGTCTAAGACGTGGAGTTCAACTTAAAATGATAAGACCTGATGTAGAAATTGTCCCTATAAGAGGCAATGTACAGACTAGAATAGCAAAAATAGAAAAAGAAAATCTAGATGGCATAATCCTTGCAGCGGCAGGACTCAAAAGGCTTAACATGGAAAATATAATCACTAATTATTTTGACGTCACCGAAATGGTACCAGCAATAGCTCAAGGGGCACTAGGCATCGAGATGCTTAAAACCCATCCTCAAATAGATATGATTAAGAAATTAGATTGCTACGATGCTAGAATCTGCGTAGATGCTGAAAGAAGTTTTATGGCGACGCTTAATGGAAATTGTCATGGTTGCATAGGAGCTTACGCTTATCTTGAAAATGATAATATGCACATGCTTGGCATATTCGACGTTAATGGGAAAATAGTTAAAAAGCAATTATCAGGACATAAAAATGATTATATAAAGCTAGGTGTGATGCTAGCGAAGATGGTTCTAGAGGATAATTAACAATTTAAAAGCAAAAAGGAGGATACCTATGGGAAAGGTTTATTTAATGGGAGTCGGTCCAGGAGATGCAGAACTTATAACTCTAAAAGCTATTAGGATGCTAGGAAAATGCACGGCGGTCATGTATGATAGGTTAGCGAGTACTAGTGTGCTTAAATATTTAAAAGAGGATTGCGAAATAAATTATTGTGGCAAAGAGCCAGGATGTCATTATAAAACACAAGAAGAAATAAATGAAATGCTCATAACTCTTGCTAAAAAAGGTCACATAGTTGGAAGAATTAAGGGCGGGGATCCATTTGTATTTGGTCGCGGCGGTGAGGAAGCTTTAGAGCTTCTTAAGGAAGATATTGAGTTTGAAGTTATACCAGGCATTACGTCACCAATAGCGGTGCTTAGTTATGCAGGAATACCTATAACTCATAGAGGGGTGGCTCAAAGTTTCCATGTGTTTACAGCAATGAGCGCTGAAAAACTTAATATTGATTGGGATGCAGTTGCAAGACTTGATGGAACGCTTGTCTTTATGATGGGTTTTAAAAATCTTCAAAAGATTGCAGAAAGTCTTATATTCAATGGCAAGAGTAAAAATACACCTTGCGCTGTTGTAATGCGCGGAACTACATCAAAACAAATAAAAGTAGTGGGTACTTTAATAGATATTATAGGTAAGGTCCAAAAATCAGAGATATCATCTCCTTGCATTATTGTAGTTGGTGAAGTGGTTAAATTTAATGATCAATTCAATTGGTACGAAAAGAAACCACTATTTGGTAAGAATATCTGCATAACTAGGTCAAAGCAGCAATCGAAAGAACTTCGAGAAACTTTAATAGATTTAGGTGCAGAAGTTGTTGAAATAAATTCTATCGCATTTAAAAACACTTCTCATAACTTAGATGATTACAAAGACAAGTTTGCAAGTTACGACTATTTAGCTTTAACAAGCATAAATGGAGTTAATATATTTTTCGATTATTTAAAAGATATTGGATTTGATATAAGAAAACTTAAAGCAAAAATTGCGGCTATAGGACCGGCTACGGCACAGGCTCTGAGCGATAGAGGTATTGTTGCTGATATATTAGCAGATCATTTTGTTGCGGAGTCCCTGTTTGAGAAAATGAAAACTTATGTAAAAGCTGGTGACAAAATACTAGTGCCTAGGTCAAAAGATGCAAGGCCTTATTTGGTAGAAGCATTAAAGGGTCTTAAATGTAATGTTGATGAGGTTTACACTTATGAAACATTATGTGGTAAACTCAGATCTGAGAATGAAATGGATGATGTGGACCTTATAGTATTTACATCACCATCTACTGTTAAAAATATGATTAAAATGGTAGGTCTCGAAACTATAAAGTCCAAAGCTACACTGGCTATAGGTCCTATAACTGCAAAGGCGCTATCAGATCAAGGTATAGAGTCAACGGTATGTGATATTTATAGTGCAGAGGGTGTTATTAAAAAACTTTTGGAAATGTAATAGAAAATTAGTAGACTATTTAAAGATGCTTAACGATGTTTAAGTATTAATTAATAATAAAATAAGCATCTTTAAGCATGATTTAATAATAAAATGTGGATAACATTAAAATATATTTGATTAGGAGTGGATAACTATGTTCAAAAGAAACAGAAGACTCAGAGAAACAAGAAATATAAGGGATTTAGTAAGAGAGACGGTATTATCGCCTTCAGACTTTATATTACCTATATTTGTAGTTGAAGGTGAAAATATTAAAGAAGAAATAGTTTCTATGCCAGGAAATTATCATTTTTCAATAGATAGGCTCCATGAAATTATAGAAGAAGTTGAAGAAGCTGGTGTTCGCGGAATAATTTTATTTGGACTTCCGGATCATAAAGATGAAGTTGGGTGCGGTGCATATGACGATGAAGGCATTGTTCAAAGGGCAGTTAAAAAGACGCGCGAACTATCAAAAGATTTAGTAATAATAACAGATGTATGTATGTGTCAATATACTACTCATGGACATTGTGGGATACTAGATGGAACAAAAGTGGATAATGACAAAAGTTTGAAATATATAGCAGAAATAGCTCTGTCTCATGTAAAAGCAGGAGCGGATATGATAGCGCCATCGGATATGATGGATGGTCATGTAGCTGCAATAAGAGAAACTTTGGATGCAAATGGATTTAAAGATATATCAATAATGGCTTATAGTGCAAAATACTCATCAGCATTTTATGGCCCCTTTAGGGAAGCGGCTAATTCTGCGCCACAATTTGGCGATAGAAAAACTTATCAGATGGACCCAGCAAATATTAGAGAAGCTATGCGAGAAATTGATGCTGATATCAGCGAGGGCGCAGATATTATAATGGTAAAACCTGCATTATCGTATTTAGATGTAATAAGATGGGCTAGAGATAGACATGATGTTCCAGTTGCAGCTTACAGTGTTAGTGGAGAATTTGCTATGGTAAAAGCGGCTGCAAAAATGGGTTTCATTGATGAGAAAGCAATAGCTATGGAGATGCATTTGTCTATGAAAAGAGCAGGCGCGGATATGATAATTACCTATTATGCAATTGATTTATGCAGATGGATTAGGCAGTAAATCAGGATAGTAATTTAAAACTTGCAATTTACAGCAGATAATTAGGGACGGTAAATCAAATGTGATTTTAGAAAGCATTAAAATCAAAACAAGAAAAGAGGAAACTACTATGAGAAATTTAGATATATTTGAGCAGTCAAAAAAATATATGCCAGGTGGAGTTAATAGTCCAGTTAGGGCATATAAAGATGTAAGTGTTTCGCCTCCGATTATAAAAAAAGGTAAGGGTGCATACATTTATGATGAAGATGGTAATAAGTATATAGATTTCGTATGTGCTTGGGGACCTATGATACTTGGGCACTGCGACGATGATGTAGTAAAAGCCATACAAAACACTGCAGTCAGTGCTATCGCATTCGGTGCGCCTACAGAGCTTGAACTAAAACTCGCAAAACATATTTGCTCAACTGTTGATAATGTAGATATGATTAGAATGGTTAATTCGGGTACAGAAGCGACAATGAGTGCAGTTAAACTTGCAAGAGGGTACACTGGTAAGAATAAAATAATAAAATTTGCAGGTTGCTACCATGGACACGCTGAAGGGTTTCTAGTTGAAGCTGGTTCAGGAGTACTTACCGAGGGCATACCAGGGTCAGCAGGTGTTCCTAAGGAAAGTATTGTACATACATTAATAGCAAATTATAATGATATAGGAAGCGTAGAAAAATTGTTTGAGAAGTATGGTGACGATATTGCCTGCATAATTATTGAACCAGTGGCAGGAAATATGGGAGTTATACCAGCGCAAAAAGAATTTTTAGTAGGTCTTAGAAATTTGTGTGATAAATATAAAAGTCTACTTATTTTTGATGAGGTAATGAGTGGATTTAGGGTAGCATATAAAGGAGCACAAAGTATTTATAACGTAGCTCCTGACTTAATAACCTATGCAAAAATCATGGGCGGTGGACTTCCTTGCGGTGCTTATGGTGGGAAAAGAGAGATAATGGAACTTCTATCACCTATGGGACCGGTTTATCAAGCGGGGACTATGTCAGGGAATCCTGTGGTAATGGCAGCGGGTTATGAAACTTTAACTAAGCTTTATAATAATCCTATTGTATATGAAAACATGGAAAATCTTTCAGAAAAACTTAAAATTGGATTACTAAAAATTGCAAAAGAAAAAAATATTCCTATGGTAGTTAATAGATGTGGTTCAATGATCACAGCATTTTTTACAAAGAATAAAGAAGTAAGAACATTTGAGGATGCTAAAACGTGTGATGTAAAGCTATTTTCAAGATACTTTGAACATATGATAAAAAGTGGAGTAAATATTGCTCCCTCTCAGTTTGAAGCAATATTCTTAAATGTTAAACACACGCAGGATGATATTGAAAAATTCTTAGAGGCATTTAAGAGTTTTACTGTATAAGAATTTAATGTGCAACAATTTTTCTTATAGGATGCTATAACGAAAAGTATTTATTACTACAAATGCGTTCGCCTCGCCAAGTAATTCTAAAATTTATTTTATTTTCAGTTGCTAAAAAACACAAACTCGCTATCGATCAAACATGTGTTTTTCTTAACGCACCTGCAAATAAAATAAATTAAGAATAACTAAGGCTTGCTCAAACGCATTTTACGTAATAGATACTTTTGATTTCATCTTATAAAAAAAATATTATACATTATAATAAAACAGGTGGTGTAATATGAGGTTTATTAAGGATGATGAATTCATTAGGGGCAATTGCCCAATGACTAAGGAAGATGTAAGGATATTAAGCGTAGCAAAACTTGAGCTACAAGAGGAGTATAAGGTAATTGATATCGGTGCAGGGACGGGCTCTGTAAGTATTCAGATGTCACTAATATGCCCAAAAGGTAAAGTTATAGCTATAGAAAAAGATGAAGATGCATTAGCAGTTTTAAATCAAAATAAAGAAAAATTTAAGGTGAGTAATCTAGAGATAATAAATGCAGAAGCTATGGAGATTCAGCCGAGTATTCAAGAAGAATTTGATGCTATATTTGTAGGTGGAAGTGGTGGAAATATAGCTGATATTATAGAGAAATATGGTGAAAAACTTAAAAAAGATAAAAATATTGTATTGAATTTCATTACATTAAATAATGTGTATAAGGCTATGGAAGCTTTAAAGGCGCTAAACTATGAAGTGGAATGTGTACAAGTTCAAGTAAGTAAGACAAGAGGTCAGAGTTATATGTTAATGGCTAATAATCCTATATTTATAGTTACTGGGAAAAAACGATAGTGTTTATAAATAAAATTAATGTATACATACTATAGGATGAACTTTCTCTGGAAGGGACTTGAAATAAGAAGAGCAGAAACAATTGAAAATCCATTTAGGAATTCTTCTTTTGTTAATCTAAAATTCTCGTGACCCTGACAGGAAACATAACAATTAATAATTGTTATGCGCCCCAGAGAACTGCCCAGAGGTCAGGGTAGCGAACCCGAGACAGGAAGTCGAGTGTGAGCGGCAGAGAATTTTAGATTCGCAAAAGATTAGAATTCCTTAATGAATTTTCATGTTTCAAACTCTTATTGTAAGGCCAGCAAGAGAAAGATTATATTTCTATCTGATGTTAAGTAAGTTTTTTATTTTATTTTGAAGTTAAATAACCCTCAGACATTAAAAGTTCAGCTGATAACACTGCGCCACCGGCTGCTCCACGTAGAGTGTTATGAGACAAACAAACAAATTTATAATCAAATAATTTATCTTCCCTAAGTCTTCCAACAGCTATTCCCATACCTTTTTCAATATTTCGGTCTAGCCTAGTTTGAGGTCTATCATTTTCCTCAAAGTAAGTTAGGAACTGCTCAGGTGCGTTTGGAAGATTCAAAAGTTGTGGTTTACCTTTAAATTCAGCCCAAAGTTTTAAAATAGTTTCTTTTGATGGTTTCTCCTCAAACGAAACAAACACTGCAGCTAAGTGACCATCAGCTACAGGGACACGTATACATTGAGTTGAAATTATAGGAGCCTCGGCATTAACTATTTTATCATTTTCAATATGACCCCAAATTTTTAGAGGTTCTTGTTCACTTTTTTCTTCTTCTCCACCAATATAAGGTATAACATTATCAATAATTTCTGGCCAGTCTGAGAATATTTTTCCAGAACCAGATATAGCTTGATATGTGCATACCAATATTTTTGTAGGTTTATATTCTAGTAGTGCACTTATAGCAGGAACATAACTTTGAATTGAGCAGTTAGGCTTTGCTACAATAAAACCTCTTTTAGTGCCTAAACGCTTACGTTGTGCGTTAATTAACTCAAAATGATCTGCATTTATTTCTGGAATAACCATTGGAACATCTGCTGTTTTACGGTGTGCAGAGTTATTTGAAACTACGGGAGTTTCAGCTTTTGCATATTTTTCTTCAATTTCTCTTATTTCATTTGCGTTCATATTAACAGCGCAGAAGACAAAATCTACAAGGCCACTTATTACATCTACTTCATTTATATTTTTAACTATTATGTTTTTAACGCTCTCAGGCATAGGTACGTCCAATTTCCACCTATTGTTTACTGCCTCAAGATAAGTTTTACCCACAGAGTTCTCACTAGCAGCAATAACAGCTATTTCAAAATAAGGGTGATTTTCAAGTAGTGTAACAAGTCGTTGACCAACGAATCCAGTTCCACCTAATAATCCGACTTTCAATTTTTTAACCATTGTATTAATACCTCCAATTTTAATGATATATAAATGCGGAAAAATATAAATATTAAATTTAATATATTCATATTCATGTTATAAAGGAATAGTAAAAATAAAATAAAATTATATATGTTACTATTATAAATGATTATAGTGTTAAAAAGCATATACTTCAAGCTAATTATTATATAGAATGGTTTAGGGTAATAAATTTATGCCTTGACAATGAAGCCATAAGTTATATAATTTTTTTAGTAGAAGTCTAAGAGAAATGGGGAATAGAGTTGACTAAAATTAATAAAATTGACGAAAATAATAAAAATTGCAAAAACAAAATAAAGCTATATGGATTTAATAACTTAACCAAATCATTAAGTTTTAATATTTATGATATTTGTTATACAAAAACAGAAGAAGACCAAAAGAAATATATAGAATATATTGATGAACAATATAACGCTGAGAGGTTAACAAAAATTCTCACAGATGTTACTCAGATGATAGGCGCTAGTGTACTAAATATTGCAAAGCAGGACTATGACCCTCAAGGGGCAAGTGTAACATTACTTATATCAGAGGAAGAAATTCCATTATATGTGGTAGATCCTTCTTGTAATAGAGGAGTTTTGACGCCAGTACGCGAGAATATTGTTGGACATTTGGATAAAAGTCACGTAACAGTGCATACTTATCCTGAAAGTCATCCTCAAAATGATATAAGTACTTTTAGGGTAGATATAGATGTAGCAACTTGTGGGACTATCTCTCCACTAAAAGCATTAAATTATTTAATAGGTAGCTTTGACTCAGATATCATTACTATAGATTACAAAGTTAGAGGTTTTACTAGAGATATGGATGGTAAAAAACATTTTATAGATCATGAAATTAATTCTATACAAGATTACATTGCGAGAGAAACAATAGATAGATATAGTTTAATTGATATGAATATATATCAATCTAGTATATTTCATACAAAAATGAAGTTAAATGATTTTGATCTTGAGAATTATTTATTCGAGATTAGAGAAGAAGATTTAACAGAAGGTGAGAAGTGTGATATTATTCAAAAACTAGAAAAAGAAATGGCTGAAATTTTTTATGGCAATGACATCTCTAATTAATAAATTATTACGTCATAACTAACAATAAAATCCCTTTGAGAAGAATTTTTCTTTGAAAAGGGATTTTATTGTTAAGAGAAATATACTTAAATCAATATAGTTTTACTATAAATATTTTATAAGGGCACATTTTAAATAGGGATAATTTAATATTATGTTTAATATTTGTTATAAAATTAACGATTTATAAAATAAAAATAAATATTTACAATATTTCCCTCATTTTTGTTTGGTTATATGATATAATTTTTAATATGCTTTAAATATATTATTAAAAATATTCTAACAAATGAAAGAAAAAAAGTTTACTGTTCGATTTAAAAAAACTTCGACATCTAAGAGGATTATTTTTTATAGATATGTGGTATAAAATACAGTTTCAAAACATATTATAATAAATTGTAATCTGTATATGTTTAAAGTGGAGGTAGTTATGAATAATGTAGAATCTTTGTTTTTTCATAACCACGAATTTAATAGTTACAAATTTATGGGGTGCAAATTAAAAATAAAAAATGGGAAAAAGGGGGCCGAGTTCTCAGTATGGGCGCCAAATGCAAAAGAAGTGAGGGTGGTTGGAGACTTTAATAATTGGGATGGGTGTAATAACTTAATGAAAAGCATAAATAATTCAGGTTATTGGAATATTTTCATTTCAGATATTACTCAGGGTGATATATACAAATATGAAATAATAACAAAGCAGCAAATTTCGATTTTAAAGTCTGATCCATATGCATACTTTTCTGAATTAAGACCTAATACAGCAGCTGTGGTAACAAATTTAGAAAATTATCATTGGAATGATGAGAAGTGGATGAGAAATAGGGAAGACAATAGACCATATGAGTTACCTCTCAATATATATATGAAGTACAACTAGGATCTTGGGCCAGAGATGAGAACAATAAATTTTATTATTATAAAGAAATTACAGACAAGCTCTTAAGTTATGTTCTCTATATGGGATATACAAAAAGCATTATGGCAAAATGATCACACATTCGAAGGTTTTAATTGGATTGATTGTGACAATTGTGATCAGAGTATAATTTCTTTTGTGCGAAAAGGTAAGGATTTAAACGATTTTCTAATTATAATCTGTAATTTCACGCTGGCATCTTATGAAATTTATAAGGTTGGTGTGCCAAATTAGTGGATTATGTAGAAGTATTTAATAGTGATAACGATAAGTTCGGTGGTAGTGGTAAAATCAACAAGGGCGTTATATCGCCAGTATTAGAAAATTGGAATGGACAACCTTATCATATAAGTATTAGTTTGCAGTCATTATCTATAATTTTATAAAACCAAGTGATGACAGACAAGTTTGATATATTAAAAGCTGGTATATAGTAAATATCGAGGTACATCTAAATAATTAGGTATAGAAAGGGGAGACTATAATGAAAAAAAAGGAAATGGTAGCTATGATCTTGGCAGGAGGTCAAGGGTCAAGACTAAAACAGTTAACGAAAATTACGGCAAAACCAGCAGTGCCATTTGGTGGGAAATATAGAATTATAGATTTCTCGTTAAGTAATTGTTCTAATTCTGACATAGACACAGTAGGGGTTCTCACTCAATATCAACCATTAGAGCTGAATGCTCATATAGGAATAGGTGCTCCTTGGGATTTGGATAGAAGAGATGGAGGCGTAAGCATGCTTGCCCCTTATCAAAGTGAAGATGGTGGTAATTGGTACAAGGGAACAGCTGACGCTATATTTCAAAACACAAATTACATTGATAGCTTTGACCCAGAATATGTTCTTATTTTATCGGGGGACCATATTTACAAAATGGACTACTCAAAAATGTTAGATTATCATAAAGAAAAAGGTGCAGATGCAACTATTGCAGTAATAGAAGTTCCTGATGATGAGTGTAGTAGATTTGGAATAATGAATACTAATGAAGATGATAGTATATATGAATTTGAAGAAAAACCAAAGAATGCTAAAAGCAATTTAGCATCAATGGGAGTTTATATTTTTAATTGGGCCGCTCTTAAACAACTTTTAAAAGAGGATAACCAGGATGAAATATCTAGTAATGACTTTGGGAAAAATATAATACCAAAGATGTTAAATAATAATCAGAAGTTGTTTGCATATCATTTTAGTGGATATTGGAGAGATGTTGGTACTATTGAAAGTTTTTGGGAAGCAAATATGGATTTATTGTCAGATGATAATGAACTTGATATACATGATGATAAGTGGAGAATATACACAGTTAATTCTATGTTGCCACCACAATATATAGGACCTGAGGCAAGTATAAATAATGCAATGCTTAATGAAGGTTGTACAGTTCTTGGTGAAATAAGTAATTGTGTTCTTTTCCAAGGAGTACATGTAGGAAAAGGATCAAAAATAACTAATTCAGTTATATTGCCAAACACTAAAATAGGAACTAATGTAGTTATAGATAAAGCCATTATAGGAAGCGATGTTATTATAAGACGTAACTCGTATATTGGTAATGGACGCGATATTATTGTTATTGAAAGAGGACGTGAAATTAAAGCTGATTTAATGGTAGTCAATAAATTATAAAATTAAGGAGGTGCTGAAATGCTTAAAAATTATATAGGAATATTAATGTTAAATGAACAAGAAGATAATATTAAAAGTCTTACAAAATCAAGACCTATTGCGTCGATTCCTATAGGTGGTAGATACAGGATTATTGATTTTGTACTTTCAAATATGGTTAATTCGGGTATTCATAATATAGGTATATTTACTAATACGAAATCTAGGTCTTTAGTGGATCATTTGGGTTCAGGGCAACCTTGGGATTTAGATAGGAAAATAAATGGATTATTTTTGTTTAATCTTACGTCTGAAAGATCACAATTAAGTGATATAGATGTGTTAAGTGAAAATATGGAATACATCTATAGAACTAAGCAGGAGTATGTAATAATTTCTTCATCATACATGTTATGTAATATAGATTACAATGATGCGGCTAAATATCATGAGGAATCAGGTAGCGATATAACCATATTATACAAAAAAACTAATACTGGGAAAAAGCATTATGTAAATTGCAGTACCTTGTATATTAATGAAGAAAATAAGATTTTAAGTATTGGGAAAAATATAGGCGCACAGGATAAACTAAATATATCCATGGAAATGTTTATAATGAAAAAAAGTACCCTTATAGATATTTTAAACAAATGTGTTCAAACAGGAAGTCATAATTCAATAAAAGCAGCTATTTATGATGACGTTGCGGAGCATAACGTAAATGCATATGAGTTTAAGGGATACCTTCAATGCGTAAATTCTATAAAGAATTATTACAAAACTAGTATGGATATGTTAAATGGCAAAGTAACTAAGGAGTTATTCTTTAACGGGGGGTTAATCTATACAAAGAGTAAAGATGAGGCTCCTACTAAATATTTCAATGGAGCAAAGGTTAATAATTCGTTGATTGCCAATGGATGTATTTTAAAAGGTAAAATAGATAAGAGTATAATTTCAAGAAGGGTAACTGTAGAACAAGGCGCAGAAATTAAAAATTGTATAATATTTCAAAATTGTCAAATTAAAAAAGGTTGCAAACTTACTAATGTTATAATTGATAAAAATACAATTATAAAAGAGAATACAGTACTTGAGGGTGATGAAGAGTTCCCAGTTGTTATAGAGAAGAAATTTCGAACATAAAAATTTTAAATTTAAGTCGTATTTAAGCAAATAACTCTGTAGAAGTGTTATTTGTCTGAATGCGACTATCGGGGGGTTAGTATGAAAGTATTATTTGTGGCGTCAGAAGCTTATCCTTTTATAAAAACGGGAGGTCTTGGGGACGTGGCATATGCGCTACCTAAGGCTTTAAGAAAACTCGGAATAGATGCAAGAGTAATTATACCTAAATATAGTAGTATTCCATTGTCTTTTAAAAATTGCATGGGAAGTGTAGCTAGTTTTAATATACCAGTTGGATGGAGAAATCAATATTGTGGTCTGGAGCAACTAAGTTATGATGGAGTGCCTTACTATTTTGTGGATAATGAATATTATTTCAAAAGGCCTCATACATACGGAGATTATGATGATGGCGAGAGATTTTCATTTTTCTCAAAAGCAGTGCTTGAATCTATAAAATATATGGGAGATTTTAAACCGGATATAATTCACTGTAATGATTGGCAAAGCGCCGTTGTACCACTTTTGCTTAAAGAAAACTATAGTGAAGATGTTTTATATAATAAAATTAAAACAGTATTCACAATACACAATTTACAATATCAAGGTGTGTTTCCAAAAGAAGTATTGGGAGATCTATTAAATTTAGACTTTAAGTATTTTAATGAAGATGAAATGAAATTTTATGATGCTGTCTCTTTTATGAAGGGCGGAATTGTTTTCTCAGATGAAGTAACTACTGTAAGTGATACTTATTCAAAAGAAATCCAGACTCCTTTTTATGGAGAAAGACTAGATGGCTTATTAACAGAAAAAGCAGATAAGATAGTTGGCATAGTAAATGGCATAGACTATGAATTATATGATCCTAAGGTAGATAAAAAAATATTTTACAACTATGATATGGAAAGTATAAATCAAAAAGTTAAAAATAAATTAAAGCTTCAAGAAAAATTGGGGCTTCCCATAGCTGAAGATATGCCGATGATAGGAATTGTGACAAGACTTGTAAAGCAAAAGGGTTTAGACCTAATTGTGGAAAAACTCCAAGAACTGCTTAGTCTTCCTGTTCAAATAGTACTACTCGGTAATGGTGACGGATATTATGAGGACATATTTCAGTATTATGCGTCTATTTATCCAAGTAGAATATCTGCAAACATTATGTATGATGATACGCTAGCACAACAAATATATGCAGCTTCAGATATGTTTTTGATGCCATCTTTATTTGAACCTTGTGGCATTGGGCAGCTTATAGCATTAAAATATGGAAGCATTCCAATTATTCGCGAAACTGGTGGACTTAAAGACACAATTATTCCTTATGATAAATATACTGGAAAGGGTAATGGTTTTTCTTTTAATAATTATAGTGGGCAAGAATTGTTGGATGCTATAAACCGGGCTCTTGATTTATATAATGACAAAACTTCATGGGATAAATTGGTTCAGAATGCAATGAGTTCAAATAATAGTTGGGAAAATTCGGCTAAAAATTATATGAAATTGTATAGTGATTTAAAAAAATGATTTTCATGAGAAAAATAAATAACAGTAGGATGTTATTTATTTTTTGTATGATAATGATAAAATTGAATTATAAAATTTCTAGGTGGTGATGTTGTGGTAATTGATAAAGAAATGTTTAAAATAGATTATGTTGAAAAACTACAAACAATGTTTGCAGAAGATGTTATTGATGCGTCGCCTTTACATCAATATTATGCTTTGGGTGCACTCATAAAAGATTATTGCTCTAAACCATGGATAGAAAGCAATAACGAGTATGGGAAAAACAGAGGGAAACAAATATATTATTTCTCAATGGAATTTTTGGTTGGGAGGCTACTCAATAGTAATTTAGTTAATCTAGGTATAAAGGATATTTGCGCTGAGGCTCTTAGCGATTTAGGGATTAGTTTAATTGAGGTAGAGGATATTGAAGCAGATGCGGGACTTGGTAATGGTGGACTTGGAAGACTAGCAGCATGCTTTCTAGACTCTATGGCTTCGACCCAGGTGCCAGGACATGGGTGTGGCATAAGGTATAAATATGGATTGTTTAAACAGAAAATAGAAGGTGGCTATCAAGTAGAGGTCCCTGATAACTGGCTAAAAAACGGTAATGCTTGGGAAATAAGAAAAGAAAGTAAAGCAGTAGAAGTAAGATTTGCTGGAAATGTGTATTTAGAAGAGGCCGATGGGGTTACAAAAGTTATTCATGAAAACTATGAAGTAGTAAGAGCAGTACCATATGATACTCCAATAAAAGGATATGAGAATAATACTGTAAATACTTTAAGGCTTTGGAGCGCTGAGACTATGGAGGAAGATTTTGATTTTTCATCATTTAGTCAAGGTAATTATGCAAAAGCAGGTGAAAATAAATACTTTGCAGAGGCTATTTCACAAATTTTATATCCGGACGATAGCTATGAAAAAGGTAAACTGCTGAGGCTTAAGCAAGAGTATTTTTTTGTAAGTGCCGGATTACAAAGCATTTTACGAAATTATAAAAAGAAAACACTAGCGCTTAGTCAATTTCATAAACACGTAGCAGTACAAATAAATGATACTCATCCAGCTGTTGCTGTTGCAGAGCTTATGAGACTTCTAATCGATGAGGAAAGTATGTCTTGGGATGATGCATGGCAAGTTACAACTAAGACAATGGCTTATACTAACCATACAATTATGGCAGAAGCGCTAGAAAAATGGCCTGTAGAAATGTTTAAAAGATTACTTCCACGTATTTATATGATCGTAGCAGAAATAAATAGGCGCTTTTGTAATGAGGTGTATCATAGATATAATGGTGATTGGAATAAAGTTAATAAAATGTCAATTATATATGATGGGTATGTACGAATGGCATATCTAGCCATAGTAGGGGGCCATTCTGTTAATGGAGTTGCAAAACTTCATACAGAATTATTAAAACATCAAGAGCTTTCGGACTTTTATGAATTCTTTCCAGAAAAATTTAATAACCAAACTAATGGCATAACTCATAGAAGGTGGCTATTAAATTCTAACGAAAAACTTGCTAGCCTTATAACGCAAACTATAGGTAATCAGTGGATAAAGTCTCCAAATGAGCTTGATAAATTGATGAAGTTTTCAAAGGATGCCTCTTTTCAAGAGAAAACACGTAATATAAAAACAAATAATAAGATAAAATTTTCAAACTATATATCTAAAAATTATGGAACTCCTATTGACCCGAGTTCTATATTTGATGTGCATGTAAAAAGAATGCATTCATATAAAAGACAACTTTTAAATGTACTTAATATAATGTACTTATACAATCAGATTATTGAAAATCCTAATTTTAATATGGTTCCAAGAACATTTATATTTGGAGCTAAAGCATCTCCAAGTTATCATATAGCAAAACAAACTATTAAACTTATTAATACTTTGGCAAGTAAAATAAATAATGACCCAATAGCCAGGGAAAAAATAAAGATAGTGTTTCTCGAAAATTATGGAGTGTCTCTGGCTGAGAAAATCATCCCTTGTGCTGATGTTAGTGAACAGATATCTACTGCATCCAAGGAGGCTTCAGGAACTGGAAATATGAAATTTATGATGAATGGTGCTATAACAATAGCCACTTTGGATGGGGCAAACGTAGAGATTTTTGATGCTGTTGGAAAGGAAAATATTGTATTGTTTGGTCTAACCGCCCAAGAGGTAATAGAGTATTATAGGAATAGAAGTTACAATTCTTATGATATATATAATAATGATGCACGAGTAAATACCATATTAAATCAAATGGTAAATGGATTTTTAGAAACTCCTAAAAATGAATTTATGAGTTTGTATGATAGTTTACTTTCGCATAATGATGAATATTTTGTACTTAAAGATTTTGATGCTTATGTAACTGCTCACAGTAAAATTGATAAGTTATATAGACAAAAATCTGTATGGCAAGAAATGGCCATTATAAATATTGCAAAATCCGGTATATTTTCAAGTGATAACACTATACAGAAATATGCAAAAGAAATTTGGGATACGCCAGCGATTAAAATTAAGTTATAAAAGTATTAAATTAACCTGTATTAAAAAATGCTGTAATAGATAATTATCTACTACAGCATTTTTTAATACAGGTTAATTCTATGAGGAAATTGTTGAATTTATTAATATGCCGTCGACTGGTTATAAAAATTGTCGATTTAATAAAAATAATGTTGATTTAATAAGGATAATGTTGTAAAATTGTTATAAGAAATATTACATGAACAATTAATAAAACAACAAAATTATTATTCTTAAACTCATATATGCTAGAAAGATAAGTTAAGAGTTTCTAACAAATAACCATAAAATACTTGACTATGGGCGTTTATAATAATTATAGTGCAATAATTGTTAAATCAATTATTTTATTATTAACTTCCTAAATAAGGGGAGTTTTTTTGTTTTACCATCTATGGAATCTTGAAGAATAAACTATTAACTTACGAACATTCGAATAAATAGACTAGTCTAGTTTGTGTCATACTGCATTAATGGAAGTTTAGAGAGGAGGAAACTAGCATGAGAAAAAAAGAAATGATAGCTATGATACTCGCAGGAGGTCAAGGATCAAGACTAAAACAATTAACCAAAATGACAGCAAAGCCCGCAGTTCCCTTTGGAGGAAAGTATAGAATTATAGATTTTTCTTTAAGCAACTGTTCTAATTCGGATATAGACACGGTAGGAGTTTTAACTCAATATCAACCCTTGGCACTGAATGCTCATATAGGCATAGGCGCACCATGGGATTTGGATAGGAGAAATGGGGGAGTGAGCATGCTTGCCCCTTACCAAAGTGAAGATGGAGGCAATTGGTATAATGGCACAGCAGATGCTATATATCAAAATACAAATTACATTGATAGCTTTGATCCAGAATATGTTCTTATTTTATCAGGAGATCATATTTACAAAATGGACTATTCTAAAATGCTTGATTATCACAAAGTAAAAGGTGCAGAAGTTACTATTGCAGTAATAGAAGTCCCAAAGGGTGAGGCTAGTAGATTCGGAATAATGAACACTCGCGAAGATCACAGCATCTTTGAATTTGAAGAAAAACCAGAGGAGCCTAAGAGTAATTTAGCATCTATGGGAGTTTATATTTTTAATTGGTCTTTACTTAAACAACTTTTAAAAGAAGACAACCTCGATAAAAAATCTAGTAATGACTTTGGGAAAGATATAATACCAAAAATGATTCAGAATAATAAGAAGCTATATGCATTTCCTTTTAAAGAATATTGGAGAGATGTTGGTACTATTGAAAGCTTTTGGGAAGCAAATATGGATTTATTGTCTGACGATAATGAGTTGGATATGTATAACGATGAGTGGAAAATATATACAGCAAAATCTATGTTGCCACCACAATATATCGGACCTGAGGCTAACATTAACAATGCTCTGTTAAATGAGGGCTGTACTGTTTTTGGAGAAATAAGAAATTGTGTGCTTTTCCAAGGAGTATATGTAGGGGAAAATACTAAAATAACTAATTCAGTTATTTTGCCTAATACTAAAATAGGAAATAATGTGGTTATAGATAAAGCTATTATAGGAAGTGATGTTATCATAAGACGTAGTGTGCGTATTGGCAATGGAGAGGGCATTATTGTTATAGAAGAAGGAAAAGATATTAAAGCTGATTCAATGATATTGAGTAACTTAGAAATTGATAAGGTGATACCATGCTTAAAAATTATATAGGAATATTAATGGTAAATGAGCAAGTAGATAATATTAAAAGCCTTACGAAAACAAGGCCTATAGCGTCGATTCCTATAGGCGCGAGATACAGAATTATCGATTTTGTGCTATCAAATATGGTTAATTCAGGCATTGAAAATATAAATATATTTACTAACACAAAATCCAGGTCCTTAGTCGATCATTTAGGTTCAGGGAAGGCTTGGGATTTAGATAGAAAAAAAATTGGATTGTTGTTATTTAATTTTACTTCAGATAAATCACAATTAAGAGAGATAGATGTATTAAGCGATAATATGGAATATATTCATAGAACAAAACAAGAGTATGTAATAATATCATCCTCATATATGGTATGTAACATGAATTACAATGAGGCTGCTAAGTATCACGAAAAATCAGGTAGTGATATAACGTTATTATATAAAAAAACAAATAACGGGAAAAATCAGTATGTGAATTGTAGTACTTTATATATTGATGAAGAAAATAAAGTTTTGAGCATTGGAAAAAATATAGTGGCAGAAGACAAACTAAATGTATCAATGGAAATGTTCATAATGAAAAAAAGTATTCTTATAAAAATATTAAATAAGTGTATTGGGGCAGGTTACCATGATTCGATAAAAGTAGCTATTTATGATAGTATCTCAGAACTTAATGTAAATGCATATGAGTTTAAAGGATACCTTCAATGTATAAATTCTTTAAAAAATTATTTTAAAACTAGCATGGATATGTTAAATACTAAAACAACCAAGGAATTATTTTTTAACAACAGTATAATCTATGCAAAAAATAAGGATGAAGCTCCTACTAAATATTTTAATGAATCAAAAGTTAATAATGCTTTGATTTCCAATGGATGTATTCTGAAAGGAAATATAGAGAATAGTATAATTTCAAGAAGGGTGACTGTACATAAGAATGTAGACATTAAAAATTGCATAATATTTGAAAATTGTGAAATTAATAAAGGATGCAAACTGACTAATGTTATAATTGATAAAAATACTATTATAAGTGAGAACACAGTATTAAAGGGAAATGAAGAGCTCCCAGTTGTTATTGAGAAAAAACTTAAACCATAACATTTTAAGAAATAAAGGAGGGAAAATATGAAAGTATTATTTGTGGCGTCAGAAGCGTATCCTTTTATAAAAACTGGAGGACTTGGGGATGTGGCATATGCACTGCCTAAAGCATTAAGAAAACTCGGCATTGATGTAAGAGTAATTATACCTAAATATAGCCTCATTCCCTTGTCTTTTAAAAATTGCATGGAGAATATAGCAAGCTTTAATGTAGAAGTTGGATGGAGAAATCAATATTGTGGATTGCAATATATAACTTATGATGATGTGCCTTATTATTTTGTAGATAATGAATATTATTTTAAAAGACCTGAGATATATGGATTTTATGATGATGGAGAAAGATTTTCTTATTTTTCAAAGGCAGTAATGGAAGCTATAAAACACATGGGAGATTTTACGCCGGATATAATTCATTGTAATGATTGGCATTGTGGAATTGTTCCAGTTTTGCTCAAAGAGAACTATAGTGATGATTATGGGTACAGTAAAATAAAAAGCTTATTTACTATACACAATTTAAAATATCAAGGAATATTTTCAAAAGATATACTAGGTGAGTTATTAAATTTAGACCAGAAATATTTTAATGATGATGCTATGAAATTTTATGAGGATATATCTTTCATGAAGGGTGGTATAGTTTTCTCGGATGCTGTGTCTACCGTAAGTGATACATATGCACGAGAAATTTTGACTCCCTTTTATGGGGAAGATTTAGACGAACTATTAACTTCAAAAGCTGAAAAGTTGCATGGTATAGAAAATGGTATAGATTATGAAATCTACAATCCTAAAATGGATGAAAAGATATTTTACAATTATGATGCATTTCATAGACAACAGAAGATGAAAAACAAATTAAAACTTCAAGAAAAATTATGTTTTATCATAAATAAAGATATACCGATGATGGGTATTGTGACTAGACTTGTGAAGCAAAAAGGCTTAGATTTAATTGTAGATAAACTTGAGGAATTGCTTGGACTTGATATCCAAATTGTGTTGCTTGGATATGGATCCGGTTATTATGAAGAAATATTTGAACATTATGCATCACTTTACCCAAGTAGGATATCAACAAATATAGTTTATGATGAAGAACTAGCACAGCAAATATATGCTGCTTCAGATATGTTTTTGATGCCTTCTCTAATTGAACCTTGTGGTATCGGTCAGCTTATAGCACTGAAATATGGAAGCATTCCTATTATTCGCGAAACTGGAGGATTAAAGGACACCATTATTCCTTATGATAAAAATACAGGTACAGGCAATGGAGTGTCTTTTATTAATTATAACAGTGAAGAATTATTAGATGCGGTAAATAGAGCGTTGAATTTATATAAAGACAAAACTACTTGGGATAAATTAGTTCAAAATGCCATGCTTTCAAACAATAGTTGGGAAAATTCAGCTAAAAACTATATAAGGTTATATAATAAAATCACAAAATAAGTTTTTATTTATTGTGAATTTAAAAGATATTGTAGTAGATAATTATTCATTACGGCATTTTTTAAAATACATGTTGATTTAACAAAAAAAATGTTGTACTATTACTATATGAAATATAAACACGAATGATTAACGGAAAATAAAACATAATATTCGCAAACTCATATAAGCTTAGGAATATGGACTAAGCGTTTCTACCAAGTGACCGTAAAGTACTTGACTATGGGTGTTTTAATAAATACAGTAAAATAATTGTAGTCTCAATTAATTTTATTAAAAGTTTTTATTATAAACTCCTTAGTTAACGTATTAACTCGTTATCAAAGGAGTTTTTGTTTTATAAATCGTTGCATGATGAAAACTTTATTCACAAAGGAGAAGATGTATGGAAGTACTAAAGAAAAAGATACTATCACAAGGGACAGTAATAGGTAGTGAAATTTTAAAAGTTGATAGTTTCCTTAATCATCAAATAGATGTAAAACTTTTAAATGAAATTGGTTTAGAGTTTAAAAAAAGATTTGCCAATCAAGAGATAACAAAAATACTAACAGTTGAAGCATCTGGTATAGGAATAGCATGCATTGTGGCACAATACTTTAATAACGTTCCTGTAGTTTTTGCGAAAAAACATGAAGCTACTACTTTGGACGCTGGAGTATACGAAGCAGAAGTGTTTTCCTTTACGAAAAACAAGAATTATAAAATTAAAACCAGTAAGAAATATATAAATAAAGAGGATAAAATTTTAATAATTGATGATTTTTTAGCAAATGGAAATGCAGCATTAGGACTTATAAGCATATCACGCCAAGCAGGTGCTGATGTTGTTGGAGTAGGAATTGTAATCGAAAAGGGATTTCAAAAGGGAAGAATATGTATAGAAAAGGAGGGCGTTAAAGTAGAATCATTAGCAATAATAAAATCTTTAAAAGGTAATGAGGTTTTATTTGAATAAAAGTATTTGAATAATAATTATTTATTATAAAGAGAATTTAAATATAAAAGAACTATTTACGAGAAGTAGAATTAGAGGGGGATTAATAATGAAGAAGAAATTAGGAAGTTTAATACTAGCAGTAACGTTGATTATGTCTTTAGCACTTGTAGGATGTGGTGATAAAAAAACTGTAACAGAAAATGAGACGAAAACTGCAGATAAGAAAGTAAAAGTAGGATTTATATATGTAGGACCTGTAGGTGATGAAGGTTGGACTTATTCTCATGATGTGGGAAGAAAAGGGCTTGAAAAGGAGCTAGGTGTAGAGACTTTATATAAAGAGTCAGTAAAAGAGGATTTAGCAGAAGTAGAAAAAACATGCGAAGATATGATTAATCAAGGAGCTAATGTTATTGTAGGAACAAGTTTCGGATTTATGGACGGAATGGTAGCGTCTGCGGCTAAACATCCAGAAGTTAAATATCTTCATGCATCTGGAAACAAAACTTCAGAGAATATGTCTAATTATTTTGGCCGTATATATCAAGCAAGATATCTTTCAGGTATAGTTGCTGGAATGAAAACTAAAACAAATAAAATTGGTTATGTAGCAGCGTTTGCTATGCCAGAAGTAACAAGAGGAATAAATGCATTTACATTAGGAGTACAATCTGTTAAACCGGAAGCTATAGTAAAGGTAAAATGGACTAACACATGGTATGACCCAGCTAAAGAAAAGGAAGCAGGAAAAGCATTAATTGCAGAAGGCGTAGATGTAATTACTCAACATCAAGATACTGCAGGCCCATTACAGGCAGCAGAAGATGCAGGAATATCTGCTATTGGATATAATACAGATATGCAAGCTAAAGCACCTAAAGCATATATGACATCACCAGTTTGGAATTGGACACCATATTATGTTGAGCAAGTTAAAGCGATTCAAGCTGGTACTTGGAAATCGGGAAGTTATTGGGAAGGTCTTGAGTCTGGAATAGTTGCACTTGCACCTCTTACAGCAGTTGCACCAACTGGAGCAAAAGAGGCTGTAGAAAAAGCTAAAGCAGCTATCCTCTCAGGTGAAAACAAAATATTTGTAGGACCAATAATGGATCAAAGTGGAGCTGTTAAAGTTGCAAAAGATAAAGTGATGACAGATAAAGAATTACTAGAATTTAATTGGTTTGTTAAAGGCGTAGAAGGAAAATTATAATAATAATAATATAGTACAATAATGTTAGGCCAATAAAGGTACCAAAATATAGTAAGTATGAATTTCATACTTACTATATTTATTGAATTTTGAGTTTATATTATATGATTGTATGCTTGAAAAATAAGTTTGAAAAATATTAAGGAGAATTTAAATATGGATAAAATACCTTATGTGTCTATAGAAAATATTAGCAAGACATTTGGAAAAGTAATAGCTAATAATAATATGAATTTAACTATATATGGTGGAGAAATCCATGCACTGTTAGGTGAAAATGGGGCAGGTAAAAGTACTCTCATGAACATGTTATCAGGAGTATATACTCCAGACGGCGGGGCTGATAGTGGTCGTATTTTAATTCATGGGAAAAATATGAATTTTACTTCTCCAAAAGATGCTATTAAGGCTGGTATTGGAATGATATATCAACATTTCAAATTAGTTGAGGAAATGACTGCTAAGCAGAATATACTCCTCGGACAAAACAGAGGGCTATTTTTTAATAATAAGTTAGAAATCAAAAAGATTAATGATATATGTGAAAAATTTCAGTTAGAGGTGGATATAAATAAATATGTTTCTGATATGGCAGTAGGTGAGAGGCAAAATCTTGAAATACTAAAGGTACTTTATAGGGGCGCTGAAATTTTAGTGTTAGATGAACCTACTACAGTATTTTCGATTAGTGAAACAGAAAAGTTATTTAAGATAATGAGGAAAATGAAGGAACAAGGAAAAGCAATCATATTTATAAGTCATAAAATGGATGAAGTAATGGAGATTTGTGATAAAGTTACTGTTTTAAGAAAAGGTGAAGCTGTAAAAACAGTAGAAAAAGTAAATACCAATCCAAAACAATTAACAGAATTAATGATGGGACGCAAAGCAGACTTAACTATAAATAGGATAGATAAAAAGGCAGGAGAAATACTTCTTGAGGTATCAAATTTAAAAGTGTTAAATGCTGTAAAGGCAGAAATAATCAAAGAAATGAGTTTCACTTTAAGACGTGGCGAAGTTTTAGGCGTTGCTGGAATTGCTGGCAGTGGTCAAAAAGAATTATGTGAAGCTATTGCGGGAATACAAAAGGTATCAGGTGGTAAAATAATTTTTGAGGGGGAGGATTTAGTAGGTAAATCTCCTAGAGATATTATTAATAAGGGCATAAGTATGAGCTTTATACCAGAAGACAGGTTAGGAATGGGACTAGTTGCATCGTTTGGCATGGTGGATAATCTTTTGTTAAAGGATTACCATAAACAAAAAGGGATGTTTATAGATAGAAAACCTGTAGTTGAAAAGGCTAAAAAAATGGTAGAGAAGTTTGAGATCAAAACGCCAGACATAAATCATCCTATAAAATATTTATCCGGTGGGAATATTCAAAAAATCTTAGTTGCAAGAGAATTAAGTATGTACCCTAAGATACTCATTATGGCATATGCCGTAAGGGGGCTGGACATTAATACATGTTATACAATATATGATCTGATAAGCCAGGAAAAGGAAAAGGGAACTGGAGTATTATTTATTGGAGAAGATTTGGATGTGTTAATTAAGTTATGTGATAGGATTATGGTATTTTGTGACGGGGCGGTTACTGGCATTGTTGATGCTAAGGATGCTTCAAGAGAAAAAATTGGTATGATGATGGTGGGGAAAACAGTAGAGGGGGAGGATATATAGATGATGCAGATTATTAAAAGAGCAGAAACTTCAAAAACTGATAATCTTAAGATTAGAAGCATTGCAATACTCCTATCTTTATTAATATTAGGTTTGTTTTTGCTAATAATTAAACTTAATCCTATAGAAGTATATGCAGCAATTGTTAAGGGAAGTTTTGGGACAAGTTATAGTTTAAGGCAAACCCTTATTAGGGCAATACCACTAATTATAACTTCGCTTGGAATAGCTGTGGCCTTCAAAATGCAATTTTGGAATATTGGTGGAGAAGGACAAATAGTAATGGGAGCTTTTGCTGCAAGTTTCTTTGCACTTAAATTTCCTGATATGGATAAATTGCCTTTGCTTTTAATAATGTTTTGCGCTGGTATTTTAGGCGGGGGTTTGTGGGCACTAATTGCAGCTGTACTTAAAGGCAGATGGAAAACTAATGAAACAATTGTAACCTTAATGCTGAACTATATAGCATTAAAATTTATAACATATTTGCAATATGGACCTTGGAGAGATAAGAATTCAATGGGTTTTCCTAAAATACCTAGCTTTTCGCTAAATGCTACACTTCCAGATGTTTTCGATATAAATATAGGCTGGATCATCGCAATTATACTTGTTATAATAGTGTATATTTTCATGAAGTATACTAAAAAGGGATATGAGATTTCAGTCCTTGGGGAAAGTGAAAAAACAGCTATTTATGCAGGTATTAATATTCGAAAAACTATGTATATAGCTATATTTATAAGTGGAGC
>Ga0209123_1000722_pt1 | contig 38690 bp, 23 predicted proteins | sample BarGraIncu00431A_FD_184500 | JGI IMG/M metagenome (GOLD analysis project Ga0209123, IMG submission 184500) | Arctic peat soil microbial communities from Barrow, Alaska, USA - Barrow Graham LP Incubations 004-31A (SPAdes) (version 2) | ecosystem: Environmental > Terrestrial > Soil > Wetlands >...
CCGGTGAAATTGCCGGTCTGAATGTTCGCCGTATTGTTAACGAACCGACTGCTGCAGCTTTGGCTTATGGTTTGGACAAGAAGAGCAGAGATATGAAAATTGCCGTATTCGACCTTGGTGGTGGTACCTTCGATATTTCCATCCTGGAATTGGGAGATGGCGTATTTGAAGTAAAATCGACCAACGGTGATACTCACCTTGGTGGTGATGACTTTGACCACACCATTATAGATTGGTTGGCAGATGAATTCCTGAAAGATGAAGGCATCGACTTGCGTAAAGATCCTATGGCCTTGCAACGTTTAAAAGAAGCTGCAGAAAAAGCCAAAATAGAATTGTCAAGCGCAACTTCGACTGAAATAAACTTGCCATACATCATGCCGGTAAACGGTATTCCAAAGCACTTGGTTAAAACCTTAAGCCGTGCTCAATTTGAAAAATTGGCAGACCGTTATATCCAGGCTTGTGTTGAACCTTGCCGCAAAGCATTGTCTGATGCCGGACTCACTATCAGTGACATTGATGAGGTTCTTCTGGTTGGTGGTTCAACCCGTATTCCTGTCATTCAGGCTTTAGTAGAAAAGTTCTTTGGCAAAGCTCCTTCCAAAGGTGTTAATCCAGATGAAGTTGTAGCTGTTGGAGCTGCTATACAAGGTGGTGTTCTTTCAGGAGAGGTAACCGATGTATTGTTGCTTGATGTGACCCCACTTTCTTTGGGTATTGAAACCATGGGTGGTGTTATGACCAAACTGATTGAATCAAATACAACCATTCCTACCAAAAAATCGGAAGTATTTACAACAGCAGCTGATAACCAACCATCCGTAGAAATCCACATTCTACAGGGAGAACGTTCTATGGCGAAAGACAATAAGACCATTGGTCGTTTCCACCTGGATGGTCTTCCATCTGCCCGTCGTGGTACCCCTCAAATCGAAGTGACTTTTGATATTGATGCCAACGGCATTCTGAATGTTTCAGCAAAAGATAAAGCGACCAACAAACAGCAAAGCATCCGTATCGAAGCTTCCAGCGGTTTGACCGACGCAGAAATCAAGCGTATGAAGGACGAAGCTGCCGCAAATGCAGAATCTGACTTAAAGGAAAAAGAACGCATCGACAAATTGAACCATGCTGACAGTTTGATTTTCCAAACGGAAAAACAATTGGAAGAAATGGGTGATAAATTACCTGCCGATAAAAAAGGTCCTATTGAAGCTGCTTTGGCTAAACTGAAGGAAGCTCATAAATCGCAGGATATTGCAGGAATCGATGCTGCAACGACTGAACTGAATACGGTTTTCCAGGCTGCCTCTGAAGAAATGTACAAAAATGCCAACGCTCAGGGTGCACAGGCCAATCCTCAGGATTTTGCCGGACAACAGCAACAAGCTGATCCAAACCAGGATAAAAAATCGGGTGAAGATAATGTTACTGATGTGGACTTCGAAGAAGTAAAGTAAACAGCTTCTCCAAAGGGAGAATTGAAATAATCTATTCACCCCAATCTGATGATTTTCAGGTTGGGGTGAGTTGTTTATCGGGCATTCTTGCGAAAAAAAGAATATACTTAAAAACTGCTAATTAAATACTATTTCTCTTTGGCGATTTGGGTTGACGCATTGACAATAAAGCAGATACTTTATTTTTTTACAGCACCCGAGTAACTGCGATGAGCTAATCTGCATTGGTTATTTTCGGTTTGGTGTACACTCCTGTTCCAACTATTATTGATTATTTAGGCATAAATGCTGATTTTTGTGTTGTAAAACATACATAATTTTTTAAAGTTAATCGATTAATTAAATATATTTGCTCCATCGTTTAAGGACTAAATAAATGGCAAAAATATCATTAAAGGTTATTGCACAAGAATTAGGTGTTTCTACAGCTACTGTTTCTCTTGTCCTGAATGGGAAAAATGAAAACGGAAGAGTTGGTAAGGATTTATCAACGAGAATATTGGAGAAAGCAAAAGAACTAAACTATATGCCAAATAATTTGGCAAAAAGCCTTCGGACCGGAAATACAAAAACTTTAGGTTTGATTGTTGCTGATATTTCCAATGTCTTTTTTGGTTCTTTGGCTTTATATATTCAAGAGTATGCTGAATTAAAGGGCTTTACTGTTATTATTGGCAATACAAATGAGAAAGTCAGTAAGATGAAAAGTATGGTTGATATAATGACCTACAGGCAAGTAGATGGCATCATGATTACTCCAACTGAAGGAAGTAAGATGATAATCAAGGATTTAGTCGATAAGAAATTTCCGATGGTATTGGTCGATAGATGCTTTCCGGATATACCTTCAAATAATGTTTTGATCAATAATTATGAAATATCATTAGAGGCAGTAAATTTATTGATCCTTAAGGGATGTAGAAGAATTGGATTGCTGATTTATAAACAAGATCAATTTCATATGCAGGAACGCAAAAGAGGGTATAAGGATGCATTGAAAATTAAAGGGATATATGATCGTAATCTGATTAAGGAAGTCCGATACGAACATTTGGATGATGATATTCAGCAAGCAGTAAAAGATTTGCTGAATATGGATAAAAAAATTGACGGAATCTTTTTTGCAACTAATAGTGTATCTATGTCGGGTTTACGGAGTCTGATCTATTTCACAAAAAACAATCTGGAAGGCATTCAACTAATGTGCTTTGATGAAAGTGAAGCTTACTGCTTATTACCTTTTGAGACCCCATATATTAAACAACCTATTGAAGAAATGGGAAAGTTTGCTGTAAATCTGGTTATAGAGCAAATCAATAATTCACTGATTAACAACATGCAGTATTCATTATCAGCGCAGCTTATAAAAGAATAGCAGAATTATTTTTTTCTCAATTAAGTTAAACGATTAACTTAATTTTTGAGAATTAGAAAAAGAAAGACTTGGTCTGCTGACATAAAAAAATGAAAATCAATTAACCAATTAAAAAATACATGATGAAAAACACTTATCCAAAAATCGGGATTCGTCCAATAATTGATGGACGTCGCAAAGGTATCAGAGAATCGTTGGAAGAAATGACAATGAATCTGGCCAAGAGTGTTGCTGAACTTTACACAACGACACTGCGCTATCCCGATGGAACTCCTGTAGAATGCGTAATTGCGGATACTTGTATAGGAGGAGTCAAAGAAGCCGCAAAATGTGCTGATCAATTTGAAAAAGCAGGCGTAGGAGTCTCTTTATCTGTTACTCCATGTTGGTGTTATGGTTCAGAAACTATTGACATGAACCCTTCTATACCAAAAGCCATTTGGGGTTTTAACGGTACTGAAAGACCCGGAGCAGTATATCTGGCAGCGGCATTGGCAGCGCACAATCAGAAAGGCCTGCCGACGTTCGGTATTTATGGTAGACATATTCAGGATATTGGTGACAAAACGATCCCCGAAGATGTAAAAGAAAAGTTATTGCGATTTGCAAAAGCAGGTTTAACCGTGAGTATTATGCGCGGTAAATCTTATCTCGCAATTGGTTCCGTATCAATGGGTATTGCTGGTTCTATGGTAAATCCAGATTTTTTACAGGAATATCTTGGAATGCGGGCTGAATTTGTTGATTGCAGTGAAATTCTTCGGCGTATCCAGTTTGAAATTTTTGACCAGGAGGAATATAAAAAAGCAATGGACTGGACCAATAAACATTGCATAAAGAATGAGGGAGAAGACTTCAATCCTAAAAATTTGAAGCGTAGCCGGAAGCAATTGGATGAGGACTGGGCATTTGTTGTAAAGATGACGTTGATTTTCAGAGACATGATGATTGGGAACCCCGTTTTGGATAAAATGGGTTTTGGAGAAGAAGCTATGGGACATAATGCAATTGTTGGAGGTTTTCAGGGGCAACGTCAATGGACAGATTTTCTACCGGATGGTGATTTCTCTGAAGCTATTTTGAATTCATCTTTCGACTGGAATGGCATTAGGGAAGCTTTTACTTTCGCGACTGAAGATGACCATCTAAATGGAATAAGCATGTTGTTCTGTCATCTACTGACAAACAGAGCTCAAATTTTTGCAGATGTCCGTACGTATTGGAGTCCAGAATCAATAGAACGTATTAGTGGTTGGAAACCGGATGGTTTATTAAAAGACGGTGCAATTCATCTGATCAATTCAGGTTCATGTACACTTGATGGAACAGGACAGCAAACAGATAAAGAGGATAAACCCGTAATGAAACCTCATTGGGAAATCTCTGAAAGTGAAGTGGAAAAAATGCTTGATGCGACCAAATGGTATCCTGCTTCACTTGAATATATGCGAGGGGGTGGGTTTTCTTCCAAATTCCTGACAAAAGCAGGAATGCCTGTTACCATGTGTCGTTTAAATTTAGTAAAAGGATTAGGGCCTGTTCTTCAGATTGCCGAAGGCTGGACAGCGACATTCCCGGATCATGTCTTTGATTTGATTGACAAACGAACAGACAAAACCTGGCCATCCACTTTCTTCGTTCCAAGACTAACAGGTAACGGACATTTCAAAGACGTTTATTCAGTAATGAATTATTGGGGTGCCAATCATGGTGCAATCAGTTACGGACATATTGGTGCTGATTTGATTTCATTGGCATCTATGCTTTCCATTCCCGTTTCAATGCATAATGTGGATGATGAAAATATATTCAGACCTTCTGCATGGGCTGCATTTGGATCCAATAATGAAGGAGCTGATTTCAGGGCATGTGAGACATACGGTCCCCTATACCAATAGTTTTATTTCGAAAATTGACAATTAATAATTCCTTTTATGAGAAATAATTATGTAAATGAACTAAAAAAAATACTTTTCATCATTTTTATATGCTTGACAAGTATCGATTGGGTTTCAGCTGATACACAACGAAAAGTCAGCGGACGTGTCTTTGATGCAAAAGGCGAGCTTCTGATTGGTGTGCAAATAGTTGAAATCGGAACAACAAATGTCTCCGTGACTGATAACAACGGTACATACAATATCACACTTACAGCATCCAAATCAACATTAAAATTTTCTTATGTCGGCTATCGTGCACAAGAAATAGAAGTTGGCACAAAAAGAATCATTGATGTGAAACTGGAAGAAAATTTGACAGCGCTGGATGAAGTATCGGTTGTTGGGTACGGTTCACAAAAGAAAGCTTCAATAGTTGGAGCAATCAGTACTATTGAACCGGAAAAGTTGCAAATGACTCCAAGCCGTTCGATCAGCAATAACCTGGCAGGAATGGTTTCTGGTGTTATCGCAGTACAGCGAAGCGGCAATCCTTGGTTTAATAATTCTGATTTTTGGATTAGAGGTGTAAATTCTTTTACAGGGAATACAGCTCCTCTGGTTTTGGTTGATGGTGTCGAAAGGTCTTTGAATAACTTGGATGCAGAAGAAATCGAATCCTTTTCGGTATTGAAAGATGCGGCTGCAAGTGCAGTTTATGGTGTTCGCGGAGCCAATGGTGTCATCATGATCAATACCAAAAGAGGTAAAGTGAGCCCACCTCAGGTTAGTTTGCGTTTTGAATCTTCTGCTACAGAACCGGTTAAACTGCCAAAGTACATTGGATCAGTAAAATATCTGGAGTTGGTCAATGAAATAAATACAGATAATGGTGAAGCCGTTTTGGCTGACGAAGAAGTATTACAAAAGTATAAAGATCAATCTGATCCTGATTTATACCCTGATGTAAATTGGTGGGAAGAAATTGCGAAAAACAATGCAAATAATTCAAGAATGAATTTAAGCGTCAATGGTGGAAATAACCTATTGCGCTATGCTCTTGAATTGAGCTATTTTAATGAAGACGGTATTTTAAAAACTGATCCAAAGAAATCTTGGGATTCATCACTAAAAGTAAAAAGATATAATGTACGTTCCAATGTTGATATAAATTTGACTAAAAGCACTCTGCTCAGAGTTAATCTGGGAGGTTATCTGCAGACAAAAAACGGGCCGCCGGAAGGAGCTAATGGAAATGAGAGTGATGTTGGCTTTTTTTATCAGGCGTCAAGAACACCGCCGTATTTGCATCCGACAATTTATTCAAATGGACAAATACCACGTCTCCAATATAAAGAAAATCCTTGGGCATGGGTAACTCAGAGAGGTTATGAAAGAATTAACCATAGTAATATTGAATCAATGACTTCTCTTGAGCAGGATTTAAAATTCATTACACCCGGATTGAATGCAAAAATAACCTTTGCCTTTGATAAATTTTCTGGTAATTCAGTTACAAGAAGCAAGAGTCCTGATTATTACAATGTAGCTTCGGGAAGGGATGCTGATGGGAATCTGATAACAACGATACAAGAGTACGGGCAAGATTTCCTCGGATATTCAACAGGAGCCGACTGGGGTAACCAATCTACTTATTTAGAGGGAATAATGAATTATGGCAGGGTCTTTGACGGCTTACATGATGTGAATGCCATGTTTCTCTATAATCAGAAAAATTATGATAACGGAGCATATTTGCCGTTTAGAACCCAAGGTATTGCAGGAAGACTTTCTTATGCGTATGACAGAAAATATGTAGGAGAATTTAATTTTGGATATAATGGCTCTGAGAATTTCGCAAAGGGAAAGAGATTTGGATTTTTCCCCGCTTTTGCTTTGGGATGGGTCATGTCACAGGAAGATTTTATACAAAATAACCTGACTGCAATATCGACTCTTAAATTGAGAGCGTCTTGGGGTGAAGCTGGTAATAGTGATATTGGAGGTAGTAGAAGATTTGCGTATCTTTCTACTGTTGATAACACAGGTTCTTATTACTGGGGAACGGAAAACCAAACATACAGACTTGGCAGAGCAGAAGGTGAGATTGGAGTAAATGACTTGACCTGGGAGACTGTAGCGAAAACCAATTTAGGCTTAGATTTTGGTTTATATAACAATGCACTCAATTTTACAGTTGATTTATTTAGCGATAAAAGAAGAGATATCTTGATGCAAAGGGAAAATGTGCCTGCATCAGCTGGATTTAACCGAAGTATATGGGCCAATTATGGAAAAGTTGACAATAAAGGTGTGGACATGTCCTTGCATATAAATAAACAAGTTACAAAGGATTGGTTCTTGTCGGCATTGGGAAACTTCACCTATACTCACAGTAAAATAGTGGAAAAGGATGAACCTATAGCAGTTTTGGGAACCTATCGTGCTGAAACCGGACATCAGGTTGGTCAATTATTCGGTTTAGTGGCAGAAGGACTTTTTACGGAAGATGATTTTGATGATTCCGGAAACCTGAAACCTGAACTACCGGTACCAAGTAATTCTGCAGGTCTGCGTCCAGGAGATATAAAGTATAAAGATCAAAATGGAGATCATCAGATTGATGCATCAGATGCAACAGCAATAGGAGGGTCAAGAATTCCTGAAATTATCTATGGATTTGGAATAAACACAAAATATAAAGCTTTTGATCTTGGGGTATTCTTTCAAGGTGCAGCAAAGACATGGCAGATTTTAGGCGGTGAAAATTGGTTGCCCGGACAAACACTTGGTGCCGGTAATATCTACACAAATGTTGACGACAGATGGACTGAAGAAAATCCAAGTCAGAATGTGTTTTGGCCAAGATTAAGTCGTAAAGCATTGGCGAATAATGCTGCACCATCTACCTGGTGGTTAAAAGATATGAGTTTTATTAGGTTGAAGAATGTAGAAATGGGTGTTACCATACCGAAACAAATAATTGAAAAAATGGGAGTCAGTAGTATTCGTTTATTTGTAAGAGGCTCAAATTTACTGACTTTTTCAAAATTCAAACTCTGGGATCCTGAATTGGAGACAACGGATGGATTAAAATATCCTATCATGAAATCTGTTTCTTTTGGATTTAACGTTAATTTCCAATAACTATTCACAAATAGATACTAAGATGAAAAAAAATATTTATTTAATGCTTATAGCAATCACGCTTGTATTTGGCAGCACAAGTTGCTCCGATTATCTTGATTATCAGCCGGATGATTATTTGACCATGGATATGGTTTTCAATGATAAGGTAAGGACTGAAGATTGGCTTGCAGGTGTATATTCCTCTGTTCCAAGTCCACTTTGGGGCTATTTTAAAGATGAGGGTTGGAATATTATGGGAGATGATATAACCATTCCATTTGAATGGTCTCAGTTTGGTTGGAACAACGTTTATTCCTATACGATAGGTAACTGGAATCCTTCTTCAGGCTGGAATCCTAATTATTGGGTGGAATTGCCTAAAAGAATACGCTCGGGACTTATTTTCATCCAAAATGTGAAAGCATTATCAGGAACGGATCAGACCGAAGAAAGAGTTGAATTAATGAAGAATGAGGTGCGTTTCCTTAATGCATATTATTATTCACTCCTGATAGAAGTCTATGGTCCTATACCTTTTAAACCAAATACAATTGAATCCGTAGATGCTCCGGCTGATTCTCTTATGCTTACCCAAACCCCTTACGATGAAATTGTCGATTGGTTAGATGAAGAATTCAAGGATATCTCTACTAAATTACCATCAAATCGTGAAGATGCGGAGTGGGGAAGAGCAACTTCAATCATGGCTCTTGCAGAAAGAGCCAGAATGCTCCTCTTTGCGGCAAGTCCGTTGTATAATGGTAATTCTGATTTAAAAGATTGGAAAAACAGTGATGGCGTGAATTTATTCAAATCTGATTACGATCTTCAAAAATGGGTAAGGGCAGCAAATGCACATAAAGAACTGATAGATTCAGCTCATGCAGCAGGATATGAATTGTACAAGGAATACAATGATGATGGTACTATTGATCCGTTTATGTCCTATTACGATATGTCACTTAAACGTTTTTCGGGAGGAAATAAAGAAATTATTTTTGGAAGACCTTATAATGTCGATATTAATTGGTGGCAGGCTCATCACCTGCAGAAGGGTATTGGTGGCAATGCCGGGATGGGTGTGACACAGGAATTGGTCGACGCTTTTTATATGAAAGATGGTACTGTTCCTATTACTGGGTACAATGAAGACAAAAGCCCTGTAATCAACCCCGCTTCGGGATATTCTGAAAGTGGTTTTGCCACTGCCGGTGATCTCAGGAATACAAATTGGAAAGGTGGCGAAGGTTCTGGCAAAGTGAAAGGACAAGTTACGCTTCCAGGTACTTTTAATATGTACTGCAATAGGGAACCAAGATTTTATGTATCCGTCATTTACAATGAAGCATGGATCAATGTCCAAAACCGAAAAACTGAGTTTTTGCAGGGTGGACGTGATACCGGACTTACGTTTGATGCTCCTCAAAATGGCTATAATGTAAGAAAAGGGGTCAGTCTGGATGTTTATCCGACATCAAATATATATCCTTATCAGCCAGGAATCATCTATCGTCTTGCTGAGGCTTATTTAGGTTATGCTGAAGCACTAAATGAATGCGATCCCGGAAATTCTGATATTTTGAAATACCTTAATCTGGTTAGAGAAAGAGCTGGCATTCCTGATTTAGAATCGGGCTTGTCTCAGGAAGAAATGAGAGACGCAATTCATCGTGAAAGACGCGTTGAGTTTAATTGCGAAGGAATCAGATTTAGTGATATTCGCAGATGGAAAATTGGAGAACAAATGCTTGGTGGAGGACTTTGGGGTATGAACTTTAAAGGAAGTAAGAAAAGTGATGATAAAACCGATCCAAAAGCTTACTTTGTACGTAAATTTTATAAAAATCGTGTTTTTATTGAAAAAATGTACATTTGGCCGGTTCCTCAAGCTCAGATGGATATCAATCCAAATTTAATACAAGCACCGGGTTATTAAATTTATGATTATCTAATTGATAAAGTCTTTAAAATAAAGTAAAACATAATAAACCACAAAAAGTGAGAACAATACTGACCAATATTATAATTAGTTTTTTTGCGTTGTTCATCATTAGTTGTTCCAAAACTTAACAAAATACAGAACCATGAGAGTCATAGTTATTAAAAGTTTTGTTTGTGTTTTCGCAATGTTCTTCATCATTGGTTGTACGAATGCAAAAGAATTAGATAATTCAGTTGTTCTATCATTAAGTGAAACTAATTTTTCAGCATCAAAAGAAAAAAGTATTAGTCTTTATGTGTCCATCGCAAATTCAAGTAACTTAAAAAAAATCGTTATTAGAAAATATACATCAAATAGATCTTATATATTTAATACTATATATGGTTATGAAATCAAAGAATCAACTTATAATTTCAACTATAATGTAACTAAAGATGACCCGGATGAGATTTGTTTTGTGTTTCAGGCATTTAATAATAAAGATCAAATAGTTGACTCGAAAAAGGTCGTTGTTGATAATCGTTCAGGTATTTATGTCTCCGGGTTAAAACAGATAGCCAGAGTAACCGGTAAATCTCTACAAGGGGAAGTAATTACTAATCCAAATAATACGGCAGAAAAATACGATGTTTACGGAACTGATTTGGGAATTATATGGAAAATGAGCGACTCAAAAGTCGGGATTTTTTTCGGAGATACAAATGGAAAAGGGTTTCAGCCTTTTTTTAATGGAGGTGGAGGAAATGGGAGCAATTGGAGATCAAATGTAGTTGCATTTTCAGAAGATCTTGATTTAGAGGATGGATTGTCATTTAGTGAAATGACAGTAGACAGCTTAGGAAAAGCACGCGAAATCTGTGCGGGAGGAAAAGCCAATCCCCTAATATACCAGACCTCCATTCCTACTTCTGCTATTCGTATAAACGGAGCAGATTATGTCCATTATATGAACATTTATGACTGGAGCGGTCCTACTTGCTCTTGGTTGACGAATTTTTCATCGCTCTATGTGTCTTATGATAGCGGAAAAACGTGGATCCCAAAGCCAGAAGTGAAATTTAAATCTCTAAGCCATTTTTCTCAGATTGCTTACGCTAAAAAAGATGGAATAGTTTATATGATCGGGACAAGATCAGGAAGAGGAGACTCGGGCTATCTTGGACGCTTTAAAGAAAAAGACATACTGGATATGAGAAAATACGAATACTGGAATGGAGAATCTCAACAATGGATACAAGGAAATGAAGAGGCAGCAACTCCGGTTATTCCAGCACCGGTTGGCGAAGCATCCCTGATGTTTCACGAAAAATATAAAAGATGGATTCTTACCTATAATTACGATTATGTATGTGACAGTAAAAACCCACAAAAGCATCATGCAATTCTGTACTTAGATACTGATGATATAACAACATGGAGCAAACCTAAAGTACTGGTTTTTGATGACGAATATCCGGGCTTATATTGTGCATATATGCATCCATTGAAAAACAATGAGGATAAACTCTATTTTTTGATGTCATTATGGGGGCCTTACAATGTTTTTCTTATGAGCGTGGACATGAAGTTATATTAACATAAAAAATAAAATAAAGAATTACGATGAACACGAAACAATTTAAATTTATACTTTCGTTAGCACTATCACTATTTTTTAGTCTTTCAGCCATAGGTCAAAAATACAGTTGGAAAGATGAAGTGGAACTTCTGAAAAGGATAGATTTGCTACCAGCATATCGTTCAAATTGCATTGTGGAGCAGATTTCGAGCTATGATAGAACCGGTGGAAATGATGATGGCTTTTCCGGTAAATATTCCTATGTCAGGAAGGAAGGAAATAAATTGATTTTAGCAGATTTAAAGGGCCCTGGCATCATAAACCGCATTTGGACACCTACTCCAACCAACGATACCTTGTCTTTCTACTTCGATGGAGAAAAAACTCCGCGTTTGGTCATTCGTTTCAGTGATTTGTTTTCTGGAAAGGTATATCCGTTTGTAAAACCAATCTGCGGGAATGAAGTTGGCGGTTTCTATTGCTATATTCCCATTCCATATAATAAATCCTGCAGAATTGAAATGCATGGAGAAAAAAATATGTTTTATCAGATTCAATATAGGAATTTACCAAAAGAGAAGGTGGAAACTTATACAGGTCAGTTTACTTTAGAAAGCAAAAGAATGTTGGATGAAATTTGTAAGATTTGGAATGACATATATCCGACTGTAAATAATTACACAAATGGATTATCATCCAATATCGAAACAGCTGAAAAATCATTTACGATAACCCCTGGTCAGGAAACAACATTTTTTGAAACCAATATTCCCGGACGAATTGTCGGTTTTGAAATTGACGGAGGAAATTCATTTGATGGATTGTACAAAGACGTTATTTTATCGGCTGATTGGGATAATGAAAAAACAGAAGCTATTTATGCTCCAGTAGCTGATTTTTTCGGATATGCTTATGGAAAAGGCTCTATGAGAAGTATGCTGATTGGTCGGGTTGGTGATAAAAACTATTGCTATATGCCAATGCCTTTCGATCATTCTGCAAAAATGAAACTTATATACAAAGCACGTTCAAATGTAAAACAGAATCCTATCCCTATTACTATAAAAGTGTTTTACAATAGTAACAAGCGTACTGTTGCTGATGAAGGTAAATTCTATTCTACGTGGCGGAGACAGATCAATCCTCCTATCGGAAAATCGTATGAATTCCTGAATATTGCAGGGAAAGGGCATTATGTTGGCACTGTTCATATTGCACAAGGATTGAAGCCAGGGATGACCTTGTTTTTCGAAGGAGATGATTCTACGTCTGTTGACGGAAAAATGAGAATGCACGGTACCGGTTCCGAAGATGCTTACAACGGCGGATGGTACGCTATGCTTGATCGCTGGGACAGAGGGGTTAGTCTTCCGCTCCATGGTTGTTTGGATTATTCTCTGCCAATGGCCAGAACAGGAGCATACCGCTTTTTTCTAACCGATAAATTATCTTTTGAAAAAGAGATTTACCATGGGATTGAACACGGACCTGAAAAAAATGAATTTCCTGTGGATTATACTTCTGTTGCCTATTATTATGCTGCCCAGCCATTAACATTGAAAATGGAACCAACGGATGAACTACGTGAAGTATATCTTCCTAAAGAACATGTCTATTTTCCTCAGTTAATGGATCTGACACTTGGAGGCGGAGTGCAAGTTATTCAGGATAGAGGATTACGCATCAATGTCGAAAATGAAAATATGGTTCGTGTTATGCTGAATGATGTTCCAGAAGGGAAATATAGTGTATCTATTTCTTATTTTGAGAAACCGGATGGCGCTGACTTCTGCATTTGGCAGCGTCAAAAGCAACTGACGGACTGGAAATCGACTAAGAATAACAATGAAATTTATAAAGAAAAAGTTTCTGTTGGGGAAATCGAATTGACAAAACAAACGAATTCCATATCCTTCCATGTAAGACAAAATGATCAGGGAAAGCAATTTGAACTGGATCGTATATATTTAGATAGAATAAATTAATGTTCTTTAAATAAAAGCCATGGATTTTAAAAAAATAAGTCAAAAACTATTACTGATCCTTTTCGGAAGTGCGATGATGCTTTCGTGTACAACTAAAAATAAAAAATCAGAAGAAATGAAAAATATATTTGATAAAGGCACTTTCGGCTACGATCTTAATTTTCTGTCCGATAAAGATAGTTTAGTCGTTCTAAAATCAGAGAATGAAGAAGCACAGGTTATCGTTTCGGCCAAATATCAGGCAAAAGTTTTCACGTCAACAGCGAATGGACTTCAAGGAAAAAGTTTAGGTTTTATTAATTACAAAGTTTTTGATTCAGGAAGAATTGATGAGCACATGAATGGATATGGAGGCGAAAATCGTTTCTGGTTAGGTCCTGAAGGTGGACAGTTTTCCATTTTCTTTAAACCCGGGGAAAAGCAGACCTTTGAAAACTGGCATACACCAAAAGCCATTGATATAGAGGCCTGGACTGTAAGAAAGTCATCATCAAAAGAGGTACTCATGACCAAGGATATGAGTCTTGAAAATTATCTGGGAAGAGTTTTAAAGATTGGGGTTGAACGAAAGATCAGTTTGATTCCGAATGATGAAATAACACAAAAATTAGGTGTCAAATTGTCACAGGATGTCAAAACTGTCGCTTATTGTACAGAAAATAGCATTACCAACAACAACGATTTTGAATGGACTCCTAAAACCGGTACCGTTTGTATATGGCTTCTGGATATGTTTAACCCTTCATCTACTGCAATGACCATTGTCCCTTATAATGAAGGAGATGAAACTAAATTAGGGAAAGTGGCTACAACCGATTATTTTGGAGAAATTCCTGAAGACAGGATTAAAGTTGAAAAAGGCATTCTATATCTGAAAACCGATGGGAATTATCGCAGCAAAATGGGCATAAATGCAAAAAGGACAAAATCTATTGCAGCAAATTATGATCCCGCTTCAAAACGATTAACCATTGTCACATTTGATGTTCATCCGGAAAAGACCTATCTCAATCAGGAATGGAATCCTGCAAAGGATCCATTGACTGGTGATGCCTTAAATGCTTATAACGATGGCCCATTGGATGACGGCAGTATCATGGGGCCTTTTTTGGAGGTTGAAAGTTGTTCACCCGCTGCATTTCTAAAACCCCATGAATCATTGTCGCACATGCAAAATGTCTATCATTTTGTAGGCGATGAAGTAGACTTGAATCCTATTTCTGAAGTATTGCTTGGAAAGTCCCTAACTGAAATCAAACAAATCTTTGCCGCTAAATAATTGATACTATATTAAAACAGATACAATGGAAAAACAACATCATAGTTTGGTTCCCAAAGGGGTAATATTTCCTTTTATTTTACTTACATCCTTATTTTTTCTTTGGGCAATTCCGAATAATCTGACTGATACCATGCTTGCCACTTTCAAGCGTATTATGAGTTTGAACGACCGAACAACGGCTATTATTCAGCTTGTTGCCTATTTTCTTGGCTATGGCTGTTTTGCCATACCCGGTGCCCTCTTTATCAAAAAACACACCTATAAATCTGGTGTAATGCTTGGTCTGTTGCTTATTGTTGTGGGTGCCTTGCTGTTTTATCCGGCCATGTTCACTATTTATCATGGAAAATTTGTATGTTTTGCTCTTTATTTACTGGCCCTTTTTATTCTTTTTGCAGGTTTGTCGGTCCTTGAAACATCTACTAATTCATACGTCTTTGCAATCGGTGATCAAGAAACGGCAACCAGAAGGTTAAATCTTTCTCAGTCATTCAATCCTTTCGGAGCACTGACCGGCGCTATTATTAGTCAGGTCTTTGTGCTTTCACAATTGAATACGATGAGTGAAGCACAAAGGAATACACTTGCCTCTCAACAACTGATTAATGTTCAGTTGCCTGAACTTAAGGCTGTTACCATGACTTATGTAGTTTTGGGATTGGTTGTTTTAGCAATACTTGTCACTATTTATTTTACCAAAATGCCCAATCTGAAAGAAGATGATAAAACGATTGACTTTAAAGGAACAGGATCCAGACTGTATAAAAACAAAAGATATATCTGGAGTGTCGTTGCGCAGTTCTTATATGTAGGTGCTCAGGTTGCTGTTTGGTCGTACACCATTCGTTACGTAATACATCAATTGCAATTAAATGAAATCGTTGCAGGATTAGGATCAGATCCTGCTGCGGGGCAGGTTATAGATCGTTTAAGGCATGTTGAGCCCGTAGCTGCTGGCTTTTACAATTTTGTCGAGGCAATCGGATTGAACGTATTTCTACCTCGTACTGCAGAACAAGCTGCTGCCACGTATTATATCCTGTCGCTTATGTTGTTTGTTATTGCCCGCTTTCTTTGTACATGGCTTATGAAATATATAAAACCGGTTTATTTACTGATAGCCCTATCTGTTTTCGCGTCCATCTTTACATTAATTGTTATTTATAGTACTGGTTTTGGAGGAATTTATGCACTGATGGGTATTTCGTTCTGCATGTCGCTAATGTTTCCAACAATTTATGGTATAGGAGTTTATGGCCTTGGAGATGATACCAAACTTGGGGGGTCCGGTATGGTAATGGCTATAGCCGGAGCAGCTGTTATGACTCAACTGCAAGGTCTATTATCAGACCACTCCGGCAGTATTAAGTTCGCGTATTGGGTACCGGCTATTGGATTTCTGTTTATTGCCATTTACAGTATATTTATTTCAAGAGATAAAAGTATTTTATCTACTAAAAATTCAGGAGAATGAAAGAGGTTGGAAATTTTGTAATTGGTATTGATTATGGCACAGATTCTTGCCGTGCACTGATTATTAATACAGATACCGGTGAGGAAGTTGCATCGGCCGTAAGTTTATATCGCAGATGGAAAGAGGGCAAATATTGTGATCCTGCCATTAATCAATATCGACAACATCCGCAGGATTACATTGATTCTTTGCTGGATTCTGTAAAAAAAGCATTGTCTCAATGTCCTGAAGAAATAGCAAGAAAGGTAAAAGCAATCGGAATTGATACAACAGCTAGTACACCTTGTATGGTCAATGAGATGGGTATTCCTCTTGCTTTTATGCCCGAACATTCAGAAAACCCCAATGCTATGTTTATTTTATGGAAGGACCATACAGCTATAAATGAAGCAAATGAGATTAATGAGCTATCACATAGCTGGAAAGTTGATTATACCGCTTATTCAGGGGGGATCTATTCCTCGGAATGGTTTTGGTCAAAAGCCCTGCATGTGCTTCGTCTGGATGCCAGTATCCGAAAAGATGCGTATGCTATCATTGAGCATTGTGATTGGATACCCGCTTTGCTTACTGGAAATATCAAACCAGAAACGGTAAAACGAAGTCGCTGTGCCGCTGGACATAAAGGCCTGTGGAATGAACAATGGGGCGGTTATCCTTCGCAGGAATTTCTTTCAAAACTTGATCCTTTGTTTGATGGTATTTATACTCATTTGAGTAACGTTACATATACGAATGACGTAAGTGCTGGTCAAATTACAGAAGAATGGGCGTCTAAACTTGGATTGCCTTTTGACACTATTGTTTCGATTGGTATTATTGATGCTCATGCAGGTGCTATTGGTGCCGGGATTAAAGATAAATCAATGGTAAAAATAATTGGTACATCAACCTGTGATATCATTCTCAGTCCAAAATCGGTCATAAAGGATAAACTTATTCCTGGTATTAGCGGTCAGGTTGACGGTTCTGTTATTCCAGATATGATTGGAATGGAAGCTGGTCAATCCGCTTTTGGAGATGTTTATGCCTGGTTCAGGGATTTACTCTCGTGGATTTTGTTTGAATTTGTTGACGATGAAATCTCAAAAGAATCGATAATTGATAAAATTATTCCGTATTTATCTGAAAAGGCTCAGTCATTGCCAACAGACAATTCATCATTGGTCTCGCTTGATTGGCTTAATGGAAGAAGGACTCCATTTGCCGATCAAACCCTAAAAGGCGTTATTTCCGGTTTAACATTAGGGTCCACTCCACCCTCCATTTTTAAAAGTTTGGTGGAGGCCACAGCTTTTGGTTCAAAAGCTATTTTGGAACATCTACAGATGGAAGGGATTATAATTGATGAAGTGATTGGTGTCGGTGGTATTTCAAAAAAGTCACCCTATGTTATGCAGACTCTTTCTGATGTAATGGGTGTACCTATTAAAGTTGCTGCCATTGATCAGGCAGGAGCTTTGGGAGCTGCAATGTGTGCTGCAACAGCTGCAGGTCTGTACTCTAATATTCCTGAAGCTCAGCTTAAGGCGGGCAAAGGTGTTGATCGGATTTTTTATCCCAATAATGAAAATAAAGTTAACTATGAAAAGCTATACAAGCAGTATATTTTGTTGGGCAAATTCTGTGAAAGAAAAGGGTAAATAGTTTAAACCTTAAAGAATGAACCAAGAAAAGGTAATATTATTTTGCCCATTAAAGTTAAACGATTAACTTAATCAAATACTATCTAATTCTGCGACATTTATAGATTAATGCTTGATTTAAAAAATAATGATTATTTTTTTTAACCTTTAAAAATTTTTAATTATGAAAAAACTTACTTTTTTAGGTGCTTTTGTACTACTGTTTACCTTTAGTGTACAGGCTCAGTATAATTATTTTACTGATGCTGATGGTGAGCCAACTGCCAATGGAGATCATGGCGTAATTGTCCTTGGGGATGTTGATAATGATGGTGATTTGGATGTATTTATTGGTGGTGAACAACGTGAAGATCCGCATGCCCAAAAAGGCGGATTGTATATTAATGACGGGAAAGGTGTATTTACAAAAAAGGATTGTCCGGCTCTACCTGGTTTTCGGGCATCTGCTGCATTTGGAGATGTTGACGGTGATGGTGATCTGGATCTTATTTTCAGTGGACATAAAAATACTAATATTCCTGAGGCTAATGCACGTGGCTTGGCTTTAAATGATGGGCAGGGTAATTTTACAATAGCAGATCCGGCAAAATATCCCGGCTTTCAAATGCTTTCGCCTTCGGTATGCTTTGCCGATTTTAACAATGACGGTTTATTGGATTATATGCTTGCAGCTCCGGATGAACAAGGTCATGCTGATTGGGAAACTGGTTTGGGTGTAACTTATCATGGTCACTGGAGTATTTTTTATCAGCAAACCGATGGAACCTTCGTTGAAGATAGTAGTGTGTTCCAGAATTATTTTCGTGATCAGGTAGTCTCAGCTGCTGATTTTGATAATGACGGGGATATTGATATTTTCCTTCAGGGTTATTATCCGGCTCTTATCCAACCAGAACCTTTCGGATTATCAGGAGCAAGATGGATAACTGAAATATTTACAAACGATGGAAATGGAAATTTTTCAATTTTACCAGGGACCGGATTTCCAGAATCTGGAGTGGGATCTAATGACTGGGCTGATTTAGACGGTAATGGTTATTTAGATGTTATTCTTCAAGGTGATGGAAACTTTATGGGCGATTTTGCTGGGAATCAGTATCATCGTATTTTCAAAAATAACAACATGGTTTTTTCAGATGTATTCGATTCTCCGAAGGCAGGTCAATTTTCTTATCAAGGATCAGAGGTTTTGCAAGACTTAAATAATGATGGCAATGTCGACGTATTATGTGGTGGGTGGAATCCAGACCTAGGAAGGCAAATAAATTATGTTTATGCCAATAATGACATAGATAATGATTTAACTTCTGATGATTTAGTTGCAAATGTACCAATGGGTGGATATTATTTGCCAGGTTTATCTGAACAGGATTTTCAAGTTGGCGAAATAAATGGCGATTCTATACCTGATTTTGTTTACATGGGCTTCCACGGTAATACATTCCCTCCATCTGACCAATTTAATGTTTGTATAGGTGGATGGTCTCCTGGCATTGCAGATCCTCAAAATCCTCATAAATTTGAACAGCTTACGGCTCCGATTAATTTAAGTTCAAAGATTGAAGAAACCGGAGTAGACAGAATAGTTACCTTCTCATGGGATGCACCTGCAAATATAGGAACGAAGAAAAGTGTAACGTACAATCTTGCTGTTAAGGATAAAACTACCGGAAAATGGCTTTACAATCCAATGTCTATAATTGGTGGAACAAAAGATGGCTTTAGACAAGTAAACAAAAGGGGTAATGTTGATCTTAACAAAAAATGGAGTTTAAAATTACCAGATGGAGAATATGAATGGACAGTGCAAGCTGTTGACGGAGCCAGATTTGGTGGAAAATTCGCTTCAATGGAAACAACAGGTATTATAACCGGTCTCAACAATGTTCCTACTTTCAAGCCGAATGTTTTTGCTTCAAATGGTCAGTTAACTGCACAATACTTTAGTAATGACAACTTGAACATAAAAGTTTATTCTCTTGTTGGTGTTAAGGTTCTTGAAAGAAATTTTACAACAACTTTTTCTACACCAATTAAAACTGGGGCATATTTAGTTGAAGTCAATGGAAAAACAGGCACTTATAAAACAAAAGTCATTGTAAAATGATTTTATAAGTTGGTTTCTGTTTAAAATGCAGTATAGCTGCAGTCCTAAAATTCTATAAACTATACCGCCATTTTCAATTGCAGAAAGTGGCGGTATATATTATTACACACCTGAATCCATTACATGCCAGATCCTTATTTCTTCAATCATGAAAGCACGATATTTAAGAACATTTATTTTATTGTCAGTTATCCTTGACTGTTTTTCGACAATTGCACAAAATTACAAATGGACGGATGAGCTTGATCTGTTAAGAAGGGTGGATTTACTTCCTGTTTATAGGACTAACAATCTTGTTGAGCAAATATCAAGTTATGACAGGTCAGGAGGAAACGACGATGGTTTCAACGGAACGTATTCTTATATTCGAAAAGAAAACGGCAAGCTTGTTTTAGCTGACTTGAAGGGGCCGGGTGTAATTAACAGGATTTGGACTCCTACGCCGACGGATGATACGATATCCTTTTATTTTGATGGGGAAGTTACCCCAAGAATATCAATCCGGTTTAGTGAGTTGTTTTCAAATACGAAATATCCATTTTTAAAACCTGTATGTGGAAATGCCGTTGGCGGCTACTATTGTTATATTCCCATACCCTATAAGAAATCCTGTAAAATTTTATTTCACGGGTCAAAAATTGAATTTCATCAAATTCAATACAGAAATTTACCTGGAGTAGATGTCGAATCTTATACGGGAAATTTTACCAGTGAGGATAATGACCATTTTTCTCAGGTTAGGAGTCTTTGGTCAAACACTGCTCAATCTGTCAATTATTTTACAAAAGGGCTTTCTTCTGCTATTCAGACGTCTGAAAAAACGTTTACATTAAATCCTGGAGAAGAATTTACTTTTTTTGATTCAAATGAGCCTGGTAGAATAGTCGGTTTTGAAATTGATGGTGGAACCTCTTTTGATGGAATATATAAAGATGTAATTCTCTCTGCAAATTGGGATAATGAATCTGTCGAAGCTATATATTCCCCATTGGCCGATTTTTTTGGTTACGCCTATGGGAGCGGCTCAATGAGAAATATTCTGATTGGTAAAAAATTGGATATCAACTATTGTTACTTGCCTATGCCTTATGATCATTCGGCTAAATTGAAACTGGTTTATAAAATCCGTGAAGATGTTACACAGCTTCCCATTGTAGTAAAAGCAAAAGTTTTTTTTAATACAAATGCGCGAGTTATAAAAGATGAAGGGAAATTCTATTCCGTTTGGCGGCGCCAAATAAATCCTCCGTTTGGTGAAGATTACGAATTTTTAAAAATACAGGGTAAAGGACATTATATCGGCACAATGCTTCTTGCCCAAGGATTAAGACGTGGGGTAACTCTGTTTTTTGAAGGCGATGATTCTACCTATGTTGATGGTAAAATGAGATTGCATGGAACAGGCTCTGAAGATTATTTTAATGGTGGATGGTATAATATTTCTGGTGGCTGGGACAAAGCTTACAGTCTGGCTATTCATGGTTGTCTTGATTACAATGCATCCAAGTTCAGAACAGGAGGTTTCCGTTTCTATTTATCCGATAAGATGTCTTTTGAAAACGAAATTTACCAGGGAATTGAACACGGACCTCAAGGAAATGAATTTCCGGTAGATTACACCTCTGTTGCCTATTTTTATTGCAACCAGCCATTAGCAAAAAGGATGGAACCAACCACTCCTCTACGTGAAGTTTATATTCCAACGGAGCCATTCTTAAGATCGGATTTCAGGGAATTTGATTCTAAAATGAAGCCACAGCATGGAGACATTGCTGTAGGAGATATTGATGATGACGGTGATTTGGATTTAATTATTGGCGGGGAACAGCGTTATTCACCTTTTCTTTATCAAGGCGGTACTTTTATCAACGATGGAAAGGGCAATTTTAGCAGAAAAGCTGATTCTCCTGTCACCGTGGGAAAAATGGGTACAATGGATTTTGGGGATATTGACGGTGACGGCGACTTAGATCTCATTTTTAATGGATCCAATAATACTGGAACAATCTTTTCGAAAGGTATTGCCTTGAATGATGGCAAAGGAAACTTTACGATGGGCAGTTCGCTAAAATACCCGACTCCTCCTCAATACAGTACCAGCAGTTTTTTTGCAGACTTCAATAACGATGGGCGACTGGACTATTGTCATTCAGGAAGTGGAGTTGACTCCTATATGGCTATCTATTTTCAACAGGAAGACGGTAGTTTTGCGGAGGATGTCCGTTCATTTGCAAAGTACAAATTTGTGAATGAAACAGTACAGGCGATTGATTATAATAACGATGGCTATCTCGATATCTTTGTCATGGGGTGGCTTGATTCAGCGGTGGATGATATTAAAAAAGGTCAATTTACCGGACTTTTTAAAAATGATGGTAATGGTAAATTCAACTATGATCCTCAACCCTTCCTAAAAATGAAAGGTTATGGTTCTGCTGATTGGGCTGATTTGGATGGAAATGGGTGGCTTGATTTTATTATGCATGGAGAAGGAAACAATAGTCCGGAAACGAATGATTGGCTCCATCGGATTTACAAAAATAAGGATGGCGTTTTTACACAGGCCTTTCAGTATCAGCGATGCAGACAATTTTCCATTGGAGGAGCAGATATTCTACAGGATTTTGATAACGACGGAGATGTGGATGTTTTGTTTGGTGGTTGGTGTGACCAGCTTCAACCATCAGCCAGACAAAAAACGTTTGTATATCAAAATAACGATGATGACAATGATATTGAATATGAGGATCTAACCGAAAACTACTTTTTAAGTAATCAATATTTGCCAGGAATGTCTGAACAGGATTTTGAAGTGGCTGATGTTGATGGAGACTATCGGTTAGATTACATTTATCAGGGATATGATGAAGGATATTCTGATAATCCGGTGCACCTTAATCGTGTTATTTGTGGTTGGTCACCTTGTCCTGATGACAAGGGCTTTGTCGTATCTCCTTATGTGAAGTTGGCAGCCCCCGTCAATCTTAAAACATCAGTAAACGGCGTGGGATTAGATAGAAAAGTAACTTTTTCCTGGGATGAGCCTTTAAATAATGGAGGCAGGAAAAGTACGACCTACAATCTTGCAGTTAGAAATTCCAACACAGGTAAATGGCTATACAATCCAATGGCAATTATTGGTGGAGACAAAGATGGATGGAGAAAGGTAAATCGTTTGGGAAATGTTTTTTTAAATAAAAGATGGAGTCTTAATCTGCCTGACGGATCCTATGAGTGGTCGGTGCAAGCAATTGATGCAGCCCGCTTTGGAGGACATTTTGCTCTTACGCAGGTTCTTGATGTTTCAACAGATATCAATAGAATTCCTGACTTGAATCCATCTGTTTTTGCTTCAAGAAACGTATTGTCAATAAGAAATGGAAACAGTGAGACTTTGAATTTAAAAGTATTTACTCTAACCGGTGTGAAAGTCTTGGATACTTCCTTTTCGGCTGAATACAATACATCAATTCAGTCTGGTGTCTATTTCGTTGAAATGATCAGTTCAACAAACCAATACAGGACAAAAGTTCTTCTTGAATAATGCTGAAAAAGGGTGTCTCAAAAGTAATTTCAAGCCTTTGGAAATGAAATTATGGATAGTGTAACAATCCATCATAATCTGACCTTTTGGCCTATGATAGATTATACATGGAATGACGTTACAAAAGATTCCTTAGCTGTAAATTTCATTCAAAAAGAAATAAAAACATATGGTGCAGGAGGTAACTTCATTACATCAATGTTCTTATAGTTGGATGTATGGCCTCCGTCGTATAAAAATGCTTCAGGATAGGATGGCGGCAGAGGGTTATGAATTTGTTACCTTAAATGAATTTGATTATCTTTCCAGAATTGCAAATGGATGGAAACAAATGAGTGATATCCCCAATTCAATAAGTAATGCAACTACTGACAACATCATAAGCTATCCCAATCCGACTTCTGGAATATTGAATTTTGATATGCCAATAAGTGGAGTGCTAAGTTGTTACGATTCTGTTGGCCGGTTACAAAAGACATTGGCCGTAAATGAAACCAAACAGATAGACTTAATTTGTCTGGATAAGGGCCTTTATTTTATTCAAGTAAAAAATTATTCAAATAAGAACCTCCTATTTAAGGTTGTAATTATTTAAAGGATTTATTAAACGATATGTTCCAATTTGATAATCGCATTGTAATGACTTTGGATGCCGGAGGTACGAATTTTGTTTTTTCAGCAATACGAGCCAATCAGGAAATGATAAAACCGATATGTCTTGCGTCAAATTCTGATATAGTAAACGGTACATTAAAAGGTAATCAGCAATCAGCACGGCGTGCATTTGCAGAAATGGGCGAAGAGGCTGGAGATTCAATTGCACATGCTGTATCTTTGGTTGACGGACTGGTAGTCATCGGTGGAGGCTTGACCGGTGCTTCCAATTTTTTTATGCCATCACTTATGAAAGAATTGAATGGTAAAATAGGAAAGTCAAATGGTGATTCGTTCCGAAGACTTGAAATGAAAGCTTATAACCTGGATAATGAGAATGAAATGGACCAATTTTTACAAGGTCGTGTGACAGATATAAATATTCCCGGTACAGGTAGGACGGTAGAATATGACTCTACTAAACGCATTGGTGTTGCCATTTCAAAATTAGGCGCAAGCAAGGCTATAGCATTGGGCGCTTACGCCTTTGCATTCCAAAAACTTGATTCATAAAAAACGAATTGTTTTTATCATGAAATAGATATAATTGATTGCCATGAAAAAAAATAAATGAGGACGATGAATTCCAATTATTGCTTAATTTGCTTAATTCCAAAAAGAAAAAATAGTATAAAATGAAAAAAATAACGCTTGTATTTTTCTTATCAATATTTTCTCTCTTAACCTATTCAGCATCACAAAAAGAGGGCAATGTTGTATGGAATATCGGAAAAGCAGATCATTCAGCATTGGAGTTTGCGCTTGCTCCCAACGGATTTAAAAATTTTATTAGTCGTGATTTTGGCTATGAAGACAAATATTTCTTGGTTGGGCATTCCAAAGAGAAAAAAGATTTTCCTTATGTGATTCCTGGTCCGGTAGATACATGGGGAGGAACCTGGCCTACTTCCGGATGGCGGACAAATCAGGTTAATATACTGTTTGGTGTTCAAACTTTGCCGGTAAATGGAGACTATAAATTGGTTCTTAATCTTTTGGACTACGCAAAGAAATTTTTGCCGAAAATAAAGATAAGCATAAACGGTCAGGATGAAGAACTACAATTGGGAGCTGTCGGGTATGATGTAAATAAACAACCCTACCCAAAACAAGACGAAGCCTATGTGGATACGGCTTCCATCACCGGTGATTTATCTTCTGCCACCCCTCAGATCATTGAAATTCCCATTAAACAGAATATCCTTAAAAAAGGAGGGAATGTTGTTACTATAACAGTGTTGGAAGGTTCCTGGATCCTGTTTGATCAGGTGAAACTGGAAGGATCAGCAAACCTTGTATTGGAAAAACCGGATCAGCTGTTTATCAGTGAGGTGAAAGCTGCCGATTATGAATTGAAAATTGAAGGCGGAAAAGTTCAACCGTTGTTGATTGATGCAAAATACTTGAAAGGTTCACCAAAAATCCGTGTTGAACTGGATGGTAAAACGATATTCAAAGAAAAGCTGGAAAAAGGGTATTATGAATTTGAAGCACCAATGCCCGCCGTTGAAAAACCTCAGAAAAGCAACTATCGGATATATGAAAATGGAAAATTGCTGGAAGAGGATTTCGTGTACCGATCAAAGCAAAAAGAACAGACACTTGCTGATTATGTTGATACCCGCATGGGAACGGCTCATTCCCGTTGGATGATTGCCCCCGGTCCCTGGATGCCTTTCAGCATGGTCAAAATGAGTCCCGATAATCAAAATGCAGGTTGGCAGGCTGGTTATCAACCCTCTTACGAAAGCGTAGGGACATTCAGCCATATCCACGAATGGACGCTGGGAGGCTTGGGCATTTTTGCAACAAACGGTAAATTGAAAACAAAAATCGGTGATGAATTAAAACCCGATGGCGGTTATCGTTCACGCATTGACAAAAGGATGGAGCAGGCTCCGATTGGATATTACGGGGTTCAGCTTGCTGATTATGATATTAAGGCAGAAGTGACTGCAACGACCCGCTGTGGATTTGAACGTTTCACCTTCCCGATAGATAGGGATAGCGCGCGGGTACTGATAGACCTGCATGTTCCGACAGAATATGATTATACGCTGAAAGATATAAACCTCAGAAAAGTAAACGATTATCGGATTGAAGGGTCTATTCATCAGTTATCACCTCAAGTTTGGAGTAACGATGCAGATCAGGACTATACCATTCATTTTGTGATTGAATTTGATAAGCCCATACAAAAGATGGGTGGATGGTTAAACGATCAAATTCAGTATGGAGATATCTTAGAAGCAAAGAATTTAACAAACGCAGGGGTATTCCTCCAATTTGATGCCAGACAGAATCCGGTCGTGCAAGTTCGCTCAGGCATTTCATTGGTGAGCATTGACAATGCAGATTTGAACTTGAGTACTGAAATTACCAATCCTTTCGGGTGGAATTTTAATAAGGTACGGCGGAATCAGGTGAACACCTGGAACGATCTGTTTAATCGAGTAATAATAACGACTACAAACCGGTTGGAAAAGGTCCGCTTCTACAACTCCATATACCGGTCTATTTGCAGCCGCAATACCTGGAGCGATATAAATGGAGAATGGCGTGGTACAGATGGCAAAGTGCAAAAATTGAAAGACAAGGATGATGTGGCGCTGGGATGCGATGCTTTCTGGAATTCTTTTTGGAATCTGAATCAGGTGTGGAACCTGTTGACGCCTGAATGGAGCAAAAGGTGGGTGAACTCGCAATTGGCTATGTACGATGCCTATGGTTGGTTGGCCAAAGGGCCTGCAGGGATGAATTACATTCCGGTTATGGTGGCTGAACACGAAATTCCGCAAATGGTGGGTGCTTATCAAATGGGAATACGCGGTTTTGATGCAAATAAAGTATTGGAGGCCGCTGTGAAAATGCAAACAACACCGGCACAAAAAGTGTACAGCGGTTTTGCCGGTAACAGGGATTTGGTGGAATATTTGAAACATAAATATGTTCCTTCCGACAAAGGCCGTTGCTCAAATTCGATGGAATATTCTTACGATGATTGGACAGTAGGCCAATTGGCAAAATCGCTGGGAAAAACCGATGTTTACAACACCTTTAACGACAGAGGTTCTTGGTGGAAAAACACCATTGACAGTGCAGGCTATTGCCACATGAAATTAAGCAATGGTGAATGGGTTTCCAATTTTAACCCTTTTCGCTCTGGTGCCAATGAACAATATGTTGAAGGAAATGCATGGCAGCTTACTTTTTTTGTTCCGCAGGATGTTCCTGCTTTGGCAAAAATGATCGGCCGGCAAAAATTTATTGACAGGCTGGAATGGGGTTTTAAATTAAGTGATCCATGGCGATATAACGGCATGTGCGATCAATATTGGGATTATCCTGTTGTGCAGGGAAATCAGCAATCCATGCACTTTGCCTATCTTTTCAACTGGGTAGGCAAACCCTGGTCGACTCAGAAATGGAACCGGGCCATTCTTGAACGTTACTATGGTTATGGTGTTGCAAATGCCTATCTCGGAGATGAGGATCAGGGTCAAATGAGCGCATGGTTAGTCATGACGGCAATAGGATTATTCCAGACCGACGGTGGATGCAATGCCAATCCTGTGTATGAAATCGGAAGCCCGCTGTTCCAAAAAGTCGAAATCGATTTGGGTCATCAATTTGGCCGGGGCGGTAAGTTTACCGTTATAGCACACAATAATTCACGAAATAACATGTACGTGCAAAGCGCCGTTTTAAACGGTAAAAAGCTTGATTCCTGCATATTCCAGGCTAATGAACTTCTAAAAGGCGGTGAGCTGATTCTTGAAATGGGTTCGAAACCAAATAAAAAATGGGGGCAGATAAACTTACAACAAGAAAAATGATAAACCATAATGATTCAATTAGAATATACGAAATGCAACAAATGTATATTTCAAAATACAATAAGGCTGATACAAAAATGTACTTTCTTGATACATATTTGATAAAATGTAAAATGCTATATATTAGTTGTTTGATATTGTACTTTTTATACGCATATAATAGTCATTCATTCACTTCTAATATGCGGGTAAATGTCAATAAGTATTGGCTTTCTTTTTAATGAAAGATATACAAAAATGTTTTTTGTTAATGTTTTTTTGAGGGATATAAAAGGTGCAGTAAAAAAGGAAAGAGGTTGTCTCAAATGAGACAACCTCTTTTTTAGTTGAAATTTAATCCTGTTTATTTTGCCAACTCGTCCTGAACGAGCTTAACAACAGTTGGGATAAGCGCTTTACTTTCTTCCTGACTTTTTATTTTTTTTACAAACTTAATTTTAGAGTCCTTACCAATTACAACAACAACACTTATCCCATCGCAGTCGCCCAGACCCCATGCTTTGGCAAGCAATAACTTCTCATCAAGCAAGATGAGCGTTCCCGGAAATTGTTTTTCCTTTTTGCGGACCATCATGCGAATGGCACTGTTTGGAGCCCAGGTATCCTTGCAGTTTGCTATACCCATGCCAACATATTTTTCCTTTGAAAAATTCTTAGCTTTCAAAGCATCGGAGAGGGGATCGTTCACATCCTTCACATCAGGATCGTTGTAAAAAATGACGATCAATTTTTCACCAAAATCAGGAATGGCCATGGGCGCATTCTTGGAATCAATCAGTTTTACCGAAGATACCACTTTGCCAACTGCTGCCGTTTGCTGGGCTTGAACACTGAAAATGCTAAAAAGAAGAACCGACGCACAGACTATCATTCTCCTGATTGCAGTTCTCCCTGCTCCTACGATTGTTTGTCTCATAATGTGTTTATTAAATTGTATGTATTAAATCATTGATTAAATATACGTATGATCCAAATGGAATTTTTCTATCCAGTTGTCTGATTATTGTCTGAGGTCTTCGATGTCCACCAACTTATTGAGAATCGCAAAAACGGTCAGACCGGCTGAACTGTGTATTCCCAGTTTCCGGCTAATATTTCGTCTGTGTGTAATGACAGTATGAATGGAAATAAAATGTTCGTCTGCAATTTCTTTATTGCTGAACCCTTTTGCCACACTGCGTACAATATCTTTTTCGCGTTCGCTCAGTTCTTCTGCTTCCACAACAATTTTCAGATCTTCATTTTGAGTTTTTTTCTCAATTTTCCTGATTTTTGGAACCAGTATTTTATCTTCCAAAAAAGTGTGAAGATTTAAGTCCCTGTTGCAAAGGCGAAGATCTTCCAGTATATCTGAAAGTCTCAAAGTATCACTTGAAGTCGGTAAATATTTGATGATCAGATTAATCAGGTCGTCCAGCTTTTCTTCAATATTGTTGTGTCTGGCTTCAAACAATTTGACAGAGTATTCCTTTTGTTCTTCACCGTTTAAAAGTTTTACTACATACGGGTAAAAAACATCGTTTTCATACCCCATATGATCGTTTACTTCTTTCTCATAATCCTCAAAATAGGAGAGTATAGTCTTTCTGGTACTTCCTTCGTCAAGTGCTTCGGCAAATTGTTTTCTGATTTCCGGTAGCCTGTAACCTAAAAAGTAGAGATGGGATCTTTTTAGATAATTCAGAATGACTTCCGGGGAAAGGGTATTTAGTTTTTGAATGTCCGGATTACCCGGATTACCATGAAACTGAATTAGGGTGATGAAACTTTGAGTGTCCACGCCGTTTTTTACACAAACTTCTTCAATGGATTTCTCACCAAATCCCAGTGGAATGGAAAACTGATTCAACACAAACAGCAGATTCAGGTTGTTTCGTAACAGATCTACCATTTTGGTGTCTGGATTGATGGCCTTAGGGTCTTGATTTGTATTCATCGACTAAATTTTATGCAAAGATAACTATTTGACATTCATTGAACAATCATCATAAATAGGTATATCAACTACTCTGAAACCTTTTCCTCCCCCTTCAGTTTTGGAAGAACCATTGCCACCAAAGCGATGGGTACTATGGAACAAATCATGACCCAGATAAAGAAATGCCGGTAACCCAAAGTTTCCTGGATTTCACCGGCAAACATACCCGGTAACATCATGCTTAAAGCCATGAAGCCAGTGCTGATGGCATAATGTGCCGTTTTGTGTTCACCCTTGCAAAACTGAATCATAAAAAGCGTATAGGCTGTAAAACCAAATCCATAGCCAAATTGTTCGAAGGCAACCCCTGCATTGATAATCCAAAGGCTATCCGGTAGTGCATAGGCAAAATAAATAGAGGTGAGATTGGGAAGACACATGCAAAGTACCATGGGCCAGATCCATTGTCGAAGTCCGCTCTTTGCGATGACGATTCCTCCGAGTATACCACCCAGAATTAGGGCAACTACGCCAACGACACCATACACTGTTGCATAAGCAGTCGTACTTAATCCCAGACCACCCTTGTCCAGGCTGTCTATCAGAAAAAGTGGTGAAATCTTTTGAAGTTGTGCCTCTGAAAATCGGTAGAAAAGTAAGAATGCAATGGCAAGTACACTGTTTTTTTTTGTAAAGAAACTGGCGAAAGTCCGCCCGAATTCTACGAAAATTTCTTTGGCTGATCGTGATGGATTTGTAATGTCAACTTCCGGTTTAGGGAGCATGAAAAAATGGTAAATACCGAAGAAAACCATACTGATTCCCATGACCAGAAAGGTCATGGACCAGGCAAATGGAATATTGCCCATGCCTTTTGCAAATCCTGGTAAAACCATTTCCTCCAGAAAACCGGCCAGATAAATGAGCAATCCCTGACCGCTGATCATGGCCAGTCGGTAAAACGTGTTACGAATTCCTACAAAAAAGGCTTGGTCCGTATCGTTCAATCCCATCATATAAAAACCGTCAGCAGCAATATCGTGCGTAGCCGAACTGAATGCAAGCAACCAGAAAAAGGCCATACTAAACTGAAACCAATGGGGCGTTGGAAGGCAAAAAGCAACACCGCCCAATCCGGCACCTATCACTATTTGCATCGTAATGATCCACCACCGTTTGGTTTTGAGCAAATCCACGAATGGACTCCAAAGCCCCTTAATAACCCAAGGCAGGTTCAACCAACTGGTATAAAATGCAATGTCTGAATTTGACATGCCAAACCGTTTGAACATGATCAGGGAAATAGTCATTACGGCTACGTAGGGAAGTCCTTCTGCGAAATAGAGTGATGGGACCCAGGTCCAGGGATTGCGTTTTTGCATCATTATGCGTATAGATTTTTTAATTCAGTATTGGGGTAGTAATGACTGAGAATTCTCGAGTAACTGTAACCTTTCTCTCCCATCATGGCAGCACCAATCTGACAAAGACCCACACCGTGCCCCCAACCGGCACCGTGTAGAATAAATCCTTCATCCGTTTTTTCTACGATAAATGCGGAACTTAAAAGATGGGAGGTTGAAAACGTCCTGCGGATTTCCAATTCCTTTCCCAGGATGAGGCTTTTAAGACTACCCACTATTTTAAGTTTGACCAAACGTCCGGATACCCCTCTTTCCATTGGAATGAGTTCCTGAATTTCACCAAATTCAACGCCTGAGCGCTCAAAAGCCAACCGACTTATTTCTTCTCTGGTATACGAAACAGTCCACCGGTAAAAATCAGCCGTTTCCTGATCGTATCCATTCAGAACCTGTTGTAAAACTTTTTTATCGGATGTATTGCAAAAGGCCGGTAGATTTCCAAGAATCCAATTTCTGGCATTTTCCTCCACACGTAAATCAGGAATAACATCCGGTTCAATCGTCGCTTCCCTGTCAGCAAGACCTAACAAGTACGGTTTCGGACTGTCTTCCCAACAAAACTGAAATTCTTCCAACATTCCTCCGCAGCATTTTGAAAAACGGGCATCGCAAACTTCTTCACCAGACGTAAGCACTTGTCCACGCGTTACTTTGATTGCTTCACGTACCTGAGGTGTGCTTGCCCGCGTAATTCCCTGATAACGTTGGCAGTGATCGTCCGCACAAACATCGAAGTTTGTGTGATCTTCCCTGTCGTACCAACGTATTCGTTCCGTTTCATTTTCAACGAAACCTGGATTTTGAGTAGTATTTTTACCTTTCTGCTGTATTTGAGACAAAAGCCAGCTTCTTGAAATCACAGCATGAGCCTTCAGTAATTCGGCTGAAGCTTTGGCACTCATTTCCGAAGAAATAACACTGATCAGATAGGATTCAAGTGGAATTCTATTTACTGCTGTAATCTTTTCACCCTCGACAATAAATTTCAAATTGCCTTCAAATACCTGTCTTTCCGTACGTTCCCAATGAAAATTAATTCCAATCCGTACGTCGAAAAGTTCAAAGGCTGAATTCTTAACAGACACAGGTTCAAATTCAATTTCAGAAAAGATCTGATCTTCAAATAAAATTTTTCCATTTTCGAAACCTGCGGAAAAAGTGCCACAATAGGTTTTACCACCCTCCGTTTGCCCTATAAGGATGTACGGATTTGAAAAATGAAAAGAAAGTTCAATGCCCGAAACAATGCCAACTTCGAGCAAAGGTTCTATTTGATTCATAAGTATATATTAAAGGTCTTGAAAATCCAGTTTCTTTAAAAATAAATCCGAAATGCCATCGATTTCCGTTTTGGACATTGAAACATCGCTGTAAATTTCTTTAATGTTCTCCGTCGTTATTCGTTCAAAATCTTCCAGACGCGCTGCAATCATCAATCCCCCCATTTCTACCGAAGCTGGACTGATCAATAGTTTGCTCTCATCCTCTTTGAAGTAACACTCAGGCCGATGCGCTTTTCGGGGGAATACAGCACAAATCCATTTTCCTTCAGAATACCAGCAAAGTAAATTTAGCATCGGCTCTACGCCACCGTCCGATTCAACAGATGTCAAAGTTTCCAGCAGAAGCTCAAAGTGATGAATAAGCGCTGTCAAATCATTCCCTTCCATCATCCAGCCATATCGCAAAAAATGCTCCATTTTAAATAGCTGTACCCCATTTTCTTTGTATAGAGATGAAAGATGGCTTTCTTTCCAACCATCATAATCCGATTCTATCGGCATCAACCCTTTACTACCAGCCTGAAAATGAAGATGGTCTGGCGCTGAAGCCCCACAACGGGGTCCATTGTAGAAAACCACACAATCGTCCATCTTTTCTGCCAGCTTCAGCAAGGCGTAAAACTGACCCTCGATGGCCTGTGGCTGATGTTCTGTCGATGCAATGGTAAAATGCTGTGGAAAAACCGGGAAAGGATTTACTAAAATCTGAAATTTAGCGTTCAAATCCTTCTCCTCAAACATAAGAAAATCCTGTTCTGCCGGTCTGTTTTTTTTACAAAGAAAACAAGGACGCGCTTTAATTGCGTCCTTGGAAATATTGGCTGAAGATGAAACGATTCTTCCGGGATTGAATTGCAACCTGATTCGGAAACCGTCTATCAGAAACTCTTTAAAAACGGCTTTGGATAATGCATGATAATTATCTGCAGCCAGAATCCATGATGTTGATTGCTCCTGAAACAGTTGCTTGTGATCGTGCATGGTTGTTAAAGTTGTTTCGTTAGGATTTTTTCAACCACCTCCGAAGTAATATTGTGATGCTCACCCAAAGCCCAACCCCGTTCTTTCATCCTTTCCACCACTTTTTGAACAGCCTCTTTTCCCAAACCGTAGTTGGAGAGATGAGTACCAATGCCTAAACGTCTGAAAAAGGAATCAATGGTCTGGATAGTCACATCAATGCGGTTTTCTCTGCTTCCATCTGAAATACCAAAGACCCGTTCACCCATCTGGATTATTTTCTCCGCTTTTTCTTCGCGAAGTACATCCAACAGTCCGGGTAATACAATAGCCAGCGTTTGTGCATGGTCAATTCCATAGAAAGCCGTCAGCTCATGCCCAATCATATGTGTTGCCCAATCTTCCGGAACACCCTGAGCTATCCAGCCATTCAAACCCCAGGTTGAAGCCCACATCAGGTTGGCACGAACCTCGTAATTTTCGGGTGCTTTCATTGCTTGTTCTCCGTTTTTGACCAACACCTTTAAAATACCTTCAGCAAAATAATCCTGTAGTGCACCGCCAACAGGGTAAGTGAGGTATTGCTCCGTCGTATGGACAAAAGTATCAATGACACCATTGGCAATTTGTTCCGTTGGAAGTGTATAGGTCGTTTCCGGATCCAGAATGGAAAATTTAGGAAAAACCAAAGGTGTTCCGAAAACCCGTTTTTCTTTGGTTTCAGCCTTTGTGATGACTGCACCTGAATTCATTTCCGATCCCGTAGCCGGCAAGGTCAGTACAGTCCCGAACGGCAAGGCCTTTTCCGGATATTTATTCTTCGTCAGAATTTCCCATAAATCACCCTCAGCCTGACTGGCTAACGCAATAAATTTGGTGGCATCAATAACGGAACCACCTCCTACAGCCAAAAGAAAGTCGATGTTTTCTTTTTTGATCAGATCGATCACTTTTAAACAAGTTTCAAAATCGGGATTGGCGCTGATGCCTGGAAATTCAAAAATAGCCCGGCCTTTAAGTGCTTCGAATACCTGATCATAGACTCCATTGCGTTTGATGCTTCCCCCGCCATAAATAATCAACGTTCTTGCACCTTGAGGCACTTCAACCGCCAATTGCGGAATCGTATTTTTCCCGAATATAATTTTAACCGGGTTTTGAAAGGTGAAATTTTTCATAGGTTTATTTATTAATTGTTTAGTTTTTGTCTGGCTGAAATTTCAATACTTCTGAGTTTGTCTTTGTAGGAGTTGTTGGCATTGAGTTTTGTTATATCAAGTGCAGCATCTGAATTTTCATCCCAACGTCTGCACAAATAAAGCACATCATATATGCGTCCAATCTGCCATTTACGGGAAAATTGCAAACCCAAAGCATAATCTTCACCATAACTGGTATTTGGCACTTTAATGTTCCTCAGGGCAGGAGTGAAGAAAGCTCTGGGCGCACCAAGACCATTTATTCTAAGTGCATTATTCCTCCCATTTTCAGGTGTCCATTCCTTGTGGTCAATAATACCGGGAGGAATGGTCTGCAAATCAAAATTGCACATTCGGTAGCTTCCAACCAACATCGCGCAATTCTGAACATAAAATGCCTGAACGACTTTGCTCAGCGTATTTTCATCACTGTAAACATCGTCGCTGTCCAACTGTATTGCAAAACGCCCACATTCAGGGTGTTGCACACCTTCATTCCAACATCCGCCAATACCCAGATCTTCCCTTTTTGGAATCAAATGGATGATGCGATTGTCTTTCAACGCTTTTTCAGCAATAGCCTCCGTTGTTCCATCCGTCGAATGATTGTCAATGATAATCAGGTTGAAATCAAATCCGGTTTTCTGACTTAAAACAGATTCAATGGCATCCGTCACAGTCTTAATTCGGTTTCTGACCGGAATAATTACAGAAGCTTCCACCGGAAAAGCCCCTTCATTCAGGTCAATTTTATCAAACACTGGCTTCAGCCAGGCACCGATTGCTTTCAAATGTTCTGTGCAAGCCTGTTCCATTTCAAGTTGAACCGCCCTGTTTTTTGGATCGGCATAAGCGAACATTTTTTCATCTGAATTTCGCAGGTCATTTTCTTCCAATGTGTACAGATATTCATTTAGGTGTACCAAAGGATAATCCTGAGAAATCTTTAATCTTAAATCGTAAAGTGCTGCATAGTCATAATCCGTATTTACTTTTTGCAGCGCTTTTTTTGCAGCATCCGTCCGTATCAAAAGCAAAGGCCCAAAGTCAAAATCATCGCGAATACTACCCGTTTGATAGTCGCATAATGGATGAGTTTTCCTTGATCCATCTTTCAGCTCAAAATAATCGGTATAAACCATTCCTGCTCCTGAATCCTCTGCCACCTGAATCATCCTATCCAAAGCGAATAGCCCCAATAATGGCAAGCAAGGTTTAGTAAACAACATAAAATAATCTTCCTTAGCCCCAAAAACTGTTTCCTTTAAACTTTTTGCTGAATGAGGATTGGCTTCTGTATGAATCACACAAGGCAATGTTTGTTCACTTTGCGTTTGATTGGCTTCGGGTTTACCGGTATAAAAAAAGTCGATTTTCGGTCTCATTAATAGTATATGATTTGTGTTCCTTAATAATAAGGAGTATTTCACGCTAATAAGCAAGATTGCATCCAATTTTAAAACCCATAAAATAAGGTATCGATGCAATGCTAATGCAATGATGTCTGTATTACAAAAATAGAATTTTTTACTCAATAGGCAATCGTCAAAGGACGTGAATGTTCATTCATTTGTTTTTTTAGGGTAATCACTTCTGTATATCACAGAATCTTTTAAGATAAAGTATCTTTGCGTCTTTAAAATAAATACCATTTGGATATGAACTCAATTAAGGTTATTGGTTTTGATGCAGACGATACTTTATGGGCAAACGGAGCCTATTTCAGCGAAGCAGAAGCATCGTTCTGTCAATTATTGTCAAAATATATGCCCGAAAAGGAACTTACTGAAGAGTTGTTTAGTATGGAAATGAAGAATATGGAGTGGTATGGCTATGGGGCCATGGCCTATACACTTTCATTAATTGAAACGGCCTTAAAAATAAGTGAGGAAAAAGTTTCCGCTCATGTTATTACTGAAATTCTTAAACTTGGACGCTCCCTTTTAAGCAAGCCAATTGAACTTTTTCCGGGCGTAAAGGAAGTACTTCCATTTTTACAGGAACGTTATCGTTTAATCGTTGTCACAAAAGGCGATTTGCTCGACCAGGAAAGAAAACTGGAAAAATCGGGTTTGCTTCCTTATTTCCACCATATCGAAGTGGTCAGTGAAAAACGTGAATCCAACTACTTGCACTTAATCAATGTACTTGATATCCAACCCCGGGAATTTCTGATGGTAGGTAATTCCCTTAAATCAGATGTGCTGCCTGTTTTAGCTATTGGCGGTAAAGCCGTACATGTGCCATATAATAAGGTATGGAAGCATGAATCAGCTGAAAAACCGGCTACACCTTATATAGAAATAAATTCACTGGTCGATTTGCCTGGTATTCTTTTTTGAATACCCTTTAAAACTAAACGGATATTCCCTATAAAAATATTTTACGGAGAATATCCGAATTAGGGATAACGTTTGTAACGTTAGATAATATAGTTATAGATTAAATCTCACCAATACCTGAGACTCCAATTTTATTTTTTCGAATTCAATCTCAGGAACAGCATCTTCTACCACATTTGCTTCAGCTTTTGCCCTGAAGTTTATGCCCATTGCACGTCCTTGCACGAAGTTATTGTATTCGATTTCCTGGATATAAATGGCCATTCCGGCTTTCTGTCCAATCGCCTCCGCTAAATCTGAAGCCTTTTCCTTGGCATTTTTGATAGCCTTAACTTTTACATCCCTACGCAACTTCTCGATTTGTGAATGGTCAACCCGTTCAATCGAAACGTTAGAGATTCCAATCTTTTCCAATCCCTGCATCACTTTTCCAGCTGTTTGTGCATTGGTGACCATCAACTGATATTCCTTACTCGTCATGATTTCAGAACTTTTTATCCAATAATTCTTAAAATTACTGGACATATCTTTTACGGATAGGTCCTTTTTAGTGTCGATGCCCAGATTATTTAGTTTGGTAATCATATCTTTTTCAGCTTGCGCCAAAACCACTTTTCCTTTATTGTCCTTTTCATTAATGATAATGGATAAATAAATCTGATCTGGAACCACTTCCATTTCTGCTTTTCCGGTCACTTCTATATAAGGTCTGTCAATAAAATTCTTTTCTCCATTTTGTGCATTGATTGCATGGAAACCCAGTGACAGAAAAAACAACAGGCAAATAGTCTTTCTCATTTCTTTAATCATTTAAATTTATACCAATAAATAGTTCTCCCGTTGGGGTATCAATATAACAAAGATGCAATTTTAGATTGAAAGTTAATCTGTGTTTGTTTTATTTCACTGTTTTGACCGGAATTTTTCACGTCTTTTTACATCTATAGCTATTTTAAGAAGACTTATAGAATGTATTTTTGATATTAAATGGCTACTTCAACACTATAATTTCGAATTTTCATCGTTAAAATAAGCACTAATTATATTTTATTTTCCAAATACCAGAATCATTTTTTGACTCTTTTGAATCAAATAATGACTTTATATGCTACATATACCATAGAATCTGGATTTTCTAAAAAATATATTTGTTTTTTTAGGTCTTGATAGATAGCTATTTGCGAATTAATATGTTTTATAGCATAAAATAATGCTTGAATTAGTTGCAGCGTATTATAATTCGGACTACTTTTGCACCGCTTTAAGAGAGAAGTACACAACAAAATATTTGAAATGATCCACTAGTTTATTTCGAAAAAATCGAATAAAATTTTGGAGATTAAATATTAAGCAGTATCTTTGTTGCCCTTTCGCTTAAGAAGCCGAGTCTGAGAAGTCCTCGGTTGTTTTTTGCAAAAGGGTTAGCTTTAGAAAAGCAACCAACCACGTTCTTTGAAAAAATTTAGATAGTAGTACAAAAAAAGATTTTACAGGGTAAAATCGAACCGTCAATGAAAATTTGAAGGATATGCATTCTGGCTATAGAGATACAAACAAAAAACAATTTACAAGGAAGAGTTTGATCCTGGCTCAGGATGAACGCTAGCGATAGGCTTAACACATGCAAGTCGAGGGGCAGCACATGAGTAGTAATACGATGGTGGCGACCGGCGCACGGGTGAGTAACACGTA
>Ga0209123_1000723_pt1 | contig 38670 bp, 46 predicted proteins | sample BarGraIncu00431A_FD_184500 | JGI IMG/M metagenome (GOLD analysis project Ga0209123, IMG submission 184500) | Arctic peat soil microbial communities from Barrow, Alaska, USA - Barrow Graham LP Incubations 004-31A (SPAdes) (version 2) | ecosystem: Environmental > Terrestrial > Soil > Wetlands >...
GTTGGAAACGGCCTGGGAGGATAGAAAGTTGCTGGTTAAGTTAAAGAGCATTCATTTATGAGTGCTCTTTTCTTTCGTATTTTATTCCTGTGACGTCGCTTTAGATTGGTGAGAATGCCTCAGATGCTAGGCGCGACGAGCACGTGAATGGAGCCGTACATCAGTACGCGAAGTGAGCGCGCGCAGGAGCAACGACGCAGATGAGGTATTATCGCCAATCGGCCTACCGAACACAGTAGTTAAGCCCATACGCCGAAAGTACTTGCTTGGAAACGGGCTGGGAGGATAGGTAGTTGCTGGTTAAGATAAAGAGCACTCATTTATGAGTGCTCTTTTCTTTTATCTTTTATGATGGAGTATCTTTAAGAGTGGTGATAATGCTCCGCTAGTAGCTTATTTATGACCATATGCCATAATAAAGAAGTGACTACTGTATTTTGTATTGAATTCTTTTTCAAAATTTTTAATTGCAGTTAGCTGATCTTCATCTAAAGTGGCAAAGTCAATATTCTTATCCGTCATATTCCGAATCTCCTTTCGCTTATAATGATTATTATCTTATCCTAATATTTTAAGAACATGTATGTACAATACAATAAAAAAATACAGGGGACAGGTTTTCTGTTTTGTCGCTCAATAATATTTTGTAGAACACATAAGACCTGTTCTCATACCTAACACAGTGGTTGAGCGCATACGTCGTACTTGGTTGGAAACGGCCTGGGAGGATAGGTATATAGTTCTTTTTTATGTTGTTTCCATGTCGAGTGCCTCTGTGAGTTTAGCAAAAAAATAAAGGCATATAAAATAAAATTGGTCCAAATGCGCATTCATAAGCGATTTAGACCAATTTTTAATGATAGATAGGACCTTTTAGAATATAAATTTAAAATTTTCTTAGATGAAATTAGGCTTTGCCATTGCAACCAAGAACAGAAACTAGTTTATGTTTAACTAATTCTTTAATGTATGCTCTAGCAGGTGATAAGTATTGTCTTGGGTCAAAGTGTGAAGGATTAGCGACCATATGCTCTCTAATACCAGCTGTTAAAGCAAGACGCAAGTCAGAGTCAATATTAATCTTACAAACAGCCATTTTTGCAGCTTGACGTAACATATCTTCTGGAATACCAATAGCATCTGCTAAGTGACCACCATTTTTATTGATAATATCAACATATTTTGGAATAACAGAAGAAGCACCATGCAAAACGATAGGGAAATTAGGGAGTCTGATTTCAATTTCTTTTAAAATGTCAAAACGTAATGTTGGATTTGTACCTGGTTTAAATTTAAAAGCACCATGACTTGTTCCGATGGCGATTGCTAAAGAATCAACACCCGTACTTTTTACAAATTCTTCAACTTGTTCAGGATGAGTATAAGAAGCGTCTTCAGCAGAGACGTTTACATCATCTTCAATGCCAGCAAGTTGTCCGAGTTCTCCTTCAACAACAACGCCTTTGTTATGTGCATAGTCAACAACACGTTTTGTTAATTCTATATTGTCTTTGAAGCTATGATGTGAACCATCAATCATAACGGAAGTGAAACCACCATCAATACAGGATTTGCATGTTTCAAAATCAGCACCATGATCTAAATGAAGTACAATTGGAAGATCAGTGTCTTCAATCGCTGCTTGTACTAAATGTACTAAGTAATTATGTTTTGCATACTTTCTTGCACCAGCGGAAACCTGTAGGATAAGTGGAGCATTCTCTTCTTTTCCTGCTTCAGTAATTGCTTGGATAATTTCCATATTGTTTACATTGAAAGCACCGATTGCATATCCACCCTCATAGGCTTTTTTAAACATTTCTGTAGTTGTAACTAATGGCATTATGTAGTCCCCCTTAAAATACTCAATATTATGGTATTTGTTACCTTTAATTATAGCACATATGCATATAAAAACAAATAAAAGAGATAGAATTTATGGATTTTTCTTACTTCTTCTCAACTAAGTACTTTAATTAACTCTTGTAAATCAGCAGGTAGTGGACTAGACACATCAATGGCTTTGCCGGAAACAGGGTGTGTAAAGTACAATCTTGCGGCATGTAGAGCTTGTCGTCCAATAAGTTCTTTTGAACCACCGTAAAGATCATCTCCGAGTAGTGGATGTCCAATATGTGATAAATGTACTCTAATTTGATGGGTACGTCCAGTTAGCAGGGTTAGTTCCACTAAACTAGTATTGTTAAAAACTTTAATTACTTTATAAAGTGTGGTGGCATCTTGTCCACTTTCGTGAACCATGCGCTGAATAATACTGTCGGGATGTCTAGCAATTGGTGCGTCAATCATGCCTTCGGCAGGTATGACTGTTCCCGAGATAAGTGCCAAATATTGGCGATTAATATTTTTGATGCTATTGCGTGAGAGCAAGTGTTGAATATGAGGTTGTTTAGCAATCAGTACTAAACCAGAGGTATTACGGTCTAACCGATGAACGGGATGAAAATTATAAGGTAATTTCATGGCATGAAAGTAATAGATAACAGCATTGGCCAGCGTTGAGACTTGTTCTGAGGTCGTAGGATGTACTAACATACCTGCGGGCTTATCAACGATGAGCATAAAATCATCTTCATAGCAAATGGTGAGTGGCAACTTTGTTGGTACAAGAGTACAAGGTTCTTGCCAATTGACAGTAATAATATCCCCAGGATATACAATATGATTCATAGGTACTCCATGGCTATTTACTGCGAGTGTTCCTGAGTGTTTGATCTTTCGCCAGATAGTAAGGGAAAAACCGATATGACGGCGTAGAAAGTCTTTAATCGGCATAGAGGTGACAGTCGCAGGCACTAAAAAATCCAACATGACGACTCCTTTTACTGATGTTGCACTATATAGTATTTACCAAATTTTAAATTATAGTAAGTTTTGATTCAATCAGGTACTACTATCTGATTTCGATAAATATAGATAAATACCTTTATACGCGATAAAAGGACAATCAATTGATCGTCCTTTTACCCCAAATCCATTATTTACATTAAGTTTTGTGCCATGGTTATTAAGTGAGAAATATGTTCCCGCTCCATCGTTAAAGATTCCTGAAAGTAATCACTCATAGGATTGCCCCGTAATTTGAAAATATGTTCTAATCGACGATGATGGCGTATTAGAGTCAGTAATAAAAATAGTAGACATACACGATGGAAACTAAATTGCCGTTCGCCGCGATTATTTTGTACTTCCTGTATTTTTGTGCTATATTTCCTCATAGAAAAGCTCATCGCCTCATCATGCATGCCTATTAGATGTATAACGTCCATATAGGCATCCCAGTGGTTTACTGACATCTCATCAAGACTGTCGCGCAGAGTGTCGCTGGCTTGCTCGGCGGCTTCTAGAGTGGTATACATTAAATCGAGCTGCTCAATGGCTTCAGTATGGAGCATACTAATATGCTCTAAATCCATTGACATGGGTTTTCGGGAATGTGTTCTTTTCAAAATGCTAACCTCCTTAAAACAAAGGGATTTGGCATAGTGTATGCGATGATTGAATAGAATGTGAAAGTTTTGCTAATAATTTATAAATTATCAATGTGATTTAGGACCAATAAAGCGAATCATTTTGATTGGTACCATCATTGAAAGTGGTTTGCGACGCATGCAAATATTGACAATAATAAAATCACAGCCGACATGACACAGGGTACCACAAAATGATTCCTGGCGACAAATGCGAGCATCAACTGAGAATATGACGTCAGTACCTAACATGCACATTAGGCGTTCCTTAAAAGAAGATTCAGGGTAGGTGTATGCTTTAGGTGGCATACATTCTTGATGCATCATTGGTTGATCCATATGGTTACAGCATTCTTCCATTTCATCATGATACCAATGTGGATATTTGCCATCCATAAGTTTCGAAAGCCTCCTTTAGTGATATTTTATTTGAGTATCTGATACATCATATGAAGATCAGAAACATAATGATACTATATAAATTGTCTGTAAAAAAGAAATATTGTTGTAATAACATGCAGGAAAAAAACATTATAGTGCGAATTTATAAGTGTTAACTGCTTATGATGAGGTGATGACTATGGAATTGATGCAAAATAGTAATTTCGTTATATTGGGCTTTTTAGTTTGGTTATTGATAGCTCCGCGGCGGAATAGTCCTAGATATGGTGAACTTTTCTTGGCATATATGACGACTTTGTTATGTAGCTTAGTTGGTAGTACAGAAATTATGATGATCAAACCAGTAGCCTTTTTCTTTACGATTGGCGGGGTCTTAGCATTTTTTTATGTTGTAGCGCGCAAGACCGTTACAGTAGGGATTAGGAAATAAATAGTAAAAGTAGGAGGTCATATTATGGCTAAAGATTGTTCTTTTGATGTTGTTTCAGAAGTAGATTTACAAGAAGTGGATAATGCTATCAATCAGACAGTAAAAGAAGTTGGCCAACGTTTTGATTTTAGGGGGAGTAAGTCTAAAGTGACATTGGAGGGGCTTCTGATTAAAGTAGTTAGCGATGATGATCATAAACTGAAAAACGTTATTGAAATTCTAGAAGCTAAAATGATTAAACGTGGCATTTCTCTAAAGAATTTAGATTATGGCAAAGTAGAATCAGGTTTTAGCGGGACGTCACGACAAATTGTTACTGTTAAAAAGGGAATCGACAAGGATAAAGCTAAGGATGTTATTGCTTATATAAAAAATAATAAGTTCAAAGTTCAAGCGCAGGTTCAAGATGATCAAGTAAGAGTCATTGGTAAAAACAAAGATGATTTGCAAAATGCTATAGCCCAATTACGACAACATGATTTTGGTATTGATTTGCAATTTGTTAATTTCAGGTCCTAATAAAAAGAACTTCCGCATTAGCGGAAGTTCTTTTTAGGTTATCAGCTTGGACTAATCCTTATCATTTGTTAGTCCGAGCATATCTAATACTTTTAGACTTAAGCTCAGAACGATGGATACGATAGTGGCTAGGGCCATACCTTTCATGGTTACAGTCCCTAGCGTAATGCTAGCGCCGCTAATACCAATGATTAATACGACAGAGGTTAAAATCAGATTGCGAGCTTTACTATAGTCGACCTTGGCTTCAACTAGTATGCGTACACCAGAAGCAGCAATGACTCCAAACAATAAGAGGGAAACACCACCCATAACTGGGACAGGAATACTTTGAATGGCCGCCGCTAGTTTACCGACGAAAGAGAGAATGATGGCCAGTATGGCAGCACCACCGATAACCTGAACACTGTACACCTTGGTAATGGCCATAACGCCGATATTTTCACCATAAGTGGTATTAGGAGTAGAACCAAAAAAACCTGAAATGATTGTGGACAAACCGTTACCTAATAATGAACGATGCAGTCCAGGATCTTTTGTCAAGTCATGGCCCACAATATTGCCTGTAACAATTAAATGCCCGATATGTTCGGCTATGACGACTAATGCCGCAGGCAGGATAATGACAATGGCATTAAAATTAAATTCAGGAGCATAAAATGTTGGGACGGCGAACCATGGGGCAGCCGTGATAGGGGCTAAATCTACAAGTCCTAAGAAAAATGATAAGGCATAACCAGTAAGTACGCCAATGAGGATCGGGATGATTGCCCAAAAACCACGGAACATGATGGAACCGAGAATCGTCACTGCTAATGTGAACATGGAAACAATAATTACGTTAGCATCTACCGCTTTGCCGGTAAGGCCTGCCATATCGGCTGCAACAGGGGCTAGTTCGAGACCAATAACAGCAACAATGGCTCCCATTGCGGCATGAGGGAAAACCGTATCAATCCATTTTGTGCCGACAATACTAATAATAAAAGAAACTAAAGAAAAAACAATGCCAGCAGCAATGAAACCGCCTAAGGCAGCATTATATCCGTACTGGGGTAAAATGATAAACACTGGTGAAAGAAAAGCGAAACTCGAGCCAAGATAGGCGGGAATTTTACCTTTACAAATAAATAAGTATAAGAGTGTACCAATACCATTAAATAATAAGATGGTTGCGGGATTGACTTTAAATAAAATAGGCACAAGGACAGTGGCACCAAACATGGCAAAAAGATGCTGTAAGCTAAGGGGAAAGATCTGTAGTAGGGGTAATTTTTCCTCGACTTGAATAATACGTCTGTTCATAAACTATCTCCTCATTACCTTTGGCACACAATAAAAAGACTCTTACCCGAGCAAGAGTCTTAAAGGGCATTACAGACAAAGTCTGATCACGGCTAAGCCATTGTGCACCTTATTAGCCTCTCTGGACTAAATTAAAGGTTATTTTATCAAAATGTACCATAAAATATTCACTTTGTCCATAAAATTATAAAAAATGATTAGGTAACTGTTTTCTTTTGGTTTACAATAATATAATCGAGGAATCATCTCTATTACACATAGGTGGAAAGGCAGGCACAGATATGGCTAAAAAAACAGATGAGCAGGTACTAAAAAAAATGCTAGGTATAAGGCCAGAGAAAGCTAAAATTTATACGGATGGATTTGCTTTTCGTAATGTAGATCCCTTAGAACGCTGCCGGCAGGAATATGAGCAATATCAGGCTGTGGAAAATAAATTGTTAGCAATGAGTCATTTAACATATGAAGAAGTTGACTATACGCCACTCATGGTGAGAACTTTTTTTGTAGAAAGAGTAGTACCTGACTTTTCATATATGATTGATGTTGCACGAATTGCAGCAGAAAGTAAATTTTTAATTCCTATAATCATATGCATTATTGTCGGTATCGTTTTATTATTTAGCTTACTTATCGGGAGCAATTCAGTAGTGTTATGGATATCTGGTGTTGGTGTATTCACTGTACTTATCGTACTATTTTTAATGATACAAAAACGTCATAGTTTTATTGAAAGTGTATTATTACAAAAACAACAGGAAATAGAGAATAGAATAGCATATGAACTAAAAAAAATTGCAGACGAAAAAAAGAAACACGAAGACAGTGAAGATGAACGTATTCAGATTATTGAACGCTTATTAGCCGGTGAAATAGATTCCATATTCAGTAAGATTGAGAATGCGTTAGATAAGTTTGAATTTTCATTTCATGCCAGAGTTGAGATTGGATTATATAATAATATTGCATCAGTCAAAGTATGGTTACCGCCGACTTCTATTATCCCAGATCAAAGATGTATCATGCAATCTTCAGGACGACTGATTTTTGAGGGAAAAGATATGCGTACAATAAACAAACAATATTTAGAATTGTGTGCGTCGACTATTATCCAAATTATGTTTATCATATATTCTCATATACCTACATTTGACGTTGCTTATGTATATGGGATGTCCCAGGCCGGTGAAGAGAGTGGCTGCCTCATTGCGAGTAAATTAGATCGTCAAATGTTGAGAGCAGCTAGTAGTGTCAACAATGGTCTAGAGGCCATGCAAAAAGTCAAAGCTAAATTTGAATGCAGTACATTACTAGAGTTGCTACCAGTTGAAATTCAACGACCTGAAGAATGGGGTAAGGTGGAAGAAAAATTAATCCAAAGATTACACGTGAATTTATTTAAATAATATAGACAATGGAAAACAGTTATAATTATTAAAAAAGAAAATAAACTAAAGAAGGTATTTTAAAATTTGTGGGGTATTATATATATATACCCAATAAATACTAAAGTGTATAAGGAGGAGTTTATTTTATGAAAATTGCTGACGTTATACAGAGTGCAGATTGGAAGACTGAAAAACATGCTCCAGTGATTGAAGCTCCAGAAAAAGTTAAAACAGGGGTAGCTTTTACAGTAGATTTATGTGTAGGTAAAGAAATTGCTCACCCTAATATGACTGAACATAATATTCGTTGGATCAAATTATATTTCAAACCAGATAATAGTAAATTCGCATCTGAAATTGGTACTTATGAGTTTAGTGTCCATGGCGAGTCTATTGAAGGTGCTAATAAAGGAGCAGCATATACTGAGCCTGTAGCCAAGGCAGTCTTAAAGCTGAATAGCTCAGGTACATTATTAGCAACTTCCTACTGTAATATTCACGGCTTATGGGAAAGCTCTAAGGCCATTATTGTCGAAGGCTAACAGTAAACAAAGAAAAAACTGCTCTTCATGAAATGAAGGGCAGTTTTTTTATTTAAGTTCGTTATTGATTTTTCCAAAAACTTCAACGTATGTTATTGTTTCATTAGTGGCAACATAGCATCAGAACCAAAAAAAAATTGAATGGAGGTCTTGCGTTATGTCAAGGAGTAAAAAACCTGTGAATCCCGCCGCGCAGAAGGCTCTCGATCAATTAAAGGAAGAAACAGCAGCAGAAATTGGGTTAAAAGACTACAAGAACACTTATAAAGGTGCTCTAAGCTCTGCAGATAATGGCCGAGTGGGCGGTCAAATGGTCCGCAAAATGATTCAAGCCCAAGAAAATCAATTTAACAGTAAAAAATAAATATGGGCAGAGAAAGATAAGCAGGATTTCGGTCCTGCTTATCTTTTATGTATTTTTATCTAACTAGCAGGATTTTTCAATGCAAGTGGGGAAGTATAAAATTAATTATGATCATAATGTTTAGGAGGAAAACTAATGACTTATAGTATTGCAGCATCACATGCTAAAGGCAAGTGTGCTACGGATAATATTTTTGGCGCCAGTGCAGCCGCTGGCAAAGCAGCCATTAAATATGGCAAGGATAAAGTGGTAAATGCCACAATTGGTGCTATTATGGATGAACAGGAAATTTTAGCCTGTATACCAACGGTGGAAAAAACCTTTAGAAATTTAGCAATCAACGATATTGTCAGCTATGCCCCCATTGCTGGGTCACCTGATTTTTTGGAAGCATTTATAAAATTGGCGTTTGCCGATCATAAACCGGATGCTTATATTGATGCAGTCGCTACTGCTGGTGGATCAGGTGCGATTCACCATACCATTGCTAATTATTCAGAAATAGGGGATACAGTGTTAACATCGGATTGGTATTGGGATCCGTATGAGGTATTATGTGAAGATGCTTTACGCAAATTGGATACATATATCTTATTTGATGAACAGCAGAAGTTTAATATTTCTAGCTTTAGCGCTAAAGTAAAAGAACTACTAACTAAACAAAATAATTTAATTATCATTATTAATACACCGGCTCATAATCCTACAGGTTTTAGTTTGACTGACAGTGATTGGGACCATGTAATAACTCTCTTGCAAGAGTGTGCGAAGGATACAACGAAACGTATTATTCCGCTCATTGATGTTGCCTACATCGATTATGCCGGTGAAAAAAATGCTTGTCGCGCTTTTCTAAAGAAACTCAGTGGTTTGCCATGGAATATACTACCGATTTTAGCATGTAGCATGTCAAAAGGTTTCACCATGTATGGACAACGTACTGGTGTTATGATTGGGGTTTCCTCCAATAAAGAGGTCATTGAGGAATTCAAAAATATCAATCAATTCACCAGTCGGGCGACATGGTCAAATATTACCCACAGTGCCATGAAGTTATTGTCCACCATTTATCATGATAAAGGACTGTTAGCACAGGTTGAACAAGAACGAGAGGAGCTTTATACCTTAATTCGTAAGCGTGCAGATATTTTTATGAGTGAAGCCCAAGCAGTGGGATTACATATGTTACCCTATATCGCTGGCTTCTTTATTACCATCCCAGCGAAGAATCCCGATGCAATTTGTGAAAAATTGCATGATGATAATATCTTTGCCGTACCATTGGCTAACGGTATTAGAATTGCAGTATGTGCCGTGACGTCTGCTAAAATCACGGGGATGGCTAGTAAGATCGCTAGGGCTATGAGTGTTGTAGAAAAATAAAGCTGCTTATAATAGTAATTCCATAATAAATCCATTGTTTGATTATAATATTGAGGGAGATACTATAATCAAAGGAGGAGATGAAATTGGGTTGTCAACATGGAAATTGGCTTGATGACACGACTATGGAATTCCCTCGATCTGGTTTTTGGATTATCCATGTAGTTAGCTGTATCGTACTTTTTATTCTCGGAATGAGATTTTCCCTTCGTCGTGTGCCACTCCCTTTTTTAGCCTATTGGTTACTCCGCAGGATGATGTACAGATAACAGTAAAGAAGAGTGAACCATTGTTCACTCTTCTTTACTGCACGAATGATGTTGTTTGAAAATTTAAAGAATTATTAAAAATCTAACTTTATAAGAACTGCATATATAGGATTGTTTTATGTCGCTTTTGATGTTATAGTATTTTGGGGCTGTAACATAATGAACGTAGTATATTAGAGTGGGCTGAGCAATATTCTCTAATAAAATTTGTTAATAATTAAAAATGGGGGATCAAACATGTTCGGTTTTAAACCAAAAGAAGATGAATTTTTTAAATTATTTGTGGATAGTAGTCATGTATTACGGCAGGGAGCTTATGTACTAAAAGATGTGATGGACAACTATACTCAACTTGAGGAAAAAATGGAACATATTTCTAAATTAGAACATGAAGCAGATGATATTAATGATGCAATCATTGATAAACTGAATCAGACGTTTATTACTCCCCTTGATCGTGAAGACATTTATTCATTGGCAACAATGCTCGATGACGTCGTCGATTTTCTGCAAGGGACAATGCAACGTATGATGCTTTATAAAGCTGGTAAACCCACCCCAGGTGCTGCTGAGCTAGCCAGTGTATTGGCTGAGTGTACAGAAGAAATGGTGCTGGCTTTTGCTTTACTTAAAAATATCAAAGGCAATCAGCACAAAATACTTGATCATACTCATAAGATTGGTGCCTTAGAAAGTCAGGGTGATAATATTTATCGTCGTGAAGTGGCATTACTGTTTGACACATGTCCTGATCCAATAGAAATTATAAAGTGGAAAGAAATACTGGAACATATGGAAAACGCCCTTGATCATTGTGAAAGTATTGGAGATTTATTACGAGGCGTGGTTATGAAGTATGCCTGATACCTTACTTATTATTGTTGTTTTATTAGCAATCGTTTTTGATTATATTAATGGCTTTCATGATACTGCCAATGCAATCGCCACTTCGGTGTCCACTCGGGCGTTGACACCACGGTTTGCAGTATGGATGGCGGCTGGGCTTAACTTTTTGGGCGCTACTTATAGTACTGGTGTAGCCAAGACCATTGCTAGCGATCTTGTCACATCGGCTCAGATGGTCAATGAGCCGATTATTATTGCCGCTATGGTTGGAGCAATTTCTTGGAATCTACTGACTTGGTGGTTGGGGATTCCCAGTAGTTCCTCTCATGCATTGGTAGGTGGGGTAGTTGGGGCTGTTTTAGTTTCTAAAGGGTACGCGGCCTTAAAAATAGCAGGAATATTAAAAATAGTGGCCGCTCTTGTTTTATCGCCACTTGTTGCCATGGGAACAGGACTCCTTATTATGTCAGGACTCTTTTGGATATTTGGCAACATGGCACCGGGGCGAATTAATCCGAAATTTAAACGTTTACAGATTGTGACGGCGGCCATGATGGCCTTTTCTCATGGCTCTAATGATGCTCAAAAAGCCATGGGAATTATTACCTTAACTTTGGTGAGTACAGGTTATTTAACAACACTAGAAGTTCCTCTATGGGTTAAAATAGCGACGGCGACGGCCATGGGACTGGGGACAGCAGCGGGTGGTTGGCGTATTATTCGTACAATGGGGACAAAAATCTTTAAATTAGAGCCGATTAGTGGTTTTGCAGCAGATCTTAACTCATCCTTGGTTGTTTTTGGTGCAACACTATTACATTTACCTGTCAGTACGACTCATGTCGTTTCAGGTTCGATTATGGGGGTAGGTACTGCAAAACGCCTTAGTGCCGTGCGCTGGGGCACTGCACAACAGATGCTGATGGCCTGGGTATTAACCATTCCGTGTACAGCAGTTGTCAGTGCTCTATCTTATCAAGTCATTGCTTTATTTTTGTAAGATCATACTACATAGTACTTCATAAAGTAATGAAAAACGGCAAATATGCATTTATGCTTATTTGCCGTAATTTTCGCTATAAGAGTCAGAGTAGTATGTCTACTTGGAGATATTATTATTGTTATACGAATAATATATGAATTCTTAGCGTAAATAACAATAGTTTATTTTGTTCAGTTTTTTTAATTGATAACATTAATAAAGAAATAGATACAGGAGGCCTTTATATGAAAAAGCCTATTACTGTTAATTTCCCTAATGGTGAGTCATACCAATATGAACCAGGGGTGACTTTGTTACAAATTAGTAAAGATGTAAAAAAACTGTATACCTCATCAATTGTTGCGGCGGAAGTGAATAATGCAATTAAGGATTTACAGTTTAGTGTAACTTCTGATTGTACTGTAGATTTTTTAGATTTATCCACTGAATCGGGTATAAAAGTTTATCAGCGCAGTTTAGCCTTTATAATGATTGCTGCAGCCCATGAACTCTTTCCCCAGGGGACTGTGACCGTTGAGCATTCTTTGAGCAAGGGGCTATATTGTGAGCTGCATATGGGGCAACCAATTACACGGGATCATCTCTATGCTTTGGAAAAACATATGAAAAAAATTGTGGGCGAGAACCGCCCGATCACGATGAAAAGTGTGCCGATTGCTGATGCAATTGAATTATTCATGAATGATGGGCAGGTTGAGAAAGCCAAGCATTTGGAGCAATTGAATCGTGAGAGAGTTAGAATTTATTATTGTGGTAATAGCTATGGCTATTTTTATGGCACCATGATGCCAAATACGGGGAGCTTAAAAGTTTTTGAATTAAGGCAACATGCATCAGGCTTTATTTTACGCTTTCCGGAAAAAGAACAACCTGATAGATTACCAAAGTTTGTACCCCAACCTAAATTATCCGAAATATTTTTAGAAGCTGAACGCTGGGGCGAAATTTTACAGTGTGGTTATGTAGCGACATTAAATGAATATGTACAGCATAATAAGATTAATGAAATCATCAGAGTGGCTGAAGCATTGCATGAAAAGAAGATAGCTCACATTGCAGATTTCGTATTTCAAAATAAAGATGTGCGGGTTATTTTAGTAGCTGGACCTTCTTCATCAGGTAAGACCACCTTTGCACAGCGGTTGACGGTGCAACTCAAAGTTAATGGACTCCGTCCCGTAGCTTTATCCTTAGATGATTATTTTATTGACCGAGCACAAACGCCGCGGGATGAGAATGGGGATTATGATTTTGAATCCATTGAAGCCATTGACCTACAGCTCTTTAATGAGCATTTAATTAAAATTCTAAATGGTGAAGCTGTGGAAGTCCCATCGTATAATTTCATGATCGGTGAACGGGAATATCATGGGCATGTCATTCAGATTGATAAAAATCAACCATTGATTATCGAGGGGATTCACGGTCTTAATGAACGATTGAGTATTGCTGTCCCTCATTCACACAAAGTCAAAATTTATGTGAGTGCTTTAACCCAATTATCAATTGATAATCATAATCGTATTCCGACCACAGATACTAGGCTAATTCGCAGAATTGTGAGAGATAGTCAGTTTAGATCTCATGATGCTCTTAAAACATTAAGTATGTGGTCATCAGTACGGCGTGGTGAAGAACGAAATGTGTTCCCATTTCAGGAAGATGCAGATATTATGTTTAACTCGGCCCTGATTTATGAATTAGGTGTATTAAAAAAATATGCAGAACCCTTATTGTCCATCATTACACCTGACCGGGTCGAATATGGGGAGGCTAAACGATTGCTGAATTTCTTGTCATATTTCGAAAACATTGATAATCATGAGATTCCTCTGAATTCTATTTTGTGTGAATTTACTGGTGTGCCAAGTTTTCCTAAGTAACCTTATGGCATGAGCGACATGAATTTTACGATACAGCAGAAAAGCCCTAACCGTAAAGGTTAGGGCTTTTCTTAAAGACGCAGAAAGCATATTACTTTCTTAATTATTAACGATGTTTAGCAAAGAATTTTAAAGCAACTTCAGGGAACAAGGCATAGGATAAAACATCTTCAATCGATGCATTAGGATAACCTTTTTCTGCAAGTTGTTGAGTAAGAAGAGCCATCTGAGGTGCAATATCGTCAGCTGGACGGTAATCAATAATTTTCTCATCGCCAATAATTTTCGCGCGAACTGATTCGTCAACAGGCATAGGAGTTTTACCATATTTACCACGTGCCAAATCTTTGACTTCACGAGGTACCATTTTGTAGCGTTCACCGATCATTACATTGAAGGTTGCCATTGAACCAATAATCTGGCTAGTAGGAGTAACTAGTGGAGGATAACCAAGCTCGGCACGGACACGAGGCATTTCTTCCAGTAATTCTTGATATTTATCTTCGATACCTTGTTCTTTAAGTTGATTATACAAGTTGGAGAGCATTCCACCAGGGATTTGGAAGTCAAGAACATTGGTGTCAACGTCAAAGTTAGTTTTAAGTTTGAAGTCTTCAGCCAGGCTTTTCTTAACCTTAGCGAAGTGAAGAACAGCGTCTTTCAGCAGATGGCGATCAAGACCAGTGTCATATTCAGTGCCTTCTAAAGCCGCAATCATGGTTTCAGTACATGGCTGGGAAGTACCAAGAGCAAATGGTGACAATGCACAGTCAATCACATCGACGCCCGCTTCGATAGCTTTCAAATAAGTCATTGAACCCATACCGCTTGTATAGTGAGTGTGAAGTTGAATAGGCACACCAACTTTTGGATCAGCCTTCAAAGCTTTCACCAAATCATAAGCAACATAAGGTCTAAGTAGGCCAGACATATCTTTAATACAAATAGAGTCGGCACCACGTTCTACTAATTGGCGTGCTAAAGTGATATAGCTTTCAATTGTATGGTAAGGACTAATTGTGAATACGCATACACCTTGGACATGAGCTCCTGATTCCTTAGCAGCTTTCATGGCCACTTCAAGATTACGCACGTCATTCAGTGCATCAAAAACACGAATGACACCAATACCGTTTTCAACCATTTTTTTAACGAAAGCAGTGACAACATCATCAGCATAGTGATTATAGCCAAGAATATTTTGACCTCTTAGTAACATGGCAATAGGAGTCTTCTTTATATGTTTCTTCAGAGTGCGTAGACGTTCCCAAGGATCTTCGTCTAAGAAGCGCAAACAAGTGTCAAAAGTAGCTCCACCCCAAGCTTCGAGAGCAAAATAACCTACATTATCAAGTTGTTCTAACTCTGGTAACATATCAGTGATACGCATGCGAGTGGCAGCAAGTGATTGATGACCATCTCGTAAAACTGTTTCCATTATTTGTACTGGTTTTCTAGACATATATTATATCCCCCTTTTTGTTTTGAGCCTTGAATTTTGGTAAATCATAATACTATAACTTACCAAAATTCACTTAGTTAAATATGTAACAATCTTCGCAAGTCTAATTTTACAATATTTAGACTCTTTTTGCTAGCCCTTTATTCACATTTATAAAAATTTTTCAACATTATAATGTATACAGTATAATGTATTTAAACAAATGGAAATAAACGGTTATTTTAATGCTGATTTTCGAGCTAGTAATTCAGCCATGGGACTTGCGCCAGTTAAGGAAGATATTTCATTCTCATGACCAAGCCGAAGTAGAGTAGCATATACTTGAGGATTTTCTACAGGTGTAGAAGCAAGTGCGTTTTGTCCATAAATTGCAACATGTTTACGACCTTGCTCAGTAGGAAGTATGCGACCAGGTCCACCAACACACCCACCTTTACAGGCCATTCCTTCAATAAAATTAGCAGTCCTTTGGCCATTTTTAATTTCGGTCAGTAATTTTTGGCAGTCAGGAAGGCCATCAACGATGATGGGGACTAATTTCTGTGAATGGTGTGGTATTAGTTTTTCTAGTGTAGTGGCGACTGCGGCGCTGACTCCGCCTGTGTACGCATATACCCGACCACCCCAGGAAGCCATTGCTTGTTCATTATCTTCTTGCACGGCTGGATTTATATTAGCAGCTTCAAATACAGTAGCTAGTTCTTGGAAGGTGAGTACATAGTCAATGGTCCCTCTTACATCCGGCAACATGGCTTCTGATTTTTTGGCAATACAAGGGCCGATAAAGACGACTTTGGCTTCAGGATCAAACTGTTTGATAACGCGCGCCGATGCCACCATGGGTGAAACGGATGGTGAAATATGTTTCACTAACTCAGGAAATTTATTTTCAATTAATTTTATCCATACAGGACAACAACAACTAGTAAACATAAAATCATGAGCTGTTTTTACATGTTCTTCAAATTCGAAAGCTTCTTTCATGGTGATTAAATCTGCATATAATGCTGTTTCTAAAACATGGGAAAATCCAAGGGACAGTAGTGCAGAATGCAATTTTCCAGGAGTCACATCTGGGCCGAATTGCCCAACAAAAGCAGGAGCTATGGATGCGTAGATTGGGTGTACTCGCCCTTTTAACAACTTGATGAGAGGAACAAATTGGGCTTTCTGTTCTAGGGCACCAAAGGAACAGGCGGAAATACAGTGACCTTCTCCCATACAGTTATCCTGGTCAATGTGTACTTTACCAAGCTCATCCCGGGTGATGGCATGTAATGGACATGCTTTTTCGCAACTACGTTCATCTTCAGGACACATTCGGCAAGCCTCAGGGTTGGCGGCGACGATTGATTGGCTGTTGACCATACCCATGAGAGCCTCTTCGTCATATTCATTGAGAACCGTATCACCATTGTGGGGGGCTAGCCCCATCGCCATACGAATTTGATTGGCCACATCGTGGCGCGTTGCTTGATCGTGAAATTCTGTAGATATCATGTCGCAGATTTCTTCTCGTTTTTCAAATAAAGTACCTTCCCAGGCGGCTTTGGCCACATGGTACAAGATACGCGGTTTGATGTTGATCGTGTTTGTTACGATGAAAATACCCCCTCCCAATATTATAGTCTTGTTGTAATGGGAAAAACTTATGTATTTTCCCCTTGCAGTTATACAAAAAAGTTGATAAGGTAAGGTTTGGTTTATAAGATTTTTCTCTTAAAGGAGTGGCGTATGTGCAAGAAGGACGAAGTGGTGAAAAAAATCTGAAAAAAGATTTAGGATTAATTGCAACAATGGCATTGGTCATTGGTATGGTTATCGGCTCTGGAATTTTTATGAAACCAGGTAAAGTAATTTTGGCGGCTGGCGATTCTACTATGGCACTTATGGCGTGGGTACTTGGTGGCGTCATTACACTGGCAGCCGGCTTGACTGTTGCCGAGCTTGGGGTGCAGATCCCTAGGACTGGAGGTTTGTATACTTATTTAGATGAGGTCTACGGGAAATTATGGGCCTATACCTATGGCTGGATGCAAACCGTAATCTATGGACCAGCGACAATAGGGGCACTGGGATTATATTTTTCTTCACTATTACTACCATTTTTTAATATTAGTGATGGGTTGAAATTGCCGATTGCAGTGGGAATCGTATTTTTTCTTACAGCAATTAATTGTTTAGGTTCTAAATATGGTGGTTTTATTCAGACGGTGGCAACCATTGGTAAGCTTATTCCCATTGGGCTCATTATAATTTTAGGCTTATGGCAAGGGAATGGACAAATATTAGGTATGAGCAGTGGCGTCAGTCCAGCACTTGGTATGGGGGCCGCTATTTTGGCTACCTTGTGGGCCTATGATGGCTGGATTGGTGTCAGTTTTGTGGCTGGCGAAATGAAAAATCCAGCGAAACAATTGCCAAGAGCTATTATTATAGGACTTAGTATTGTGATTGTCGCTTATATTACGATTAATATAGCTATTTTGCACATATTACCTGCAGATGAAGTGGCGGGATTAGGCAAACTGGCCGCCAGCACCGTTGCTGGGTTATTGTTCGGTGAAGTTGGAGGACGAGTGATCAGTGTAGGAATTTTAGTATCTATTTTTGGCGCACTGAATGGTTATATTCTTACCAATGCCCGTGTTCCTTATGCAATGGCGGTCCGCAAACAATTGCCAGCATCGACTCTCTTAGCAAAAGTTCCTAAATCAGTTGGCACACCAGTAAATGCTATGATCTTACAAGTGATACTAGCAAGTTTATTAATGATTTGGTGGGATCCTGATGCCCTGACCGATATTGCCATGTTTGTCATGTGGTCATTTTATATATCGGCGTTTATTGCTGTGTTTATATTGCGCAAACGACAACCGGATGCGGTGAGATCTTATAGTGTACCTGGTTATCCAGTAGTACCGATGATTGCCATTCTTGGAGCGGTATATATTGTTGGTAGTATGCTTTTAGATAAGCCAATTGATGCCATGGTAGCCATTGGTATCACAGTTGCTGGACTGCCGGTCTATTGGCTATTGAATTTGACTAAGAATAAAGCATAAAATTTGTTATAGAGTAGAATACTAGTACTGAATAAAATCCCCAAAATAAAAGGAGTGAAGTTCAGTATGGCAAATCCTGTAGTGAAATGTGCCGTTGACCAGTGCACCCATTATATGGATGGTGATCAATGTATGGCTGCGAAGGTTAGCATTTATAATGAAGAAACAACTGGGAAATCAGACAAGTCTAAAGATACCCAGTGCAAATCCTTTCACCACCGCAAAACAATGGGAGATATGTTAGGTGCTTTTCATAATGCTAATGTTGGTGGGACTGTAACAGCGGCATTCCTTGATGGTACACAAATTACGCCTGTCGTGGAGTGCTTTGTCAACAATTGTAAGCATTGGCAAGGCGATAATTTATGCACTGCTAGTTACATTGATGTAGTTGGAGCTAATGCTGCCAACACCCCTGATACGGATTGCAGCACATTTGAAGAAAAATAAATAATGATTCAAAGGGTCGCTCAGTATAGGTAAAAGCCTATTCTGAGCGACCCTTTGAATCATATAACATGTATAAAAACTGTATAAAAATTACAACACGAATAGCCTAGCAGGTGTTCCTCCCTCCCAGGCATGCATCTTCATCTCCATGAAAGACAAATAATGCACTGAGCGCTCATACCGTGTGACTCCATATGTATTGGCGTCAGCCATCAAACATATGGCATTACTAGTATAGCCAATAATTAAAGTTTAATACATTGTGTATTCTATTCTTTAGTATCATCCTCTTGCTGATGAGGGAGAGGTTTCGCTGCAGCAGGTTGTATATGGCTAATGATAATATTTTTGGTATGTAAGAGAATGTCGTCTTGCCATGTTTGATAACCATAAATTAATACTGCATGCATTAAAGTTATTAGCACTGACGGGAGAGGAGATATGTTAAAATCTAATATACCTCGACTCGGCAAAAAGTAATTTAGTAGAAAATAGTTAAACCCTATGTCCAAAATAGTATTGGTAACAAAATACATTCCAAAATAACCATAGGTAAATTTAAAAACCCATATTGTTAATACAGGCATAGTACCGTAATAGTAAGGAAGCATTTGATCAAAAGGAAATGTTGATTCCTGAGTAGCCCAAAATCCTAACGTAGTACCTACGTCATGAATTATGGTAGTCAGAACGATAGCAAACATGGCAACGGGCATCCAACGTTTTACTTCTTCTTTCTTCATGAAGAAGAGGGAGAACCAAGGAATGAAAAACATTGACCACATAATAACACTATTACTCACAATGAGTCACTTCCAATCATTATTTACTTTAGTTTTAGTTTATCGATTGGATTATATACGGGGCGGATTTAACAGCACGATACTAGTAAGACTGACTTGCTTGCTAGTCTTAAATGTTGCCATTGAGGCTGCCCAGGTAGGAAAATGAGGACTATAAAAGAAGACCTCCATGGAAATAAAACATCCATGGAGGTCTTCGTATGAGTATGGTAGAGTTAACAGATATGCGAAGCATTAGGGGCTATCGGTGGGGATAGTCGTTGATGTGGTACTGCCCTGATGAGGTAACTATTTTTATTTGTCCAAAAATAGCAGGTAGTGTGGGATATTGATTACTTCGCTGGTCTCCTTATTAAATATAAAGGCAGAACGATAATTAGTAGACAGAAGGTACCGATCGCCCATAAAACGGGATTATTACTACCCCGGTCTTTAGCATCACTATACACCCAGCCGGCCGTTACTAATGGGATTAATAGAACGATTATTTCCATAATATTTCACCTTTCATGTAGTATGTTTTATCATAATATTAAGTACTGCAAATAAAATAAGATACCTGCATTTTTGTGAAAAAAATACACCCAACATCACGCCAGGTGTATATGGAATTTATTTAGCTACCGATGGGTGGCTATTTGTTTTATTTGCCAGAGAATCGTGTTACAGTATATAGACCGTTGACTGACATAGTTGCTGGCGCGAGAATTGGCGAAATATTGGAGTTAAATTGAGATCATGTCGATTAAAAGAAAAATATTATTCACATTCGACACAGATTCAAATATAATAGAACGGTGCGCCAACATGAAATAGGATCAAATAAAACAGGGAGAAACAGAGAAGTACCCAAATGACCTAATGCTTATCATGGCAACCACATTTACAATTATGGGAATTTGTATGCTCTTTTTGCGCATCAAAGTGAACTTTGACCTGACTTTTGACGGCGTCAATGTACAAGCGGCGTAGCATAGCTTGTTCGGTGCCTTCTTCTGTGGTTAATTGGCCAGCCTTTTGTTTGCGACCTAACTCGTTGATACGGGCAATGATCTCTGGTGTTACCATAATAATAAAAACCTCACTTTTTGTTTATGTTATAATGAGTAGTAAAATAATTATACACTAAAAAGTGTATAGATATATATACTGATTGTAAAGTCTTTATCAAAAAAATTAGTGAAGGGTGTGAATAGGCATGCATGATTTGATAATAATTGGCGGTGGACCAGCTGGCCTAACATCAGCAGTATATGCGGCCCGTAAAAAAATGGATACCTTATTATTAACAAAAGAGCTGGGCGGCCAGCTTATGTGGACTAGAGAAATTGAAAATTATATGGGGTATCAATTTATTAGCGGACCAGAGTTGATGAGTAAGTTTGAGGAACAGGTTAAACGTTTTGCCGTTGCAACGCAATATGAAGAAGTGACGGGGTTAACAGTAAGTGAGGATGGCACCTTTATCGTCAAAACCGAGGAAAGTGAATATCAGAGTAAAATGGTGATTTTAGCTGCAGGCAAAAGGTCTCGCATGCTGGGCGTACCTGGTGAAAGGGAATTTGCTGGCCAGGGGGTTAGTTATTGCGCCACGTGTGATGGTCCATTGTTCACGGGCAAAATAGTGGCCGTCGTGGGTGGTGGAAATTCCGCTGTTCAGGCGGCAATCGAACTGAGTAATGTCTCTCCCACAGTATATCTAGTGACAAGGAGTGCCTATGTTGCTGACCCCATACTGATCGATAAAATGCAGGCAGCTGGTAATATTATCGAACTTACGGGGTATGTTTCAGAAGGAATTTATGGCAAGAATGTGGTGGAAAAATTGACGATTCGCAACAGTGCTAGTCGTGAAACCAAGGATCTAGCGGTACAGGGAGTTTTCGTGGAAGTTGGTTTGCAACCTAATTCGGAGTTTTTAGCAGGACTCGTTGAGGTAAATGATCAGAAAGAACTCATTATCGATTGCCGTACTAAGACAAATATTCCTGGCTTGTTTGCGGCTGGTGATGTTACGAATGGACCTGATAAGCAGATTGTCATTGCGGCCGGGGATGGGGCTAAGGCCGCAATGATGGCATATGAATATTTGCTACATCAAAAGTAAGTGGCTTTTATCCATAGATAAAACGCATTAGAAAGTGATGTCAAAGTAGGCTAATCTTAAAGATTATTGGCATGTTAGCCTACTTTTAATATTCTTACGAGTAGGAATTATAAGTATATTTTTTTTTATAGGTTGTACATAATATATCATAGAATTATTATCGAAAAATTCTAACATTGTCATAAGGTATTGGCTTTTATAAGAAATGCCGTATAATAAAATATAAACTAATAGTTTATGAGGGAACATTTATGGGTTTTAGCCAAGTCAATCGTAAGAAGGTAAAGAATAATACATGTGGAGAGTGAGTCATATATGAAAGCAGTAATAACAATTGTAGGTCGAGATCAAGTTGGTATTGTGGCCATGGTAAGTGGAATATTGGCAGAAAATGGTGTAAATGTATTAAATATTAATCAAAATATTTTGGATGGCTTTTTTAATATGTTAATGATATCCGATATCGGAAAATCTAAAGTTGGCATACAAGACTTACAGAAAATTTTAATGGAAAAAGGTCAAGAAATTGGTCTTGACATAAAAGTGCAACATGAAGATATTTTTAATATTATGCACCGGATATAGGTTAGGGGAGGAAATTTGATGTTAACGATTAAAGAAATACTGGAAACCAATCGGATGATCGAGAAGAATAAGCTTGATGTTCGCACCATTACCTTAGGTATTAGCTTACAAGATTGCTGTCATCCTGATATAAAAATATTTTGCCAAAATATTTATGATAAGATAACTTTTGAAGCGCAGCACTTAGTGCGCACCGGTGAGGATATTGAAGCTGAATATGGTATCCCAATTATTAATAAACGTATTTCAGTAACACCCATTGCCATCGTTGCTGGCAGTTGCCATACAGATAGTTATGTTCCAGTGGCTCAGGCCATGGATGCGGCAGCTAAGGCTGTCGGTGTGAATTTTATTGGCGGTTTTTCCGCACTTGTAGATAAAGGTTACACAAAGGGTGCTAGAATTTTAATTCAATCCATTCCCGAAGCTTTAGCTTTATCGGAGCGGGTGTGTTCTTCCGTCAATTTGGCATCGACTAAGTCTGGTATTAATATGGACTGTGTGCGGGAAATGGGCGAAATTGTTAAACGCACGGCTGAGCTGACTCGTGATCGAGATGCGCTAGGTTGCGCTAAATTAGTGGTTTTTGCCAATGCCCCTCAAGACAATCCCTTTATGGCAGGTGCTTTTCATGGTATCGGTGAGCCTGAGACTGTCATTAACGTTGGGGTCAGCGGTCCTGGCGTTGTGAAGCGGGCATTAGAAGAAGTAAAAGGACAAGATTTTAGCGCAGTTGCGGAAACCATTAAGAAAACGGCTTTCAAAATAACTCGTGTGGGACAACTTGTCGCTCAAGAGGCTTCGCGGCGTATGGGTGTGCCTTTTGGTATCATCGATTTATCGTTGGCGCCGACTCCGGTAGTTGGTGACAGCGTGGCTCATATTTTAGAAGAAATGGGATTGGAGAGCTGTGGCGCTCCTGGTACTACAGCAGCACTGGCATTACTCAATGATGCGGTAAAAAAAGGTGGACTGATGGCGTCTTCTCATGTTGGCGGTTTAAGTGGAGCTTTTATTCCAGTCAGTGAAGATGCGGGCATGATTGCTGCTGTGGAATGTGGCAGCTTGACATTGGAAAAGCTAGAAGCCATGACTTGTGTTTGCTCAGTAGGACTTGATATGATCGCTGTGCCAGGCGATACTTCAGCGGCGACTATTTCTGGTATTATTGCTGATGAAGCAGCGATCGGCATGATTAATAATAAAACGACTGCAGTGCGTATTATTCCAGTCCCAGGTAAGAAAGTAGGCGATTGGGTAGAATTTGGTGGACTACTAGGTCATAGCCCTATTTTAAAAGTAAATACGTTTAAATGTGAAGACTTCATTGCTCGTGGTGGTAGAATTCCTGCGCCGATACGGGGCTTGACAAATTAGTAGTAAAGATTTAGAAATAAGGATAACTATAATAGGTTATCCTTATTTCTTTAGGTAAAGACTAGCAAAGAGGGGAGAAAATATGATGCGAATGACTAAAGCTATTAAACAACAAATGCTGGCGATCTTAGAAGAACATTATCGAGGAACTTCCACAGCACTACAGTATGCCACGCCGTTTGAATTATTAATTGCCGTCATTCTATCGGCCCAATGTACTGATAAGCGAGTCAATATTATCACGGCTCGTTTGTTTTCTGAATATAATACAGCTACTCAGATCTGGAGTATGGGGCAGGAAAAATTGGAAGAATATATTAGGGACTGTGGATTATTCCACAGTAAGGCCAAGAATATTATGGGGACCTGTGAGATCTTATGCAACAATTATGATGGACAAGTACCAGAGACTTTTGCCCAGCTCATTACACTACCAGGGGTTGGTAGAAAAACAGCCAATGTAGTGGTAAGCCAATTATTTAACATCCCAGCCATTGCAGTGGATACCCATGTCTTTCGAGTGTCCAACCGCTTGGGGCTAGCCAAGGGTGAGACACCTCTAGCTGTGGAAGAAGGGCTCATGAAAGCCATTCCCAAGGAAAAGTGGAGTGATGCTCATCATTGGCTTATATGGCATGGGCGTAATGTCTGTAAGGCCCGTAAACCGGCCTGTGGGATTTGCCCTTTGGCCCAGTTATGTCCAAGTGTCGAAAATAGCAAGTTGTGATTGATGAATTTAATGTTATAATATAAAAATGAGTTAAATTATAGGGGGAATAGAGACATGTCACGAAAAATAGTAAGTATTTTAGTCGTTTTGTTCATGCAATTATTAGTAGTTGCTGGATGTTCGAGTAATCCTAGTACACCACCAGCTCCAGTAGCACCTGATAAAGGGGTGAAACAAGCAACCAGTGCAAAGAATAGTGTAGCTAAATTTGAAACCTCAAAAGGCGACTTTACAATAGAATTATTTGAAGATAAAGCGCCCATTACGACGAAGAATTTTATTGACCTTGTCAACAAAAAGTTTTATGATGGCCTGATTTTTCATCGGGTCATTGATGGCTTTATGATTCAAGGTGGCGATCCTAAGGGCAATGGTACAGGTGATCCTGGTTATAAAATACCTGATGAATTTCATCCTGATTTGAAGCATGATGCAGCTGGTATTCTGTCCATGGCCAACGCCGGCCCTAATACAGGTGGTTCACAATTTTTCATAACCTTAGCTCCAGCGCCTCATCTCAATCAAAAACATGCTGTTTTTGGTAAAGTTATAATAGGATTAGATGTTGTCCAAGCAATCGGTAAAGTTAAAACAGGGGCTAATGATAAGCCAGTGGAAGATGTTGTAATAAAGAAGATTACCATTTCACAGCCGTAAGGTCGTTTGTTATGGTATATACGTATATTGTTCAGTGTGCGGATGGCACTTTGTATACTGGGTGGTCGGCTAATTTAGAAAATCGCCTGGCCGCTCATAATGCGGGTACAGGCGCTAAATATACTCGTAATCGCCTACCTGTGGAATTAGTATACTTTGAATATCAGGAGAACCAAAGTGCTGCGCAAAAGCGTGAGGCGAGCATAAAAAAACTAAGCCGTCTGCAAAAAATTGCTTTAATTACTGAATTTAGGCGATTGAGCCCGGTGGTTTAATCATTTTTTCAAAACCATATGTGTTTAAAAATAGAATGGAAAAGATCATTGTTAAACCGCGGATGAGGCAAAGAACACAAAGGGGAGAGTAAGAACATTCCCGACCTTCTGTGTCCTCTGCATCTCTGCGGTTTTATAGTGATGCCTTAGCGTGTTGCTATGTAACCAATCTAACCTTTCCTTTGACACAATCCTCTTAACAAGCTACAATAATAAAGATAAAATTTAAACAATGCAGGTGAATAGATTGAGCGTATTAACAGTAGAAAATGTGACACATGGTTTTGGTGCTAGACAAATCTTAGAAAATGCTTCCTTCCGATTGTTAAAGGGGGAGCATGTGGGGCTAATCGGAGCAAATGGTGAAGGTAAGTCCTCCTTCTTAAATATTATTACGGGGCAACTAATGCCTGATGAGGGTAATGTAGTTTGGTCAAATCGTGTAACGGTTGGTTATTTGGATCAACATACGGTACTCACTAAAGGAAAAACCATCCGCGAGGCCCTGCGTGAAGCATTTCAACCCATGTTTGACTTGGAAGCTGAAATGTTAGAACTGTATGATAAAATGGCTGATGCATCCCCAGAAGCACTTGATAAAATGATGGAAGATGTAGGGGAAATTCAGACCATTCTCGAGACCAATAGCTTTTATATGATTGATGCTCGTATTACTGAAGTTGCCAGTGGCCTTGGCCTTGGTGAAATTGGTCTTGATAAAGATGTGGCAGACTTAAGTGGTGGACAAAGAACCAAAGTGTTATTAACTAAACTATTACTTCAAAATCCAACCATTTTACTACTGGATGAGCCTACTAATTATCTAGATGTTGAGCACATTGAATGGCTTAGACGGTATCTGACAGAATATGAGAATAGCTTTATTTTGGTCTCTCATGATATTACATTCTTAAATGATGTGGTTAATGTTATTTATCATCTAGAAAATGCCATATTAACAAGATATACTGGCGATTATGAACAATTTCAGCAACTTTACAATATCCGTAAAGGTCAAGAATCCAAGGCTTATGACCGACAACAGCAAGAAATTGATCGCCTAGAAGATTTTATTTCCCGCAATAAAGCACGGATTTCTACGACGGGACGGGCTAAAAGCCGGCAAAAGAAATTAGAAAAAATGGAAGTTCTAGAGAAGCCACAAGAAAAAGTGAAACCAACTTTTGGCTTTAAAGAAGCTCGGACACCAGGTAGAATGGTTGTTCAAGCTGAACACTTGGTACTTGGTTATGATGAACCTCTCACTAGACCTGTTAATATTACTCTGGAGCGGGGGCAAAAGGTGGCGATTCGTGGTGTGAATGGCCTAGGTAAAACAACCTTATTAAAAACCATTTTAGGTTATATAAAACCTGTCGCTGGTAAGGTGGAATTAGGTGAGTATTTGCACCCTGGTTATTTTGAACAGGAATCAGCTGAGCGTAATACGAGGACTGCCATGGAAGAAGTGTGGGCTGAATATCCTGGCCTATCCCATTTTGAAGTGCGGCAGGCTTTAGCCCGTTGTGGCCTTACGAATGAACATATAACGAGTCAAATGATGGTATTAAGTGGTGGGGAAAATGCCAAGGTACGTCTATGTAAACTCATGTTAAAAGAGTGCAATTGGCTGGTACTAGATGAACCGACCAACCATTTGGATGTGGATGCCAAAGCAGAATTGAAAAGGGCTCTGACGGTATTTAAGGGTACGGTGTTACTCGTGTCTCATGAACCAGAATTTTATGAAGATTGGGTCACGGATATTTGGAATGTGGAAAATTGGACAACGAAGATCATTTAACAGTGTTGCTATTGTTTGTGGGAGGTAATTATGAATAGTGGAGTTGGAGGAGCCATCTATCGCTCCATTGCTCTAGACATCGCTCAACGTATTATTAATGATGAATTTTCAGAAGGTACTAAATTATCGGGACGTTCCCTACTCGCTAGTCAATATAACGTATCTCCTGAAACCATTCGAAAGGCGATCACTCTATTAAAAGAAGAAAGCGTAGTTACTGTTTCCCAGGGAAAAGAAATATCCATCCTATCAGTTCAAAAATCCTATAATTTTATCGAACATTGTAAAAGTTCGGATTCTGTCTATTCATTGCAGCAAGATGCAGAGTGTTTATTGAAAAAGAAGCGTGAAATAGACAAAGATTTAGAAGATATTTTTAAGAATATCATCAATTATTCGGATCGATTACGCAATTTAACACCATATAATCCAGTTGAAATTGAAGTCAACCCTAATTCTCATGTAATCAGCAAAAAAATTTCTGATATCAAATTATGGCAACATACGGGAGCAACAATCGTTGCCATTCGAAGGGGTACGGAGATTATCATTTCGCCAGGACCTAATGGGATTATGAAAGCCTATGATCGTATTGTAGTGGTTGGGGATCGGAATGTGTTAAAGCGCACTGTAACATATATAAATAAGTGTAAGTAAAAAAGACTGCTCCTCTTACCGTTTATACGGTAAGAGGAGCAGTCTTTTTGTAAAGAATTAGTTTGCAATAAATTGATTATCATCATCTGTATAAGTATGCTTTTTGATTGTTTTTTCGGCGTCAAAAACGTTATCCATGCCATATAGCCCTTTTTTACCATAAATAAATTGGGCAGCTTTATAGGCACCTTCAGCAAATGCGAAGCGGGAAAAGGATTGATGACTAATTTCAAGCTGGTCATATTCACCGCAAATCAATACTTTGTGTTTGCCAATAATACCACCCGAACGAACGGCTTGAATGGGTACTTCCTTATTCATAAGATTTGTTGCTAAAATAGTTTCGATTTTAGCGGCAATTTTCTTGGCAGTGCCTGAGGGACTGTCTTTTTTTCGATTGTGATGTTCCTCGAGGATTTGAAAATCATAATCGCTCATTAACTCCGTTGCAATTTCTGTCAACAATAGTAATACATTAACACCATATGTAATATTTGGCGCCATAATAATTCCGATTTTATCTTGTAGAGCGATTTGTTTGATTTTCTCTATTTCCGCAGGTTCATAGTCTGTAACGGCTGTAACAATATTAATGCCATAATGTGCGAACATATTGATATTGTCTTTAAGAAAATGTGAACTTGAAAAATCAATCAGCACATCAGGTTTATTTTCAAAGATTTTTTGCTCTAAATGTTCGCAAGGCTCGATGATAATATTTGTATCTCTACGATTGAGTATGACGCCTAGATCTAAATAGGCATGGGGACTATCTTTTCTACAGAGAACCATCGATAGTACCTTTTTCCCAAGCAAATATTCGGCAACTATTTTTCCGGTGGCGCCTAATCCTACTAAAGCAATTTTCACACTAGCACCTCCTATATATTTACTAACAATCTAATTATAACATAAAGGTTGTTAGTAAGTCGATAAAATTTAATTGAATAAATACAGGAGTTTTGTAATAATTAGCGAATATGTCCAACATTACCCTTCGTGAATGTCTGATAAATGGTTGGAGGATTGTGTGTTTATGTTAAAAAAAATTATGGTAGCTTATTTTATTTGCAGTTTTTTCGCAACGGTATCCTACGCTTCTAGCATACAACTTCATGAAAGTTATCATCCAACCAGTAAGGTAGAAAAGATTACTGATACAGCCTTAAAGCTGGTCGGTGTACCCTATAAATGGGGTGGTGTAACACAGAAGGGGTTTGATTGTTCGGGCCTAGTTTGGTATGTATTTGATAAAAATGCTGTACATTTGCCTCGTACCGCTGATGTACAGTATCGGGTTGGAAAAGCAATAGGGCGGGGGAGTTTACAACAAGGTGATTTAGTATTTTTTACTACCTATGAACCGGGAGCTTCTCATACAGGAATTTATCTTGGGGAAGGTAAGTTTGTTCATGCATCTAGCCATGGGGTAATGGTGAGTAATTTGGCTGAAAGTTATTGGAAAACGAGATACATAGGTGGGCGGCGAATTATCTAACTTTGGTGTTTTTTTTTCCTTGACAAAAGTTTGAAGTACTGTTATATTGTTGATAAGTTAAATAACATAATTATAAATATGATGAACAGGATAAGTAAGTTTGTGGCATTTTACAGAGAGCCAGGGGGTGGTGTGACCTGGTAAATGTGCTAATTGAAATACACCTGGGAGTAGCAGGTCGAAAAAATCAAGTAGGCCGTGCCGGAACGCCACCGTTATCAGAGGCTAGAGTATCGGGCTATCATGCCTCGTACTTGATAAATCAAGGAGCTTGTTATGCAAGCAGGGTGGTATAGCGGATAGTAACATTCCGTCCCTTTATAGGGATGGAGTGTTTTTTTTACGCGAAATTAGAGGGGGAGCTATAATATGATTATTGTTATGAGACCAGAAGCCACTAAGGAGCAATTAGAACGGGTGCTTACGAAGTTGACTGCGGTAGGATTAAAAGTACATCTATCTGAGGGGGCAACTCGGACGATTGTTGGTGTTATTGGTGATAAACGGTTTATTGCTCAAATGCCCATTGAGGCTATGGACGGTGTGGAAAAAATGGTCCCTGTAACCGTAGATTACAAATTGGTAAGTCGGGAATTTAAACAAGAAAATACAATCGTTGATGTTGGTGGCGTGCTCATTGGTGGCAACCATATGGTAGTAATGGCGGGGCCTTGTGCTGTGGAGAGTCGTGAACAACTCCTTCAATCGGCACAAATTGTAAAAAAAGCCGGTGCTCAGTTTTTGCGGGGGGGCGCTTATAAACCGCGAACATCACCTTATGCGTTTCAAGGACTGGAAGTGCATGGATTGGAAATGTTGGCTGAAGCGAGAGAAAAGACAGGGCTTAAAATCGTGACTGAGGTCGTTGATGTGGAATCAGTAGCAGTGGTCAGTGAGTATGCTGATATGTTACAAATTGGTTCCCGAAATATGCAAAATTTTCAATTACTAAAAACTGTGGGTAAAACAACGAAGCCAGTGTTGTTAAAACGAGGCCTGTCAGCGACGATTAATGAATGGCTGAATGCTGCTGAGTATATTATGAGCGAGGGAAATTATAATGTGGTGCTCTGTGAGCGGGGGATTCGCACATATGAAGAATATACGCGTAATACCCTGGACTTGAGCGCCGTAGCTGCCATTAAAAATATCAGTCATTTACCAATCATTGTTGATCCTAGCCATGGTACAGGGCGGTGGGAACTCGTCGGTCCAATGGCGCGAGCCGGCATCGCAGCTGGTGCTGATGGTTTGATGATTGAAGTTCATCCCAATCCGGCAGAAGCCTTATCTGATGGCAAACAATCATTAACACCTGAAAACTTTACGATTCTCATGCAGGAAGCGACCACTATTGGGAAGATAATGGGAAAAATATTGATATGAAGGTCAAACATATTACAATTGTAGGCTTGGGTCTCATTGGTGGTTCATTAGGGCTAGCATTTAAAAATAGGGGTGGGGATAAGGTCATCGTGACAGGAATTGACCATGATCAGTATACCTTACATAAAGCTATAGAAGATGGGGCGGTAGATTTTAGTACAAACGATTTGATTAAAGGTGTGGCAAATGCTGATATTATCTTTTTATGTACACCTGTGCTCCAGATTGTACCTATTGTAGAAAAAATGTTACCCTATTTAAAAAAGGGAGTTATTCTAACAGATGTGGGCAGTACGAAAGGCTTTTTGGCAGAAAGGTTATCCGTCATCCTGCCTGCAGGCATTCATTATGTAAGTGGACATCCTATGACCGGAGGAGAGCAAAGTGGTATTGGGGCAGCCAAGAAAGACTTGTTCAAGGATAAATGGTATATCATTGTTCCTGAGGGGTCTACGTGTCCTGAGGCCATCGCTACCATATGCCAAGTACTGAGCTGGACAGAAGCTAAGCTTACTACCATGGATATTGCCGCCCATGATCAATGTGCAGCCATCATCAGCCATGTCCCCCACGTAGCAGCAGCAGCATTAGTCAATCTTTTGGCATTGTATCCTGGCTTAGAGGACAACTTTAAATTGGTCGGCGGAGGATTCAGGGACACGACTCGTATTGCATCCTCCAATGCGGACATGTGGGCCGATATTTGTCTGACCAATGCCCAGCCAATCGCAGATAGCTTACTTCACTTGCAAGCGTTGCTCGCTGATGTAATTCAATCCGTAAAAAAAGGTGATCGGCAAGCACTACATCATTTTTTTAGAAAAGCAAAAATTAGACGTGATGCTTTCATTACAAAAACAGACTCTCACACCATCGTATAAGATGGTATGAGAGTCTGTTCTCACTTTGTCACCCGCGCCCAGTTCGCATTAATGATTAGACCCATGAGCTTTTTGCCTTCAATATCTAGATGCAGACCATCGATAGCATAATAGGCAGGTAACTCGTGATTTGCGCCCATGAAATAGGGTTCAAGATCAATATAATAGCGCTGACTGCGGATGAAATAATTGACTGCGTTAAATTGTTCTTGCCAGTCAGGCATTGTTTCTTCATCAAAGGCCAAACTAATGGCGAGGGGATTAATTGGGGGTAAGGTGAGAAAAATAGGCCTAATGCCATGGGCCAAACTTTTATCACGCATGGCAGTGAGTTCTTGAATGACTTGAGTAGCAGGTATCCCACCTCGTAAACTGTTAGAACCGCCCATGATAATAAGAAATTTTGGGTGGTAGGGCAAGACATCATTGTTAAATCTAGCTAACATGGTTTCGGTTGTGTCGCCACTTTTACCTAAATTAATGGTGGGGAAAGCTAAATATGTCTGAAAACTGTATTCAACATCAGCGGGTGAATAGGAAATAGCTCCACCCCCGTGCGTAATGCTGTCCCCTAAAGTTCCTGCATAACTGCCAACAGTAAGGTCGACGGTAAAAGTTTCAGCATCAGAATATACGCCGACCGAGTTGCCATTTTGATCCAGTCCCCTTACTCGCCAATAGTATGTACCGGGAGTCAGTAAGGCTTCTTCATCATAACAATCTGTCGCACCACCTTGGATGATGAAATGTCTTATTTGATGCTCAGAGGGCTTAATATCATTAGGATTTTCGGGCGGGGCTTCTGTTAATTCTATTTCGTAAGTAACGGCCCCAGCGATGGGATACCATGAATAGACAGGATAAAGGGGCATAGGAACGTTCGCCAGTGCATAACCTGTGTTGGATACAGGCTTTAAGATCTGTGATAAGGTGTGGTCAATAAAGAGTGAGCTAACATCAGAAAATACCCCAAGAGGATCGCCACTATAATCTAGGGCACGTACACGCCAGTATAAATGAGTACCAGGATAGTTAGAGAAGTTTATGCTATAAGCATTGGTAAACACTTCACGTGACGAGGATATCTGATAACGTGAAGGGAGTGTATCATTAGGATTTTCTGCTAGCTCACTTAAAAATTCGATTTCATAATAGACAGCTCCAGGGACGATTGTCCACGTCAATAATGGGATATTGGGAGCCGGAGCATACTGTGGAAAGTTTGTTATGGGTATGGGTTTAAGTTTTGCCTGTTTAGTGCCTATATTTACGTCTGTAATTGAAACTGAATCAGAATAAAAACCTAAAGGCTTATGGAATAAGCTGTGGGCTGAGACTCGTACATAGGCGCTGTCGGGGAATTCTTGATCAATTTTCATTACATTGTCAAAGGTGCGATAGTTAGCAATTCGATATGACGGAATAGCTGATGTTTGTCCATAGTTCCCTATGGGATTGCCATTTAAAACTTCTACTTCATAATAGGCGAGGTAAGGTATCTTCGACCAAGTCAAAACATAGTTATTGGCGATATAAGTGACATTAAGCAGCGGTTTATAGTTACTGAATCCAATATTTTCATTGGTTTCAATAAAATATACTGTAGTTGTTAACAGCAAAATTAAAAAGAGTATTCGTTTCATAATTAAACACCTACTTGAGACATTTTTCTTAACTTAATTTATAGTATCATACTTTTACGATCATTACTATTATCATTACATAATGTATATGCTTTAATGCCCATATTGGTATTAAAAAGAGAAAGATTAATGAAAAAATACTGGTTTAGTCACATCTTTGGATTCAGGAGCATATACTACTATGGAGAATAATAGGGGGTGTAGCGCAAGTGCTCAATGATGAGGAAAAAAAACATATAATGGAATATGAAGGAAAAGAAATGATGGAGTCCGATGGTGGGAATAGGGCAAGTGTTCATGTGCATGTTTATAATACGTTAACTGATAGTGCAGATTCCCATCAGCATGTAGTAATGGGAGTTAGTAGCCCTGCAGATATTGTTGGTAGGTCTCACGCCCATTCTATTTGCATCAGGACATCCTTTGTTGAAGGTCATTGGCATTGGGTAGACATCATGACTGATAGAGCCTTAGTGATGCCAGGCGATACCCATAGCCATTACTTTGCGGATTCCACGAGCATGAATGACGGTCATTTTCATAAATTGTCAAATCTAACGAATCTTAGTCCTGATCTGTGTATCGAAGCAGGGGAACAAAGAAAACTCTGTAAATATAAATATAAACGACCTGAGGATGAAGAATATAATTAAAAAAGATTTAATTGGAAAAGTAAGGAATGATTACATTACATGTTCATACCATTACGCTGAACGATAATTCCATTCGCCCTCTTGGGGAAAAATTATTGACTTTTGGTGGACGAAGAGCGGGGTATGAACCTTTGAAGGGTGTGCATAAATGCACGCCCTTCAACTATATAAAGTATACGCAATAGAGTCGTAGATTCATAGATTTTTGCATATGCTTAACTATTGCCGATATCAAATTAAAGAAAGGGAAGAATAGGATGGTCTTTCTTTACGCTTTTATTGGAGTACTTTGTTTGGGAATCGCTCCATTGTTTGGGAAAACTGCACTGGATAATGTGAATCCAACAACGGCTTTTGCCATCAGAACGGTAATTGCCGCCGTGCTTGTTGTAATATGGTTGATTGGGAGTAAGACATACAATGAATTAGGTAATTTATCAAAAACATTTTGGCTGTTTATAACGGCTGAGGCTGTTTTGGCCGCAGTACTGGGAGACCTAGCATATTTTTATGCTCTTCAAAAAGGTAAGATTAGCGAAGTGGCGATTATTATGTCCTGTACGCCTCTTATAACCGTATTGGTTAGTTATTTATTGCTTGATGAAGGCATTTCCCTCTCTCTATTAATTGGCGCTATTCTTATTACAACTGGGCTCGTCATTATTAACTATAATTTATAATCAAACAGTATGATCATTCTTAATTAAATTGTTAAAATTTCTACAGATTTTTATCATTAATAAAGGTAATACTAATGTTGGAGGTGAGATTATGTTTTTGAAAAGAAAACGAAATCTACTAATGGACATGGATATGGACTTACAGATGAAGTCAATGGTAAAAGTAGCGGTTGCAGGTGTTGTTATTTATCAAGCAACAAAATTTGTTATCAATCAGTTTATGGATTAATAATATCCACCATCGAACCAATTGCGAAAAATATTTTCAAGTATAATCATCCCCTCTTTTGTTAACAATACAAGCAGTGCCGGTAAATAAATTCTGCAGGAGGTTATTGTATGAACAATCAAAAAAATACTAAAAATCAGCAAGCAACAAGTAAATCCCAAAGTAGTGTAACCAGTTCCACTACTGAAGCTAATGCAACCAATACGACGAGTGCCAGTAATGCAAAACAACAAGATCAATCTCTTAGTGCTAAGCAACAAGCAAGTAAATCAGAATATGGAACATTAACTGCAAAGTTGGATGCTAACGACGATTATCAATAATTGAAAAAATATGCTGTGGAATATTTCCACGGCATATTTTTATGAATAATAAGTATATACATAGATGCACTAGGGAACATTAATAGTTGATTCTATTACTTTAACTTACTGGGCTTTACAAAAAAATAACAAGACATCATTAGCGTTCTATGTTAAGATAATTTCAGATGAAGCCTTAGTATATTAAGTTGTAAATTAGAAAATCAAAGTGGTAAAGGAGAGTTTATTATGTGTAATGACGCAGAAGTTGAAATTGATGAGGAAATCCAGATATTGTTCACAGAAGATATTGAGATTCTTGAAGACCGCTTAAATGATATAATCCTTGCAATGGGCTTGCCTGAAGAACAGACAAATGCAGTGTTGAGACTGGTTAGCGATTCACTGGTTGAGCATCATTTTAACATTCTTGATACCTATGAGGAAGTTTTAGATGAACAAGACGAAGATGGCGAAGTTACCGAATAACCCGTTCATCCTACATAGATTGGGTTAGACCAATGATTGGAATAATGCCTTACAGTTGAAATACTGTAAGGCATTATTCTTTTACTAGCGAAAAATAAATTTAAATGATGATAAACATATTGATTGTGATTGTAGTGTATAGATGAAATTTCGTAAAGATTTACTTATACGCAGGAATATAGCTACTTCATCTAGAAATCATGCAATAGTATCAGGTAAAAAGTAAAATATGGAGGCTATATTATGGCAAAAAAGATTTTATTGCTTACTGGTGATTGCGCAGAAGACTATGAAGTAAAAGTACCTCAGCAGGCATTAATGATGCTTGGGTATGAAGTTGACATCGCTGCTCCTAATAAAAAAGTGGGAGACACATTGCAACTGGTTGTTCATGATTTTGTAAATCTCGATACATATATTGAATTAACGGGTCATCGCATTCCTGTGGATATAGGGGCATTAGATGTCAATCCCGATGATTATGTCGGTCTACTCATTCCTGGTGGGCGGGCGCCTGAATATATTAGAATGTACGATGAAGTGATTCAAATCGTGCAAGCATTTTTTAAAGCGGATAAACCGGTTGCTGCAGTGTGTCATGGTTCACAACTACTGGCTGCCGCGGGTGTATTGTCGGGGCGCACCGTGACTTCCTACCCAGCTTGTTCAGCCGAATGTCGTATTGCCGGTGCTAGTTGGAAAAATGAATCTGTCGTGACCTGCGGTAATTTAGTCACTGCGCAAGCATGGCCAAATCATCCTGGGTGGCTGAGAGCTTTTGTGGATTTGCTAGGAGCAAAAATCAATATTTAGCTACACAGAAAACTTGGCTTGTATAAAATCTTAGTTGCCCTTACTTGGTAATCAGAAAGTATTATACTTTCTGATTCCGTAAAAAAACAAAAAGTCCTGTAAGGTTTCCATTATGGAGATTTAGCAGGACTTTTGTATTGTATATTTTTTTATAAGCAGGAGAATCCTAATCCGATGTTGTAAGTATTTATGTGGCAATTTTTATCGATATATGGAAAGTCTTGTAGTAGCGATGATTTTTTTCTGTTATGATTAACTAATAATATAAAATATGAGGTGGGTATATGGGATATAAAATTTTGATCGTTGATGATGTCGCTGTCAACAGGGCAGTCATGAGAGTGGCGCTGCAGACGATAGAAGATGCTGAGTTTATTGATGCTGTCAATGGTGTGCAGGCATTGGGAATTCTTGATGAACAAGAAATTAGCTTGGTCATCCTCGATTTAATGATGCCCTTAAAAGATGGTTTTGAAGTATTAAGGGAAATGAAGAGTACGCCTACCCAATGGGATATTCCAGTGATTGTATACTCTGGTAATGAAGATGTTGAAAGTGTTAATGAGGCACTAGAGTTAGGGGCCCATGATTATTTTACTAAACCATTAAAGCCTCGGGAAATGAAAGTTATTTTACCAATGAAGGTTAAAAATGCTCTTAAAAGTTATGATCAACAAAAAATAATTAATGATTTGAATTTAAAAATGCAAATCGACTTATTAATGGCTAATATTTTCCAACAGTCGTTATTGAGTGAAAAGCAGCTAATGCCTAGTGCTGTTATGTATGGCAAGTATATTCCCAGCCAAGACATTGGTGGCGATTTTTATGAGTGTGTACAAATTGAAGATACGGTATGGTTTATTATGGCAGATGTGGCAGAAGATGGAGTGGCAGCCGCTATGTTATCGTCCATGCTAAAAATGGAGTTTCAGCATTGTACTAAGTTGTTAGATTCACCAGATAAAGTACTTAGATTTATAAATAATACATTTTGCAAGATTACCCAGAACAGCTCTTCTCTTACAGCCTTTGTCGGCATGATTCGTGATAATATTTTTTGGTATTCCAATGCCGGCCAGCCTTATCCTTTGGTATTTAATGCAAAACAGCAGAAAATGCAAGTATTACGGGAAAGTAGCTCAACTTTGGGGATGGTTGAAGACGAAAAATACAGCCTACATAAAATGAATATAGGAATAGGAGATATTATCGTAACATATACTCAGGGATTGATCGAGGATAAAGTTAGTTTTGATAGTATAGGAGTTTATGATGATTTGGCAAGTTGCTTTTTGAATCAAAAACATTTAATAAATGAAGACTGCAGTGATTTTTTTAATATTATATTCAGGCTTTTTGGTAATGGGACGAATAAGGCTGTAAGTGATGATATGGCGATGATGTTGATTTGTGTAAAGTAAACTTGTCCCCAGCCAAAGCTTAGTTGCCCTTTATGATGACATAAAGTAAGATGATTTTATAAGGTGAACATAGAGCTAAGTCTTCTAATAAATCAAGGAGGCTTGGTTTTTTAGTTGACTCTATCCCATCGGCTTATGAAAGTGGGAGGAAATCCTAAAAAATAGTACAAATAGGTAATGTTCTCCATAGAGGAATAAACGGTGGGGACAAGATCGTGGGGGTAAATAAGTGAGTAAAGAAATATATGGGTATCTGTCTGTTATTGGGGCTGCAAGTCTTTGGGGGATCGGTGGTGCAGTGGCTAAATTTTTATTCAATCAGGATGTCAGTCCATTTGTATTAGTAAAAATACGGTTATTGCTGTCATTTATACTCTTGGTGATGGGCTTATGGATCTATAATCCTCGTTTATTGTACATTCCAAGGCAGGAAATACCTTACTTTGTAAGATTAGGCGTTTTCGGTATGGCAATGTTGCAGTTTTTTTATTATTTGACAATTAGTTTGACGAATGTGGCAACGGCCGTATTTTTGCAATACTTGTCTCCAGTGCTAATTGCCATGTATACTGTTATATGGGAAAAGATTAAATTAAGCTGGCAACAAAAGGCGGCGGTTTTTGCCGCGGCTGTGGGGGGACTACTCATTATGCTTGATGCCGGTGGTATACAAGGACTTACTGCTTGGGGGTTAGCGAGTGGCTTAGCAGCAGCTGTGGCGGCGGCATTTAATACGATCTATATAAGGCGGGCAGTGCGTGATTATCACCCCATTACAGCAGTTACCTATTCATGTGGCTTTGGGGCACTATTCTGCTGGTTGGTAATGCCGTATGCAGGGGAATTTAATGTTATTATGGGGCAGCCCCTCATGC
>Ga0209123_1000724_pt1 | contig 38635 bp, 27 predicted proteins | sample BarGraIncu00431A_FD_184500 | JGI IMG/M metagenome (GOLD analysis project Ga0209123, IMG submission 184500) | Arctic peat soil microbial communities from Barrow, Alaska, USA - Barrow Graham LP Incubations 004-31A (SPAdes) (version 2) | ecosystem: Environmental > Terrestrial > Soil > Wetlands >...
GACCGCACTATCCGGTTTCAGAAATATGCAGCGGAGGATTTCGAGGTTCCACCGGACAAGTCCGAAAACTATATCCTCGTCGAAATTACCTTGTTCTCCGGCCGCTCCCTGCAGGCGAAAAGGGCGCTGTATCAAGGTATCGTTACCGGGCTGGGCCGGCTCGGGATCGTGGCCGGGGATGTGTTCATCATGCTTCACGAGGTCCCCCTTGACAATTGGGGCATACGGGGAGGAATTCCCGCCTCCGAAGTAGACCTGGGGTTCAAGGTCGGGGTCTAAACTTTGAACCCGGAGGGGGAGGTCTTGGGAGGCGGAATCCTGTGATCGCCTTCCCACCTCCGGGAGGAAGAGTGCTGCATGGATGCTGCACAAGTAATGTGACAAAGTAGCGGTACATGGCATCTCTGATAGGAGTAGGGTAATGACAGGATTAGCTCCCTCCGCGGCTCGCTTTTCATCCTTGCAGCACCGCAACTTCCGGCTGCTCTGGACCGGGCAGATCGTTTCCAACGTGGGAACCTGGATGCAGAATGTCGGCTCGGGCTGGCTGATCCTGCAGCTCACCAACTCTCCGCTTTGGCTGGGACTGCTCGGTTTGAGCTTTGCCCTGCCGATGATCGTGCTGCCACCGATCGGCGGCGCGGTCGTGGACCGGGTGGATCGCGTCAGACTGCTCTATATCACCCAGAGCTGCCAGATGCTGAACGCTTTTGTTCTGGCGGGCGCTACCTTTTCCGGCGTGGTCAGCGTTGGGCACATCCTGGCCGCTTCCTTTGTCGGCGCGTCGTTTTTGGCCTTCGACAATCCGGCGCGTAACGCCCTGATTCCCAATGTCGTTCCGCCTCGTGACCTGATGAACGCCCTGTCGCTTAACGGCGCCATTTACAGCGGCGCGGCACTGGTAGGCCCGGCGCTGGCTGGCGCCCTGCTGGCCCCGCTGGGAGCGGCGCCACTATTTTTCATCAACGGCATCAGCTTTTTTGCCATGCTGGCGGCACTGCACTCCATGACCGGCGTGCCGACGCGTGGAGGAGCCCCCCGGGTTTCCATGGCTCTCGCACTGGCTGCCGGACTTCGTTATGCCTGGCGCGACCGCACGCAGCGGCTGCTGCTGGTGCTCTTTGCCGTTACTGCTCTCTTTGGACGCTTCCACCAGGGGCTGCTGCCAATCTTCGCCCGCGATCTTTGGCAGGACAGACCGCAGGGGTATGGCCTGCTGCTATCCTCTTCCGGGGCCGGTGCCTTGGTCGGGGCCTTTGGCCTTGCGTACCTCAAGGAGCTGCAGCGCCGGGAAAGGGCGCTACTTTTGAGCGGACTGGCTTTCAGTCTCTCCCTGGTGCTCTTTGCGGTGAGCCCTTCACTGTACCTCGGAGCTCTGTTTCTGTTTCTGTTCCTGGCCGGCGTAGCCGCCACGGTATTCGCCACTCTGGTGGCCACCATTATCCAGTTGGCCACCCCCAATGAACTGAGGGGGCGCGTCATGAGCCTCTACACCGTTTGCATGATAGGGTTGCCGGCGCTCGGTGCCTTGGCAAGCGGTACGGTAGCTGAGCTCCTTGGCGGCATCCCCGGCGCACCACGTGCGGTACTGCTGGGCGCTCTCTTGATGGGGGTGGTCTTGATTGCATATGCTCCGGCACTCTGGCAAGGAGCTCTGGACGGCCTGAATAAACAGGAAACGGTGGATTTGATTGACGCTAGCATATTGGCCGGGGACGCGGAATAAGCGGATGATCATATAATGGAAAGCTTAAAACAGAACCTCGCCGTCCTGGTCGCCTGCCAGACCCTGCTACTGGCCATCAGCTCGACGGTAGTTTCGGTGAGCTCCCTGGCCGGCCAGAGTCTTGCCGCGAACAAGCTGCTCTCCTCCTTGCCGGTGACCGCCTTTATGCTGGGCGCGGCCTTAACGACCTACCCGGCCTCCCTCTACATGAAGCGGGCCGGGCGCCGGGCGGGGTTCTCGCTGGGGGCAGGGTGCGGATTGCTGGGGGCCTTCCTTGCCACGCTTGCGGTGGGGTTGGGAAGTTTCTGGCTGATCTGCCTGGGAGCGCTCTTTCTGGGTTCCAGTAACGGAATCGGTCAGTACTACCGTTTCGCGGCGGCCGATGCCGCGCCGGCGGGCTTCAAGAGCACCGCGATTTCGCTCGTGATGACCGGAGGGCTGGTGGGCGGACTGCTTGGTCCATCACTGAGCAGGTTCACAATTGATCGGTTCGCCCAACGGTTCCTGGGGTGCTATCTCTCGCTGGCTGTCTACCTGGTGCTGGCGCTCTTGCTGGTGGGCCGGTTGAGAATACCGGTGCCTGCACCGTCACTTGCGCGCAGCAAGGGGCGGCCTCTAGCGCAGATAATCCGGCAGCCGGAGGTGCTGGTCGCGGTAGCGAGCGCGGCTTTGGCCAATGGGGTCATGGTGCTTTTGATGGTGGCGACCCCCCTGGCGATGTCTTTGTGCCGGCACCCCTATTCCGCCGCGACGGCGGTTGTGGGGTGGCACTTCATAGGCATGTTTGGCCCGTCGCTGGTCACCGGGCGTCTGATTCGGCGCTTCGGAGCCGTGAAGATGATGCTGGCAGGCGCCCTGGTCCTTGCCGGTTCCGTCGCCATTGCCCTTTCCGGCAGTGCCGTCAGCCATTTCTGGTTCGCCATGTTTCTGCTCGGAATCGGCTGGAATCTCATTTACATAGGTGGAACGACGCTATTGTCCGAGTCGTGCCTTCCTGAGGAAAAGGCCAAATGCCAGGGCTTCAACGATCTGACCATAGCTGTCATTCAGGTGGTGTCGTCGATCTTTTCCGGGGTGCTGATCAACTGCGGAGGTTGGGTGGTTCTGAATTACCTCTCCCTGCTCTTTATCGCTTTGATAGTTTCCGGGCTGCTCTGGCTGGTCGGAAAACGCGCCATTGTCACGGCGCTTACGACTGATTTGGAAACGCGGTCCTAACAAAACTATTGCTGCCGTTTGACCGGGCGTGACCGCTCATAAGAGGATGTCATGAGAAAAATCAGGCTGGTCGAGGGGTTGCCGAGCGCCGGGGAGTACAACCGGTTGCGAAAACTTGTGGGGTGGGGAACCTACCATAGGGCCGTTATCGAGGAATCGCTGCCATGCTCCCTATATTGCGTGCACGCCACCCTGGGTGAGGAACTGGTCGGGATGGCGCGGATTGTCGGGGATAGCGGCCTGGTATTCTACATCCAGGATGTAATCGTCGTGCCCGAGCATCAGGGGAAAGGAATCGGGGCATTGTTGATGGACAGTGTCATGGCCTACGTCAGAGCGCACGCAAGCCTCAACACAACCGTAGGCTTGATGTCGGCCCGGGGTGAAGAATCGTTTTACCAGAAGTACGGCTTTATCAATCGGCCCAGCGAGACGCTCGGTTCCGGGATGACGATCTTTTGGAAAGGGAATGACGGATGAACGTCAAGGAAGAAACCGGAGCACCGGCGGCTGACTCTTCGGCGCTCATTGCCGGTGGAAAATTAGTTAGGAGTTCAACGATGCAGTTTTCGACGGCAATATTTGACATGGACGGCACCCTTTTCGACACGGAGCGGATCGCGATCGATGCCCTGCAGCAGGTGTTTGGGGACCACGGCGTCGAGGTGGCACGCCAGGCCCTGGTGACGGTGATCGGGGCAGGCGTGAAGGAGGCCGGGGTCTTCCTGAGCCGCTTTACTCCGCCCGGCGTCGGGATCGAGGAGATCCTGAAACTGACTGGTTCGCTGATAAAAGTGGTGATCGAGGCGCATGGCCTGCCACTGAAGACCGGCGCTCTGGAACTGCTGACACATCTCAAGGAGCGGGATGTTGCCATCGGCCTGGCAACCTCAACCAATACCGATCATGCGCTCGATAATCTCAAGCGGTCCAACCTTACGGGCTTCTTTCAGTGCGTGATCGGCGGGGATCAGGTGGAACGCGGCAAGCCGCACCCCGAGATCTACCTGAAGGCGCTCACGGGACTGCAAAGTGACGCCGGGACCACCATCGCCCTGGAGGACTCGGACCACGGCATCTTGTCCGCCTATGCCGCGGGGCTTCGGGTCATTCATGTCCCTGATATCAAGCGGATCGACGCGCAGACCATGGGGTGCGTGTACCGTGAGTTTGCGAGCCTCCTGGCGTTTAAAGAGGAGCTTGCCGCGTGAGGGAACGGTGGGTGCCGAAGGGACAATGGAGAGGACCCGGGAGTTCCTGACCCTTTTGCTAGAAACGGTTTTTTTTACCGCGCCGTGGAAACGATAAAAAATACATTGACAATATTTCAGTTTTGCGGTATTAGACTATTAAAATGATAGGTAAGCAGGTCTGATGTTGGCTGGAAACAGCAGATCGCAAAAGCAGCGTCTCCGCAGTTTAGGAGCTTAAAAACATAGTAGCTCGACTGTCCCCAAAGGGATGGTCGGCTGACCGGACAACCGGAGGCCAGGGACATTTTATCCTTGGCCTTTTTTCGTTTCAGCCAAAGGAGGGCGACATAGCAATAAACCGCATCGGACGAACAGGGAACCTCTACGGGATCTCCTGGCGTGCGTCAGCGAGAAGCTGAAAACAGTAACCATCGTAAACAGACACGCTCGTAACCTGGGATGGGCGGTTGGTGCTTGATAGACCAGAAAGACCCGAAAATACCGACCAAAAAGTACCGCCCTGAGCCACAACACCAAAAAGGGGTAAATCATGTCCACGAAAAAAGTCAAAACCATCGCGATCTACGGCAAGGGCGGAATCGGCAAATCCACCACGACTTCCAACATCACGGCAGCGCTCTCGGTGCAGGGCCTCAAGGTCATGCAGATCGGCTGCGACCCGAAGAGCGACTCCACCACAACCCTGCGCGGGGGCGGGTACATCCCGACCATCCTGGACACCCTGCGCGACAAGAAGAACGTCAAGACCAACGAAATCATCTTCGAGGGTTTCAACGGCATCTACTGCGTCGAGGCGGGCGGCCCGGCCCCCGGCGTCGGTTGCGCCGGCCGCGGCATCATCACCTCCGTGGAACTCCTGAAAAACCTGAGGGTCTTCGAGGAACTCGACCTCGACGTCGTCGTCTACGACGTGCTCGGGGACGTGGTGTGCGGCGGGTTTGCCGTGCCGATCCGCGAGGGTATCGCCGAGCATGTCTTCACGGTCTCCTCCTCCGACTTCATGGCGATCTACGCCGCCAACAACCTCTTTAAAGGTATCCAGAAATACTCCAATAACGGCGGCGCGCTGCTCGGCGGTGTCATCGCCAACTCCATCAACACCTCCTATTCGAAGGAGATCGTCGACGACTTCGTGGCCCAGACCAAGACGCAGGTCATCGAGTACGTGCCCCGCTCGGTAACCGTCACCCAGTCGGAACTGCAGGGCAAAACCACCATCGAGGCGTTCCCCAATTCCGAGCAGGGGAAGGTATACAAGAGGCTGGCCGCCAGGGTTTTTGAACACACCAATTCCGCCGTTCCGGCTCCTTTGAATGACAAGGAACTGCACGACTGGGCCTTCAAATGGGCCGACACCCTGCTCGCCATGGAAACCGGCGAGGTGAGGAGCCAGGCCGCCAGCATCTAGGCCGACCGGGAAATATCGCCAGATCCACAAAAGGGGACAGTCCCCGTACGGGGACAGTCCCCCTCGGACTCGTACGGGGACTGTCCCCCCTCGGCCATGTCCCCCTCGAGACCAGCGCAGGCCTTGCTTCATTTCGCCATAGAACAGGCAGATCCTGCCCAAATCAAGCCACACGACAGGAGATACCATCATGAAGATTCCCAGAAAAAACACCACCCTGCTGGCCGGAGCCACCGGCCTCGCCGTGATTGCCGCCGTAACCCTTGGCGTACTTGCCGAATCAAGGGTGCACGCCCAGTCGGAAAAGGACCTCTTCGTCATCAAGACCTGGACCCGGAAGGACTGTTCGGTTACCCCCTGGATCGTACCCGAGATACTCGGCTACTTCAAGGAGGAGGGGATCAAGGTGGAGTTGACCGGGGAGACTCAGCCGGCTCTGCAGATTCCCTCCATCCTCAGGGGCAACAACGACGTGGGCGGTTTCCACCCCAACACGATTGCCGTCGCCAAGGCGGGCGGCGCGAAGATTACCGCCGTGGTACAGGGAGGGATCGAGCCGATCGACCCGAAGATACCCGACAAGTTCCGGCACATGTGGTGGTACGTCAACCCGAACAAGACCCCTAACGTGAAGAGCTTCGCGGACCTGAAAAACCGCCCGGGAAAGATCAAGATATCCACCATAACGAAGAATATCTGCGCCGATTTCGAGACCAACCTGCTGGCTGACCGGTACGGCGTACCCCGCGACAAGTTCGAGTGGGTCTCCATGCCCGACGTCCAGGCCATCCAGGCCCTCAAGCAGGGATTGATCGATGTCTCCATGGTGCACCCGCCCTTTTACAAAGGGATGGCCGACGCCGGCGCCCGCAAGATTGCCGACACCTTCGAAACCGGGTTGGGTGCGTCCGCCGGCCTCACCTACTACGTGTTCCGGGACGATTTCATCAAGCAGCACCCCGAGAAGGTTGCCGCCTTCGCCCGTGCCGTGACCAAGGGGCAGAAATGGGCCAACGCCAACCCCGAGAAGTCGGCACAGCTGACTGCCGAGGCGATCGGCGTGCCGGTCACCGGTAATCACTATTACTCGACGGTTACCAAGATCGACGAAAAGCTTTCCGCGCGCTGGATCAAGGATCTCGAGGACAACAAGGTCATCCCGAAGGGAAAGGTCACCACGGCTTCCCTGGTGACTCACGATATCGAAAAGATAAACGAACGGGTGCTGGCAGAAAGAAGCAAGAAGTAGCGGCACAGGGGCGGGATTGTCCCGCCCCTGATTATACCCCAAGGGTGATGGAGGAAGACCATGATCGATCTTAAAGCGAATACCTGCCCGAACCGCGAACAGCGGGCCGGGGCGATCAACGCCTACCACGGCAAGGCGAGCGACCTGGTGCGGGAGACCCGGGAAGGGACCCTCTTCAACAGGGAACGGGAGTTCCAACAAAGTTCGGGTTGCGTGCTTAACTTTTACCTGACCACGAGGGTGGTAACCATCCGGGATTCCGTCATGATCGTCCACGCGCCGGTCGGGTGCTCCTCCACCGCCCTTTTGTATCGCGAGGTGTACCGCCGCATTCCGAGGGGGGAGGGACGGCCGGAGTTCGACCTGCACTGGCTCACCACCAATATCGACGAGAAGGACGTGGTCTACGGCGGCGTCGACAAACTGCGTTTCGCGATCAAGGAGGCCGAGGAGCGCTACCACCCGAAGGCGATCTTCGTCCTGGCGTCGTGCACCTCCGGGATCATCGGCGAGGACATCGAGGGGGTGGTTTCCGAAATCCAGGCCGAGGTGAACGCGACCATCGTCCCGGTGCACTGCGAAGGAATCCGGTCGCGTATCATCCAGACCGCCTATGATGCCTTCTGGCACGGCGTTCTCAAGTACCTGGTGAAGAAGCCGACCAAGAAGCAGCCGGACCTGGTCAACATCGCCAGCATGCTCTCCTATACCTGGCAGGACCGTCTGGAGATCACGCGGCTCTTGAACCGGATGGGCTTGAGGCCCAACTTCATCCCCGAGTTCGCCACGGTGGAGCAGTTCGAGATCATGGCGGAAGCCGCCGTCACCGCCCCCATCTGCCCGACCTACACGGATTACCTTTCCCGCGGGCTGGAGCAGGAGTACGGCGTGCCCTACTTCATGTACCCCTCGCCGGTCGGGATCGACCACACCGACGAGTGGCTGCGCACCATAGCGCGGTACACCGGCAAGGAGAAGGAGGCGGAGGAACTCATCAAGGAGGAGCGCGCCCAGTGGGTGCCGGTCATGCAGAAAATCCAGGAGGAGTTCGCCACCCTGCGTCCCGACGGCAAGAAGATCGAGATTCTCGGCTCGCTGGGGCAGGGGAGGCTGCTCACCCAGATCCCCTATTTCGAGGAGATCGGCGTGTCCAGTCCCGCCGCCATCATCCAGGACTTCGACAACCTGGTGCTGGACGAGATGGAGCAGATCATCGAGCAGGCGGGGGACTTCGACGTGCTGGTCAACACCTTCCAGGCGGCGGAACTCTCCCACATCACCCGCAAGTACGACCCCGACCTGGCGCTCACCTGCCCCTTCCAGGGTAGCGCCTACAAGCGGGAGAAAGGTGCCACCCGCATCCACGCCCTGCGCGGCGACGCCCGGCAATGGAGCGCCCAGGCGGGCTACAAGGGTGCCATCGCCTACGGCAACTTCCTGCTGCAATCCACCAAGAACCAGTCCTTCCAGCAGACCATGCTGGCCAAGACCCCCGACACCTATCACGACTGGTGGTACGATCAGCCGGATCCGCTGCATTACCTCAAGAAGGAGGCCTAAGGGATGGGAACCGTTACAGCTTTGCGTGCCAGCGAAAACTCGAAGTATCCGGGGGTGGTGGAAGCACCCCGTTATTCCTGCGCCCTCGGGGGGGCCTACATGGCGGCCCTGGCCACCTTCGGCGCTGTCCCGATCCTGCACTCCGGCGCCGGATGCGGCATGGCCCAGAACTTCGGGCAGAACTTCGCCGCCGGCCTGAACGGCGCCGGACCCCAGGGGAACACCAGCACCCCCTGCTCCTGCCTCGTTGAGGAGCATGCCGTTTTCGGCGGCGAGGACAAACTGAGAAACCTGGTCAGATCGACCATCGAGGTGGTGCGGGGCGATCTCTTCGTGGTGGTCTCCGGCTGCGTGCCCGCCCTGATCGGCGACGACGTGAAGGCCGTGGTGAAGGAGTTCCGGGACCAGGTGCCGATCATCCATGTCAACACCGCCGGCTTCCTGGGAAACTCCTACAAGGGGTACGAACAGTATCTCGACGCCGTCATCGACCAGTTGCTGACGCCCAAGCCGGTAAAAAAGCTGCAGGTGAACCTGCTCGGGATCGTCCCTTATCAGCACGTGTTCTGGAAAGGTAACCTCCAGGTTCTGAAGGACCTTTTGGAGGGGATCGGCCTCAGCGTCAACATGATCTTCACGGAGAATAACGGCCTGGAGGCGCTGCAGGATATACCGGCCGCCGAGCTGAACCTGGTGTTTTCCCCCTGGTCGGGGGTTCCGGCTGCGATAAAACTCGAGAGTAAGTTCGGCACCCCTTACACTGTCATACCCGCGGTGCCGGTCGGCCCGAAGGAGACCTCGACCTTCCTGCGCGTCGTCGCGAAGCGGCTGGATCTGAACCGCGAGACCGTGGAGCGTTTTATCGCAGAGAAGGAGAAGCGGGCTTACCGGTTCTCGGAATACATGGCCGACCTGGCGATGATGGCGCTGCCCAATGCCTACGTCGGAATCGTCGCCGATACCGGGACCGCCATAAGCCTAACCCGCTACGGCAGCAATGAATTGGGATGGTTGCCGGAACTGGTCATTATAACCGACAACCCGCCCGAGGAGTTTCGCGAGGATATCATCAACAGCCTTACCCTGGGGCTGGACAGCGCCGTGAAACCGGAGGTCCATTTCGAGATCGACGCGCATTGGATCAGGCTTTTGCTGAAGGCACACACACTGCAACTCATCCTTGCCAGTTCGCTGGAAAAACATATCGCCGTGGATGAACTGAATGCCATGCAGGTGAGCGTCGCCTTCCCCGTGTACGACCGGCTCATCGTGGACCGGACCTACGCCGGCTACCGGGGCGGATTGGCGCTCATGGAGGACGTGGCGTACAAGTACGGGGGACCGTTGTAAGCAATTTGCTTGGAATAGCACCGGGACGGCTCAATCGGCCGCCCCGGTGCCTGACCGGAAGCCACCTGACGCCTCCTCTTAACGCGCAGATCATGAGCTGCCCCCACCGTGACTACGCAAGCTTCCTGAAGTTTAAGGAAAGCTTGCCGCATGAGGATGATTGCTCATTACCGTCTTCGCCATCCATAACTACTACGGCTTCGTCACCGCCATCTTCCTCTTCCAGCTGGCGCCCGGACCCGGCACGCTGGCAATCCTCCATGCCACGGCGCGCGGAGGCCGCCGGGCCGGCATGGGGGCGGTATTGGGGACCCTCGCCGGCGATCTGGTCTACATGCTGGCCGCCGTCTCGGGTCTGGCAGCCCTGCTGGCCGCAAGCCCGGCACTTTTCTCAGCCGCGCGCTGGGTCGGCATCGCCTATCTCTGCCGCTTGGGCTGGAACCTGCTGCGCGCGGCCGCAGACGCTGACGCAGTCGGGGAAAGGGCGCCGGGTGCCGGCCGCTCCTTTCGGCAAGCCTTTGCCGTCGGGCTCACCAACCCGAAGGTCGTCATTTTCTTCATGGCTTTTTTCTCGCTCTTCATGACCCCCGATACCAGGCCGTCCACCCTCGCCGTGATGATGGCCCACGTGACGCTCCTTTGCCTCTTGTACCAAAGCGGCCTAGTACTGGTCGGCGATCGGCTGGCCCGGCGGTTTTCGACAACCAAGCGGTTGCGCCTGCTGGTCACCCGTCTGGCTGGCCTCGCTATACTGAGCTTTGGCGTCCGGTTGGCCATCGACAACCGATGAGTAATGGAGGTACGGGGGAACGGTTAGCGCCGCAAGACCGGAAGCCGACGCATGACAGGGACTTGGTGAGGAGAGAACGGATATGGCACGGACAAACCCGATTTTAGCCGGAGCATCCTGCACCGGATCAACGCTGGAGGAGCTGGTGGAGCATGAGATCGGCTCGCTGGTCGCCGGCTACGCGGCACTGCACGCGGCTCCGGAACTGAGCGGCTTCGAGGAAAAAACGGCTGCTTTTCTGGCCCGGGAGCTGACCGGACTCGGCTACACGGTGAGCACCGGGGTCGGGCACTACGAAAGCAGGCCCTGGCAGGGGCACGGCGTGGTAGCGGTGTTGCAGAACGGTGTCGGTCCCACGGTTTTGGTGCGTGCCGATATGGACGCGCTGCCGGTGCAGGAGCAGACCGGTCTTCCCTACGCCAGTCGCGTGAGGGCGAGAAACAGTGCCGGGGAGGAGTTGGCCGTCATGCATGCCTGCGGTCATGACGTACATGTGACCGCGCTGGTCGGCACGGCTCGATTGCTGGCGCTGACTCGGGAGCGCTGGCGCGGCACCGTCGTGCTGATCGGCCAGCCAGCGGAAGAGGGGGGCGGCGGCGCGCGGGCGATGCTTGCCGACGGGGCGGGTGAGCTGTACCCGGAACCCGAGTTCGCACTGGCCCTTCATGTCACCCCGCAGCTTGCGGCTGGCACGGTCGCTGTCGCTCCCGGCTATGTCATGGCCGGCGCCAGTGTCGGCGAGGTCGTGATCCGCGGCCTGGGCGCCCACGGCTCCACCCCGGAAGCGGGCAAGGACCCGGTCGTCCTGGCGGCCCAGTTCGTCCTCGCCCTGCAGACTATCGTCAGCCGTGAAACCTCGCCGTTTAGCTCAGCCGTGATCACGGTCGGGACGATCCATGGCGGCACGGCGCGCAACATCATCCCGGACGAGGTGCGCCTGGAGCTCAGCATCAGGACCTACGAAAGGGCCGTGCGGGACCGGATCTTCGCCTCCATTAGGAGGATAGCCAAGGGGTTGGCGGATGCCGCAGGCCTGCCTGAGGATCGCGCTCCCCTGGTCGAGCTCCGGGTGGGGTGTCAGGCGACTTACAACGACCCGGCATTGGCCGGGCGGGTCTGCGAGGCGCTCACCGCAGAATTGGGAAGGGCCTGCGTGCTGCCGGCCGAGCCGGTGATGGGAAGCGAGGATTTCAGCACTTGGGGGCTTGATGGTCGCGTGCCGATCTGCCTTTTCTGGGTCGGCTTCGCCGATGCCGCGCTCCTTGAGGCCAGCCGCATAAGCGGCGAACCGCTCCCCTCGCTCCATTCGCCCTTCTTCGCACCGGTACCGGAGCCGACCCTGTCAGCCGGCGTCCGCGCCATGACGGCGGCGGTGCTCGAGTTGCTGAGTACGGAAAATGTTTGAAAAGTCAGGTCATTCAACCGAGTCTGCTCTCAGGGGTTTTGCACAGCCCGGCAGCTCACTAACAAAACCCGGCGAAACTGCACTAATTAAAGGAGATCACCAACCATGTCCAAACCAATCGAAATCAAACCCGGCTTGTACTGGATCGGTTCCGAGGACCCCGAGCTGAGGACCTTCGACGATCTTTTCCCGACTGAACACGGCACAACCTACAACTCATACCTCATCAAGGGGGAGGACAGGATAGCGATCATCGATACCGTCAAGGGGAAGCTTGCCGACCTTTTTCTGGACAAGATCAAGTCGCTGGTGGACCTTGAGAGAGTCGACTACATCATCGTGAACCACGCCGAACCGGACCACTCGGGCTCGCTCTCCTATCTTTTGGAGCATTGCCCCAATGCCACGGTCGTCTCCACAAACTCGGCCAAGATCTTCCTTGCGAATCTGATGCGCAAGCCCTTCGCCTCTCGGGTCGTCAAGGACGGAGACAGCATCGATTTGGGTGGCCGCACCCTGCGCTTCATCACGGCCCCCTTCCTGCACTGGCCCGACACCATGTTCACCCGTCTGGAGGAGGAAAACGTTCTTTTTACCTGTGACGCCTTCGGGGCGCATTACTGCGCGCCGGGTAAACTTTTCAACGACGAGGTCGACGACTTCAGCGCGGCTCGTCACTTCTATTTCGACTGCATCTTCCGCCCCTTCAAGGACAAGGTGCTGAGCGCCATCGAGAAGATCCGACACGACTCCATCGACATGATCTGCCCAAGCCACGGCCCGATCATACGAACGGACCCCTGGAAGGTGATCCGGCAGTTCGAGGCCTGGAGCCAGCCGACCCCGGCCTGCTCCAAGAAGGTCTTCATCCTTTACCTTTCGCCCCACGGCAACACGGAGAAGATGGCACGCGCGGTGGCGGACGGTGCGCGCATCGACGGCGTGGAGGTCATCAGCTACCACATAAGCCACCTGAACCCGGATGAGCTGCGTAACCTCATGGAGGAGGCCGAGGCGCTGGTCTTCGGCATACCGACCATCAACCGCGACATCCCGAAGCCGATGTGGGATGTACTGGCCTACTTAAGCACGGTGCAACTCAGAAGCAACCTCGTCGGCGTCTTCGGCAGCTACGGCTGGAGCGGCGAGGCAAGCAGACTCGCCACCGAACGCCTTCAGACGTTGGGATTCAAGCTGGTGGGAGAGGCGGTGCGCACGACCTTCGCCCCTGAAGATGCAACGCTGCTGCAATGCGAGGCGCTGGGACGCTCGGTCTCCGAAGCGGTGCTCGCCAGAAGTTGAAGGAAAACCTGGACTTTACACCTTGAAAAGACAGCTGCCTCTGACCATTTGGAAGCATATAAGGCTGTGCAGCAGCCGGTGTCTTTTTTTGCTGTTGGTGCTTTTCTTCTTGACGGGATTTAGAAAGAATAGTATTTATGTAGGAAATGTATGCTGCAGGTGGGTCTCTTGGAAGGCTCACACGGAACTTACCGGATAACCGGAGGTTTACCTCGCTCTAGCGACGTCAAATCTCCGGTTTTTTTGTGACTGAAGGGGCGATCGTCCGTTGTGAACTGTCGTAAGTATATCTTGAACCGGGATTGCCTGCTACTTCCCGGATAGGCAGTATTTTTCAACCGACCGGATAACCGGAGGTTTCCTTGCTTTCGTGCAATGAAACTTCCGGTTTTTTTGTTTTTGACCTTTCCTGTCTTGTCAAAGGTTGCGGCAGGAGAGGGCGCTATTCAGCTGAATTCGCGCGTGGGTCGCAGGAACTTGTAGGGAGGGTCCGCTGATGGGTGAAACGCCGGTCAGAGATGAACAGACACCGAAACAGCGCATGAAGGCCTACCTGTCCGGCGAGCCTTTTGACCGGATTCCCTGCTTGCTGATGCTTTCGGACCATGCGGCGCGGGTGATCGGCTGCAGCGTGCGTGAGTATCAGCTTTCCGCCTCACTGATGGCCCAAGGGCAGATAGCCGCCTGGCAGCGTTATGGGCACGACGGCATCAGTATCGGGGTTGGGCTTACCGGGATTGCCGAAGCCCTGGGAAGCGGCGTGACCTACCCGGAAAACGGCGTCCCGTATATCAGCCGCCCGGCCTTGGGAGACATCGCCGAGCTGGACCGGCTGCCCCGGCCCGATCCCTGGAAAGCCGGCCGCTTCCGGTTGATCCTTCAGGCCGCTCACCGTCTGGTCGACCAGATCGGGGAACAGGTACCAGTCTCGATCTCCCTTCCCGGTCCCTTTACCAGCGCTGCCAATACCAGGGGGACCGAGTCCTTCATGAAGGACGTGCTGAAAAACCCTGAGGCAGCCCACCGGCTGATTCGCCTAGCCCTGGAGATCGCCATCGACTTCGTGGAGGTGGCGGCGCCACTGGGGGTGAAGTTCGGCATCGGCGACCCGACCGCTTCCGGCACGCTGATCAGCCCCCGGCTGTTCCGCGAATTTGCCCAACCCTATTTGAAGGAGTTGAGCGACGCCATCATCCGCTGCACCGGTTCGGCTCCCTCGCTGCACATCTGCGGCAACACGAGCCGGATCTGGCCGGAGATGGCCGATACCGGTGCCGGCCTGCTCTCCCTGGACGATGTCGTCGATCTCGCCGAGGCCAAGGCGGCGGTGGGGGACCGGGTGGTGCTGGTGGGCAACATCCGCCCCACGGCGACCATGTTTCACGGCACTCCCGAGGACGTCCGGGCCAACGCCAGGCTGTGCCTGCAAAAGGCATGGGACAGCCCGAAAGGTCATGTGCTTGCGCTGGGGTGCGGACTGCCGATCGACACGCCGCCGGAAAATGTGCATGCCTTGCTGCAGGCGGCCCGCAGTTACGGCAGGTATCCCCTGGACCCGGCCAACTTCAGCTAAAGGAAACCTGCTTACATGTGGATAGTTCGTCTTGCCTTAAATCGCCCGTACACTTTCATCGTACTCTCGCTACTGCTCGTTTTGGCGGCACCGCTGGTGCTGCTGCGCACCCCCACGGACATCTTTCCCAACATAAACATACCGGTTGTCAGCGTGGTCTGGACCTACAATGGTCTGCCGCCGCAGGAGATGAATGACAGGATCGTCTCCGTTTTCGAGCGCTCCATCACGACGACGGTGAACGACGTCGAGCATATCGAGTCCCAGGCCTTGAACGGCGTGGCGGTGACCAAAATCTTTTTCCACCCGGCGGTCAATATCGCCACCGCCAACGCGCAGGTGACGGCGATCTCGCAGGCCCAGCTGCGGCAGTTGCCGCCCGGCATAACCCCTCCGTTGATCCTCAACTATAACGCCTCCACCGTGCCGATCCTGCAGCTCGGTCTCTCCGGTCAGGGGTTAAGCGAACAGCAGCTGAACGATTTTGCCGGGAACTTCATCCGCACCCAGCTGGCGACGGTGCAGGGCGCCTCGATCCCCGGCCCCTTCGGCGGCAAATCGCGCCAGATACTGGTCGATCTCGACTCGCAGAAGCTGATCGCGCACGGCTTGTCGCCGCTCGACGTCGTCACGGCGGTGAACCTGCAAAACGTCATCCTCCCCTCGGGCAATGTGAAGATCGGCGACACGGAGTTCAACATACTCCTGAACGGCTCGCCGCGCTCCGTGGATGAAATCAACGACATGCCGGTGAAGGTGATCGACGGTACCGTGATCTATATCCGCGACGTGGCCCACGTGCGCGACGGTTTCGCCATTCAGCAGAACATCGTCAGGCAGGACGGCCAGCGCGGCGTGCTGCTGCCGGTCGAGAAGTCCGGAAACGCCTCGACTCTCGATATCGTCGCCTCGGTCCGGGCGGCGCTGCCGCGCATTGCGGCGAGTCTCCCCCGCGAGCTGCGCATACGACCGCTTTTCGATCAGTCCGTGTTCGTGAAGGCTTCGATCCAGGGGGTGGTCCGGGAGGGGATCACCGCCGCCTGCCTGACCGCGCTCCTGATCCTGCTTTTTCTCGGTTCCTGGCGCTCCACGCTCATCATCGCGATCTCCATTCCGCTGTCGATCCTCGCCTCGCTGACGGTGCTGTCGCTTCTGGGCGAGACCATCAACGTCATGACCCTGGGCGGGCTCGCCCTGGCGGTCGGCATCCTGGTGGACGACGCCACGGTCACCATCGAGAACATCGAGAGAAACCTGAGCCTCGGCAAGGAGCTGAGGCTCGCCATTTTGGACGGCGCCCAGGAAATTGCGGTTCCGGCCTTCGTTTCCACCCTCTGCATAGCGATCGTCTTTCTCCCCATCTTCCTCCTGCAGGGGGTGGCGCGCTTTCTGTTCGTTCCTTTGGCCGAAGCGGTCATGTTCGCCATGATCGCCTCCTACCTGCTGTCGCGCACGCTGGTGCCGACGCTGGTCCTCTATCTCATGAAGGATCACCACGAACCCAATTACCATCCCTCCACGATAACGGGCCGGTTCCACCAAATCCACTTAGGCTTTGTGGCAGCCTTTAACCGGTTCGCCGGCTGGTACGGCGGCATTCTCGAGCAGTGCCTGAAACACCGAAAGCTCTTCATGCCCGCCTTTCTGGCGCTCTGCCTTTTGAGCCTCCCGCTGGCGCTCGTGCTTGGCAACGACTTCTTTCCCGACGTCGACGCCGGTCAGATACGGCTCCATGTCCGGACCAGGACGGGGATGCGCATCGAGGAGACCGCCAAGACCGTGGGGCTCATCGAGGACCGGGTGCGCCAGATCATCCCGGCCGCCGATCTGGAGGGGGTCCTCGACAACATCGGCCTGCCGGTGAGCGGCATCAACCTCTCCTACAGTAACGGCGGCTTCATCGGCACCATGGACGCCGAAATCCTCATCTCGCTCAAGTCCGAGCACCGGCCGACCGCGGACTACATCCGGCTGCTGCGGACCACGCTGCCGCGCGACTTCGTCGGCACCAGCTTCTTCTTCCAGCCGGCGGACATCGTGAGTCAGATCCTCAACTTCGGCTCTCCCGCTCCCATCGACGTGCAGGTGGTGGGTAACGACCTGGCCGGCAACGCAACAATCGCCGCGCGACTCGCTCAGCAGATGCGCGATGTGCCGGGTGCCGCCGACGTGCGGGTGCACCAGCTCTTCAACCAGCCCCGCTTCTCCGTCGCCGTGGACCGCACCAAATCCCAGCTGATTGGGCTTACCGAGAGGGACGTGGCCAACTCCGTCCTGGTGGCGCTCTCGGGGAGTTCGCAGACCGCACCCAATTTCTGGCTGAACCCGAAAAACGGCGTCTCCTACACGATCACCACCCAGATGCCCCAGTTCAAGCTGGGGAGCCTCGACGCCCTGCGCACGCTTCCGGTCACCGCTGCCGGCGGCTCCCAGCCGCAGCTTTTGGAGAATATCTCCGAATTGAAGAGATCGGCGGGGCCGGCGCTCCTTAGCCACTACAACGTGCAGCCGGTCGTCGACATCTTCGCGAGCGTCCAGGACCGCGACCTGGGCGCCGTCGCCTCGGGCATCGACCGGCTGATCGCGGGGATCCAGCAGAAGCTTCCCCGGGGAAGCTCGATCGTCATGCGTGGCCAGGTGGCCACCATGCGCGCCTCCTACGCGGGGCTCGGCTTCGGCGTCGTTTTCGCCATCGCGCTCGTGTACCTGCTGATCGTCATCAACTTCCAGTCCTGGAGTTCTGCGCTGATCATCGTCGCAGCGCTCCCGGGTGCCCTCGCCGGAATCTGCTGGACCCTCTTTCTGACCCACACGACCCTCAGCGTGCCGGCGCTCATGGGCGCCATCATGTCGATCGGCGTCGCGACCGCCAACTCGATCCTCATGGTCTCCTTCGCCAACGACCGGCTGGCCGTCACCGGGGATGCGGTCTCCGCGGCCCTGGAAGCCGGGAACACTCGGCTGAGACCGGTCATCATGACTGCCCTCGCGATGATCATAGGCATGGTCCCCATGGCGCTCGGTCTTGGCGAGGGGGCGGAGCAGAACGCTCCGCTGGGGCGGGCCGTCATCGGAGGCCTCTCTGCCGCGACGCTGGCGACCCTGTTCTTCGTACCGGTCGTTTTCTCTTTCGTTCACCGCAAGCGTGTTTCCACCACAATCATTGACGAGCTGACACTCGCGGAGCAGACCCCATGACTGAAAAACAGCAGACCTCCCATTCCAGGCCGGGATACCGCATCGTCACCGCCATCCTTTTCACGCTGGTAGCTGCGATTGTCGGCCAGGTCTCCTCCCGCCTGACGGCCTCGCGCCAGCTGGAGGCCGCCACCCACGAACTGGCGCTCACCCCGGTGAACGTCACCCGTCCGCTCTCCGGCGCACCGGCGTCGCTATCGCTCCTGCCGGCCACGGTCCAGCCTTACATGGCCACGAAGATCTACGCGCGTACCAACGGATACCTCCTGAAGTGGTATGCCGATATCGGGACTGAGGTGCGCAAGGGGCAGCTGCTCGCCACCATAGCGAGCCCCGAGATAGATTCCCAGCTCGACGCCGCCAACGCCAGCCTGCGCCAGGTGGAGGCAGGAGTCAAGCTGGCGCAGATCACGGCCGGAAGGTATGCCAACCTGAGCCATACCAACGCGGTGGCGCAGCAGGAGGTCGACCAGGCAAACCACAGCCTGCAGGGGCAGCAGGCGACTCTCCAGGCCTCCCAGGCCGGGGTGCGCCGCCTGAAACAGCTCCAGGGGTTCGAGAAGGTCTACGCGCCGTTTGACGGCGTCATCACCAGCCGGAAGGTTGAGGTGGGGAACCTGATCAATGCCGGCGGTTCCGCGCAGGGGGCCGAACTGTTCCAATTGTCGCAGATCCGGACCCTTCGCGTCTTCGTCTCGGTGCCGGAGAATTGCGCCGGCGCGGTGCAGGCGCTCAGGACGGCCCAGGTGGAATTTGCCCAGTCTCCGGGGAAGCTGCATCCAGGAACCATCGTGCGCAATGCACAGTCCATCGATCCGGTCACCCGGACGCTCCTGGTGGAGGTCGACGTACCGAACGGCGCTGGCCGCCTGCTCCCGGGCTCCTACGCCAATGTGCGTTTCAAGCTGGCACAGGGCCAGCCCGGCGCCGTCTTGCCCGGCAATGCGCTGCTCTTTCGTGGCGAGGGACAGCAGGTCGCGGTGGTAAAGAGCGACGACCGCATCGAACTGAGAAATGTTACCGTGGGAACCGATTTCGGCCCCACGGTGCAAATCGTCGCGGGGCTGACCGGGGAGGAGCGGGTGGTGCTGAACCCTCCCGACTCCCTGCTGCAGGGCCAGCGGGTCAAGGTGGTCGATGCGAAGAAAAACTGAGACCACCATGAAGAACGCCATCCTCACCTTGTGTGCACTGAGCCTGGCCGGCTGCGTCGTCGGTCCCGATTACCAGCGTCCCAATGCGTCGGCCCCGGCCAATTTCCAGCAGGCTGCGCAGCCGGAACTCCCGGGCCAGTCCCCGGGGAGTATCGCGCAACTGAACTGGTGGTCGGTGTTCAACGACCCGTTTCTCGGCTCTTTGGAAGAGCAGTGCCTGGCAAATAACCAGGATCTGCAGGCCGCGGTTGCCCGGACCGACCAGGCGCGTGCCTTCTCCGACATCGCACGCTCCTACTCGCTCCCCACGGTGGCAGCCGGAGCCGGGGTCTCCCGGGTGCGGGAACCCCGCGACCGTCCCAACGGGGCCAAAGCCTCTAACTTCACCGATTTGATCACCTCCATCTCGCTTTCCTACGAGGTCGACGCCTGGGGACGCGTGCGCCGCTCCCGGGAAGCCGCCAGCGCGGCGCAGCAGGCAAGCCAGGCGGACCTGGAAACGGTGCGCCTTTCCCTTACCAGCGAACTCGCCGTGGCATACTTCAGCCTGCGTGTCCTCGACGTCCAGCAGCGCATTCTCGCCGATACGGTAAAGGGGCTGCAGGAGAGCCTCGACATCACCACCCTGCGTTACCATAACGGCTTGTCGAGCAAGCTCGACCTGCAGCAGGCGCAGACCCTACTCAACTCGGAACTGGCGCAGAAAAGTGCCCTGGGCATCGGGCGCCGGCATTTCGAGACCGCCATCGCCGTGCTGGCGGGGCGGCCGGCATCGGAGTTCACCATTGCGGCGCTGCCCTTGATGGGTGCGCCTCCTCAAATAAGTCCGGGCCTCCCCCTGGATCTGCTGGCGCACCGCTCCGACATAGCCGAGAGGGAACGCACCCTGGCCGTTCGCAGCGCCCAGATCGGTGTCGCCCAGGCGGAGCGCCTACCCGCGGTCAGCCTCACCGGTGCTGCCGGTTTCGAGAGCACGGACGCCGGCACCCTGCTCAACTGGGCTGCCAACCGCAGCTACGCCGTGGGAAGCGGCATAGCCGCGCCGCTCTTCAATGCCGGACGGCTGAAGGCGCGTGCCAGCGCCAGCGAGGCAAGCTACCGGGAAGCCGAGGCGCTCTACCGGCAAAACGTCCTGGTGGCGTTTGGCGAGGTGGAAACCCAGCTGAACGCACTTCACGTCCTGGCCGACCAGGCCTCGTTCCAGGAGGCGGCGGTCGAAAGCGCGCGCCAGGCGACCTCCATCGCCCTCGACAGGTACCGAAACGGCATCGAGAGCTACCTGAGCGTGGTCACCCAGCAAACGGTGCAGCTCCAGAACGAGCTGGCGGCGGCGCAGATCGCCGGCGCGAGGTTTATCTCCACCATAAACCTCATCAAGGCCCTGGGCGGCGGCTGGGCTGACTCTCAAATCTACCGTCTGTAACCGGCGGCCGGGAAACGGACCGCCACAGGAGATCGCTAGCAACATGGAAAACGCCATTGAAGTCATTAACCAAAGAGAAGAGGCGCCCAGACGTACCCTGGCCGACCGGTTGAACGGGGTGCTGAACCGTCTCAGCGACTACCGTTTTGCGGAGTATTTTGACAAGGTCATCGGGGTGACGCTGGTCGCGGTCGCCTGGGAGGCCGCTCCGCGGCTGGGCTGGATCGATCCCTTCCTTTTGCCGCCGCTAAGCGAGGTGCTGCAGAGCATCGTGGACCTCACCCGGGCGGGGAAGATGTCGGCTCATTTTGCCGCGAGCTTCAACCGCTCCTTCACCGGCTTCGTGATCGCTCTTTTGTTCGCCATCCCAACCGGGTTCCTGATCGCCAAGTCCAAGACCGTCGAGAGGTATCTGGATCCCCTGCTCCAGGTCTGCAGGAGCATTCCGACCCTGGCGCTCTATCCGGTGTTCATTCTCTTCTTCGGCCTGAGTGAACAATCGAAGATTGCAGTGGTTTTATTCGGCACGGTCTGGCCCGCCTTACTGAACACCATCTCGGGAGTGGACGAAGTCGACCCTCTGCTGGTAAAGGCGGCGAGGAGCATGGGGATTTCGCACCTGGCACTCTTTTCCAAGGTCATCCTCCCCGCGGCCTTGCCGTCCATCCTGACCGGCATACGGCTGAGCGCCGCGAACGCCATTTTGCTGCTGGTCGCCGCCGAGATGCTGGGTGCCAGCAAGGGGCTCGGTTTCCTGATCTTTTATTCTGAAGAGAAGTATGACATCCCGATCATGTTCGGCGGGATTCTCACCATCGCCGTCATCGGGGTGGTGATAAATTGGCTGCTGGTCGCCTGTGAGCGGCGTCTTACCGGATGGAAACAGCATCCGGGCGCGTTTTGAAACGTTGTCTGTTTTCGTTGGCCGTTCGGTCCGCCACGAGTGTAACCGGAGGCACTGACGTTAAGTAACTGTTTTTAGAGACTTCCCCCCTGCTTCGCAGGGAGGATACAACCGACGAGCTCGTTAACTTAAAGGGTAGTGACAATCGGAAGGGGAGGGTGAAGTGTCGAGAGTGTTGCAGCATACCTTCAAAGCGGCTTTTGAGAAATCATTTGCCATCGTCGTCGTCATTTCGCTGTGGGAGATCGCCCCGAGGGTCGGCTGGATCGATCCGCACAGCCTGCCGCCCTTTTCGGAGGTCGTCAGGGGGGTGTCCGGCCTGGTATTCTCCGGGCGCATCGTGCCCCATCTGCAGGCGAGCCTGCTCCGTTCCCTGGCCGGGTTCCTGCTGGCGGTCCTGGTGGCCATCCCCCTCGGCTTTTCCCTGGGGTGGTTCAAGCGCGCGGCGCGCATCGGCGACCCGCTGGTGCAGTTTTCGCGCAACACGCCGATCCTGGCGCTCTACCCGATCTTCATACTGATCTTCGGCCTGGGAGAACTCTCCAAGCTGGCCATCATCTTCTGGGGGACCCTCTGGCCGATCCTCATCAACACCATTGAAGGGGTGAAGTCGATCGACGCCCTGCACATCAAGACGGCGCGCTCCATGAAGATCGGCCAGCTGGGCCTCTTTCGCAAGGTGATCTTTCCCGCGGCACTTCCCACCATCGCCACTGGACTGCGCCTGGGAGCCACCCGCTCCATTCTCATCCTGGTGAGCGCCGAAATGCTCGGCGCCAAGACAGGTCTCGGCTTCTCGGTGTTCGATTTCCAGCAAAGAGATGACATCCCCGAGATGTATGGCACCATCATCGTTTTAATCGTGGTCGGCGTCGTTACCAACTTCCTGCTGGTGCTTTTCGAGAAAAGGTACCACCGGTGGAAGGCCACTGTGCCGGCAAACTAAGCTGGACCCGGCGTGTTGACCGGGAAGGGCATTGCTTTTGTAACTATCGGGTTTTCCCGCACATCATGGAGGTAAAGGTTATGAGCAGCAAGAAAAGGTTTGGACTTGGGGTTTGCGCCGCTATCGTCATTTCAGCGGGTTTGCTGCAAAGCGGCTACGCCACCGAGTCGAAGGCAAAGCCCGGGGCGGCGGCAACAGCCGTCGATGAAAGCGGCTTCGACGTCCTGAAGCTTTCCTCGCCCACTCCGACGAGCGTTTCGGTCTACCATATTGCCGAGAAAGAGGGTTTTTTCCGCGAGGCTAGGATAAAGCCGCAATACGTCGGGGTGGTGGACGCAGGCAAACAGGTCCCCTGTGTGCTCGCGGGACAGCTTGATGTTGGCGGAGCGCACGTCAACAGGACCATCGCGGCCAAATCCAACGGGGCGAAGGTTACCGCGGTCGTTGCCCAGTCCGAGACCAGGAAGGAGTACCCGCACATGACCTTCGCCGTACTGAAGGACTCCCCGATCAAGAGCGCCAAGGACCTGGTCGGGAAGAAGTACGGCACCTCGGCCTACGGCGGCTGCATGGAGTACACCCCGTACGACTACATGCGCTTGAGAGGAGGGGTAGCCGACCCGAAGGGGAAGCTCGAGCTCGTCATCATACCGGTCGGACAGGAGGTGCAGGCCCTTAAGAAGAAACTGGTGGACGTTATCTCCCTGAGCGCCTATCCGAAATATGTCTACAAGACCGAACCGGGGGTGCGGCATCTCTTCATCGATTACGATGTCTGGGGCGAGATTGGCGGAGCGACGCCGCTGTATTTCTCCGACAGGTTCATCAAGAAAAATCCCGACGTGGTGAGAAGGTTCGTCGGAGCCATCGCCAAAACCAACAACTGGATCAACGCGCACCCCGAAGAAGCCAAAGAGATAACCTCGAAGGACTTCAATATCCCGAAGGAAAAAATCAACGTCATGCATTACGCCAAGGACGGCATTATCAAGGAGAACAGCGTCCAGCTCTGGATCGACGCACTCAACTACTATAAAGAGATCAAGCCCGGGATCAAGGTGGCGGATATCTACACCAATGACTTCAATCCGTACTACAAAAAGAAATAATTGTTAAATAAGGAGGTGCGATTGCTATGGCGGTTCACTTGGGAATTTATACTATTTTCGCCGTCGCCGCGAAATGAGGTCGCGTTTTTCGACGGTCATTTTCGATTTCGATTACACCCTGGCGGACTCCTCGCAGGGGGTGGCGGAGTGCATCAACTTCGCCCTGAGCGAGTTGGGCCTTCCTCTGGTCCCGGCGCAGGCGGCGCACCGCACCATCGGCCTGCATCTGGACGAGGCCTTCATTCAGCTGACCGGCGAGCGCGATGCCGCGGCATAGGAGGCCTTCAGGAGGCACTTCGCCCGGCGCGCCGACCAGGTGATGAACGGGCTTACCGTCCTTTTCGATTCGGTGCGCCCCGCCGTGGAGCACCTGAAGGCGCGCGGGATGACGCTCGCCATTGTCTCCACCAAGTATCGTTCCCGCATCGAAGCCTTTCTGGAGCGCGAGCGGCTGCTGCAGAATTTCGCCCTCATCCTCGGCGGCGAGGACGTTGCCCGGCACAAGCCGGATTCCGAGGGCTTACTGCAGGCGGCCGGCCTTTTGAACGCCCCTTTGGGGGCAACCCTGTACGTAGGTGACTCCGTGGTCGATGCCGAGGCGGCCCGGCGCGCCGGTGTAGCTTTTGCGGCGGTGCTCTCCGGCGTGACCGGGCGGGAGGAGTTTGACGGGTATCGGCTGGCCGCCCTGCTGGAGAACCTGGGTCAGCTGGAGGGTTGTCTGTAATGGCACTACGAGGGCAGTACATGCTGCGTGCCCTGCAGTCGAGAAACTATCGCCTCTTCTTCGCCGGGCAGAGCGTTTCCCTGATCGGCACCCTGATGCAGCATGTCGCCATGAGCTGGCTGGTGTACCGGCTTACCGGTTCGGCGCTGATGCTCGGCGTCACCGGATTCGTGAGCCAAATCCCCACCTTTTTGCTGGCCCCGGTGGCCGGGGTGCTCGCCGACCGCTGGGACCGGCGCCGGATCATCATCTGCACCCAGTGCCTGTCCCTGGTGCAGGCCACCGTCCTGGCGCTTTTCGTCCTGACCGACCGGATAGAGGTCTGGGAACTGGTCCTTTTCAGCCTGTTCCTCGGGCTGATCAACTCCTTTGACTGGCCGGTACGGCAGGCGTATGTCATGGACCTGGTCGAGCGCATGGAGGACCTGGGGAGCGCCATCGCCCTCAATTCCACCATGTACAACGCGGCCCGTCTCATCGGTCCCTCCATCGCCGGCGTCATGGTCGCCTGCGTCGGTGAGGCCTATTGTTTCGTCATCAATGCCGCTAGCTTTCTTGCCGTCATCCTCGCCGTGGCCGCGATGCGTACCGTGCCGGTTGCGCGCCCCCGCACAAGAAGGGAACTCGGGGCCGAATTGCGCGAAGGGTTCCGGTATGCCTTCGGCTTTGCGCCGATCCGCTCCATCCTGATGCTGCTCGGCCTGGTCGGCCTGATGGGGATGCCCTATGCGGTCCTGCTTCCGATCTTTGCCAAGGAGATCTTTCATGGCGGCGCCCAGACCTTTGGCTTCCTGATGTCGGCGGTGGGAATAGGTTCCCTGCTCTGCACCTTCTACATGGCCTCGCGCAGGACGGTGCTGGGGCTCGGGCGTATTATCGCCGGAGCCGCGGCGCTCTTCGGGGTCGGGCTTGCCGGCTTCGCTCTCTCCTCCAGCCTTCCCCTGTCGCTGATATTCCTCTGCCTGGCCGGTGCCGGCGCCATGGCCCACTCCGCCGCCAGCAACACCATCCTCCAGACCATCGTGGAGGACGACAAAAGAGGACGGGTCATGAGCCTTTATACCATGCTCTACTCGGGGACTACTCCCATCGGCAACCTCATGGCCGGTGCCGTGGCCGGCACGGTCGGCTCGCAGGCGACCCTGCTGATCGGCGGGATCGCCTGCCTGGGGGGCGGACTGCTTTTCGCCCTCCGGCTCCCCTTGCTGCGCGCTGGCATCCGCCCCATCTACCGGCGCATGGGGATCATTCCTGCGCCGTCCCCGATCCCGGAAACCGCCCGGATGGTGCCGTCAGGACTCGCCGTCCTCTCCTGTCCCGACAATGACCAGAGTGCCGTCAACGAGTAGCCTACCCCCGCGCTTCCGGCTCACAAGTTTCCCCTGCGTTTACAGACGGTCTCGCGACCGGAACCCTCCCGCTGGTAAATCGTCCCCCCGTCACTTTCAGATAAGAAGGCGCGGAAGAGCGCACCGCGATAAGAAAGTTACCGCTCGTGCCGATACTGAGCCTGCGGCTCACTCGGCCCCCGGGTCAACCCTGCCGCAAAACATTGATACTGGAAATCGGGAATATCTTTCTGGAACAGGGGCGCTCGGTTCTACGCAGCTTGTGGCGGGATTGGGACAGTATTCCTTTAAGTTTATTGCCATCTTGCCGAACTGTATAAGGCCGATTCGATAAAGAGGTTTCACGCTAAAACAGTTCAGGGTCGACGACGTTTAAAGCGTCCGTTCTGTGCCTGGCTGTTTCAGGTAGTCGTCAGGGCTTATAGGGGAGTGATGGAATGCAGGATACGGTGTTGTTTGTCGATGACGATAGAGCAATTCTACTGTTATTGACTAATACAGTCAAAATTAAAGGTGTGACAATCGTCACAGCTGACAGCACGGAGGAGGCCCTCAGGATCGTTGAGCGACATTCGGTTGCCTTAGTCGTCTCGGACCAGGTGATGCCGGTAATGAGTGGCATCGAACTGTTCTCAAGGATCAAGGAGGTCTCTCCGAACACGGTAAAGATCATCATGACGGCAAAAGCCGACTTAGGTACGGCACTTGCCGCAATCAACAGCGGAGAGGTATTCCGCTTCCTGGTGAAGCCCTGGAAAAAGACGGAAATGCTCAGCGCCGTCAAGGACGGCCTCAGGAGGTATCAGCGACTGCAGGCGATAAAAAGTGAGGACGAGTTCATTCTGCGTTCCCTCGCTCAGACCATCGAACTGAAGGACGCCTCCACCAAGGGGCACTGTGATCGAGTCGCTACCTTGGCGCTTTGGCTCGCCGAAGCCCTGGCTGTCCCCGAGGAGCTGCAGCAGGAGATCAAGTACGGCAGCTGGCTCCATGACTGCGGCAAGATCGGGGTGCCTGAGGCAATCCTCAGAGCTGAGCGCGGTCTCAGCGCCGAGGAGTTCAAGATAGTTATGAAACACCCTGAATGGGGGTGCGAGGTGGTGCGCAAGGCGAACCTTTCCAAAACCGTTCAAGAGATCGTGCTCTACCACCATGAGCGCTACGACGGTACCGGCTATCCTCGCGGACTGAAGGGGGACCAGATACCGCTGGCGGCCCAGATCGTCTCGGCAGCCGACATCTGCGACGCCCTCACCATGGACCGCCCTTACCGTAAGGGGGTCGGAGGAGCCGAACTGATCCAGATCCTGAGCGACATGAAGGGGAAAAATCTCGATCCCCGCCTGGTGCAGGCGCTTTTGGCCATCCGGTCCGGCGGGGAGGGGATCTAGCGGGCGCCTCTCACAGCAGCACCCGCTCGATGCCACGGCTGCCGGCCTCAGCCAGGTACTCTGCATGCCAGTTCGCGCCGAGAATGCGCCGTGCCATTTCGACCACGATATAGTCGGCCTGAACGCCGGCATCCGGCTCGTAGCGCGCGAGCCCCTGCAGGCAGGAGGGGCAGGACGTCAGCAGCTTTATCTCCCCTTTAAATCCGTCCTCACGCAGGCTCCCCGTCCCGCAGCGCAGCTCCTCCTCCTTGCGAAAGCGCACCTGGGTGGATACGTCGGGCCTGGTCACCGCCAGGGTCCCGGACTCGCCGCAGCAGCGCTCGGAGAGTTCCACCCGCTGCCCCATGAGCCGGTTCGCCACCGTGAGGGGAGGGTGGGTCTTCATCGGGCTGTGGCAGGGGTCGTGATACAGGTAGCGCGTGTCCCCCAGCTCGGAAAGGGCCACTCCCTTTTCCATCAGGTACTCGTGGATGTCCAAAAGGCGGCAGCCGGGAAAGATCCAGTCGAATTCGTACTGCTGGAACTGGTCCATGCAGGTGCCGCAGGATACGATGACCGTCTTGATATCCAGGTAGTTCAGGGTGTTCGCCATCCGGTGGAACAGCACCCGGTTGGCGGTGCTGATGCGCTCCCCCTTGTCGCCGCTTCCGGAAGTCGTCTGCGGGAATCCGCAGCAGAGGTATCCCGGTGGCAGCACGGTCTTCACTCCCAGGTGAAAGAGCATGGCCTGGGTCGCCAGGGCGATCTGGGAGAAGAGTCGCTCCGAGCCGCACCCGGGAAAATAGAATACGGCTTCGGACTCCTCGCTGACTTTGCGCGGGTCGCCGACCACCGCGACGGCGGTCGGGTCCTCGATGTTAAGCAGGGCGCGCGAGGTGCTGGCGACCAGGTTTCCCGGGAGCGGCCTGTTGATGCTGTGCAGCAGGCGCTCCCTAAAGCCCGGCAGCCCGACGCTGGCAGGCGGATGGCGCAGCTGGTTCCGGGTGAGCCCCAGGGCGCGTCCCGCTATCGCGGCACCCCGCTGGGCCCGGTAACCCCACTGGATCATCCCTTTTCTCATGACCCTGATGGTCTTCGGGTCGCCGCTGTTGAGGAAGGCCATGGCCAGGCGCTTTACGGGATTACTGGAACTTTTTCCCTGTACGCGCAGGAAGTTGCGCTGGGCGACCGACACGACTCCGTAATCGATATCGACCGGGCAGGGCTTCAGGCACTTGTGACAGACCGAGCAGTGGTCGGCCAGGTCGGAGAAGGCGGCGTAATGCCGGGGGCTCACCCCGCGCCTGGTCTGCTCCTCGTAGAGAAAGGCCTCGATAAGGAGCGAGGAGCCGAGTATCTTGTTCCTCGGGCTGTAAAGGAGATTAGCCCGCGGCACATGGGTGGAGCAGACCGGCTTGCATTTGCCGCAGCGCAGGCAGTCCTTGAAGGAACCGGCGATAGTGCCCAGTTCCGACTGGTCCATGATGAGCGACTCCGCCCCCAAGAGGCTGAAGGAGGGGGTGTACGCCCCCCTCAGGTCGGCGCCTGCCATAAGTTTTCCCTTGTTGAAGCGCCCCTCGGGGTCGATGCGCTCTTTATAGGCCCAAAAGGGCGCCAGTTCTTCCGGAGTCAGGAATTCCAGCTTGGTGATCCCGATGCCGTGCTCCCCGGAGATGACCCCGTCGAGAGTCCGGGCCAGGGCCATGATCCTTCCCACGATGACATTGGCCTCCTGCAGCATCTGATAGTCGCCGGAATTGACCGGGATGTTGGTGTGCACGTTGCCGTCGCCCGCATGCATGTGCAGGGCGACGAAAAGCCGGCCACGCAGCAACTCGGCGTGTAGCGCCTGGATCACTCCGTGCACCGGCCGGAACAGCTCACCCTCGAAAATGGCGGCAACCGGCTGGCTCATTTCACGCTTCCAGGAGACTCGCAGGCTATAATTCTGCAGGCAGTGGAAGAGCACCGGGTGGGCGGTTGCATCGGCTGCCGCGCTGTTGATGAGGACTCCCAGGCCGGCCAGGTGCCTGAGCGCCTCTTCCCGGGGGAGGTCAAGGTGGTCCAGGATCCACTGCCAGCGCTCCCTGACCTCGGCGACCAGTTCCAGGGCGCGCTGGCGCCGGTCGCCGATCAATAGCTTGGCGTCCAGGTTGGACTCGCCCCGGCGCAGCGGGAGCTCTCCGGAAAGAAATTCCAGCAGGGCGTCCGCAATGGCGATCTTGTTAGTGAGCGAATGTTCGATGTTGATGCGCTCGATGCCGTCGCAGTATTCCCCCATGCGCGGCAGGGGGATTACCACGTCCTCGTTGACCTTGAAGGCGTTGGTGTGCCGGGAGATGGCAGCGGTGCGCGAGCGGTCCAGCCAGAACTTCTTCCGGGCCTCGGGGGTGTCCGCGATGAAACCCTCGCCGGTGCGTGCCCCCGCAAGGCGCACGACTTCCGCCGCGGCATGGTCGACAGCAGCGGCGTCGTCCCCAACCAGGTCGCCGAACAGCACCATTTTGGGTCGTCCCTGGCGCTTCGCCTTGGTGGCGTAGCCGACGGCCCTGACATAGCGCTCGTCCAGGTGTTCCAGTCCGGCCAGCCGCACCCCTGCGGCGTGTCCGGCTCCGCCGGGGTTGAAGTAGTCGGTGATCTCGACGATGGAGGGGACCGCTTCGCGCACCTGGCCGAAGAACTCCAGGCAGACGGTGCGCACGATCGGCGGCATCCGGTGCAGCACCCAGCGGGCGGCGACGATGATGCCGTCGGTTCCCTCCTTCTGCACGCCGGGGAGACCGCCCAGGTACTTGTCGGTGACATCCTTGCCAAGCCCAACCTTGCGGCAGCTCGCCCCCGGTATTTCCAGCAGTTCCTCACCCGGAAGCTCTCTTCCCGCCGGATCGAAGCGCCGCAGCCGGAAGTTGGCGGTCGCCTGCTCGTGAATCTTGCCGAGGTTGTGGCCGATGCGCTCCACCTCCAGCCAGTTCCCGTCCGGGGTGACCATCTTCCACCAGGAAAGGTTGTCCAGTGCGGTGCCCCAGAGCACGGCCTTCTTGCCGCCCGCGTTCATTGCGACGTTGCCGCCGATGCAGGAGGACTCCGCCGAGGTGAGGTCGACGGCGAAGGCAAGGCCGGCTTCCTCGGCCGCCTGCAGCACCCGTTTGGTGACGACGCCGGCGCCGGTACGGATGGTGGGGGAGGGGGCGTCGCGCCCCGGCAGGGTGAGGAGTTCCACCGGGCCCAGGTCGATCAGCTTCTCCGTGTTGATGACCAGGGAGCGTGAGGTGAGCGGCACGGCCCCGCCGGTGTAGCCGGTCCCGCCGCCGCGCGGTATGATGGTGAGTCCCAGCTCTATGGCGCCCCGCACCAGGGCCGCCACCTCCTCCTCGGTGTCCGGGTAGAGGACCACGAAGGGGTACTCGACGCGCCAGTCCGAGGCGTCGGTCACGTGGCTCACCCGGGCAAGGCCGTCAAAGGCGATGTTGTCGCGCCGGGTGCTGCCGGAAAGCTTGGCCAGAATCTTCCGCCGCAGCCCTTCGACCTCCGGGAAGTGGGCGGCAAAACGGTTTACTGCCCCGTGTGCCGCCTCCAGCAAGCGGCCGAGCTTCAGGGCGCGCTCCAGACGCAGAGGTTCCCCGCTATCGTTATGCGCGCTACGGCGCTTTTCGATTTCTCCCAGGCGGTGGTGCAGGGCCGCAATCAGGGCGTCCCGGCGCCGCGTGTCGGTCAGCAGGTCGTCTTCCAGGTACGGGTTATGCCGGACCACCCAGATATCCCCCAGCACCTCGTACAGCATGCGCGCCGAACGACTCGGGCCGCGCTCAACGCGAAGTTCTATGAGCAGCGCCCAGATTTCCCGGCCCAGCAGACGGATGACGATCTCCTGGTCGGAGAACGAAGTATAGTTATAGGGGATTTCACGCAGGCGGGTTGTCATAATCCATCCAATTGAAGGTTTAAATAATAAAAAGGCCAGGCGCTAACAGCCGCATGTGACCGCTGTCGCCTGGCCTCCAGTATTTCCGGTCAGCCCGTACAAGTTAATGCCAGATGAAGCTACCACCTGCCAAAATGGTATGTCAAGGACCTTTTAGCACTACCTGCAAAAGCTTCCCGGCACAGAGCAGCATCCCGTGGAGGTGCGGCTCCGGTCTGCACCAGGTAGTCGCAGCGGTTTTATGCCTCAGATTAAGAACTATCAAATTGTAGCCACGCTCTGCGGAGTGAACGCGGGTAGCCTGGGTGAAAAGGAGACCCCGACAGGAATTCTCTTGACATTTGGGAGGGAACTGCTTTAAAAACTATTTAAACTGTAGACTAAAAACATATTCGACAAGACATCATCAACTGACTGGGAAACCGGAGGTTACCTGACTCGCATAAGCGAGCGGTCCTCCGGTTTTTTTTTTCCACACTCGCAAGTATCCATCCCTGCAGGAGTGACGCCCCATGAAGGAGTTGCGAGCAGTCTTGGAGCTGGTGACGCCGACCCTGCCGCTTCGGGTAAACCAGACGCGCTGCATAAGAACCCGGTCTTCCCGTACGTCCTGCAGCCGGTGTGCGGAGGTCTGTCCTGAGGGTGCGCTACAGCTGGGCCGAGGGGTAAAAGTTGCTCCCGAATGTGCAGGTTGCGGGCTCTGCACGGCATCCTGCAAAACGGGAGCGCTGACCCTGAAAACGCCTTGGGAGAAGCGCTTGCTGCAGGCTTCAGACAAAGGAGCACTGGGCAGTCGGGTCGTGGCATGCGAGCGGGAAAACGCCGGAATGCTGCCGGCTGATGCGCTGACTGTTCCCTGTCTCGGGATTTTGGGGCTTGAGATGCTGGCGTACCTGGCCGCGAGCGGCGACTCCCCGCTGCTGGTACAGCGCGGTCCGAAATGCGACGACTGTGCGAAGAGGGAGAGTTCCGACCGCCTGCTGGGCGCTGCTCTGAGCGCGGTCAAAGCGCTGTATCCGGGGCGGGTCCTGCTGAGAACCCGGCCCGGCGGGGAGAGAAAAGAACTGCAACCCCTGGCCCTCAGGGGCGACCAGCCGGTCTCTCGGGAGCGGCGTGAATTCCTGAGCGGTTTCTGCTCTCTCGCGGGGAGGCTTCTGGGGCGGCACGCTTCGACTCGGGAGGAGTCCGGCCCTGAGTTTTCCTATCTCGATCCCCGGGGACTATTGACGGGTGCGTTCCGGCTGCGTCCCCCGGTCGCCGGAGCGCTGCTTCCGCTGGGAATGCTGGACTGCACGCCCGATTGTCTGCTCTGCCCCGCCTGCAGCACCCTCTGCCCGTCGGGAGCACTGCGGCTTGAGGTTTCAGGAGCAGGGACGGACCTTTTCTGGCAGCCGGAGCGCTGCTTCGGCTGCGGCAGCTGCCATGCGGTCTGTCCGACCGCTGCGCTCGGTATCCGCGGCCGGGTCACTGTGGCCCATTTCCTGGGAGATACCGACCACCTGCTGGCTCGCGGAGAGCACCGTACCTGTTCCTGCGGGGGAAGGTACCGCCAGGTCCCCGGTGGCCCCTCCATATGCCTCGGTTGCCGGGTCCAAAACCGCAGCACCGAACCCGATGGCTGCAGGGAATCAGGTAACCTGGACGTTCTCGGCAATGGCAGTCCCTTTGGGGCGAGTCTAGTAACATCAAATTGAGGAGGGTACGCGTTGGCCGGATTAACTGACGATTCATGGAGCATCTCCAGGCGCTCGTTCCTTAAATGGAGTTCCGCCGCGGCGGGAATGGCTGCCCTTGGCAGACCCGCGCTCAAGGCAAATGCCGCACCGCTTGAGGAGCAGACCACCCTGGTGCAGACCAGCTGCTCCACCAATTGCGGCGGCCGCTGTGTGCTCCAGGCCCAGGTGTGCGACGGAGTGGTGGTGCGCCTGGACACCGATCCCGCGCCGGACCTCCCGGGCCGACCGTCGCTCAGGGCCTGCCTGCGGGGACGCTCCGCGCGCCAGATCGTGTACCACCCGGACCGTCTCAAGTACCCGATGAAGCGGGTCGGCCGGCGCGGAGAGGGGAAATGGGAGCGCATCTCCTGGGACGAGGCAACCACGATCATCGCCCGCGAGCTGAAACGGATACTGGACCGGCACGGCCCCTATTCGGTCTACTCTCAGTACGCCTCCGGCATTCAGGGATGCAACCGGGGCGACCTCTGGGCCAAGCGCCTGATAAGCGAATACGCCGGCGATCACCTGAACCGCTACGGGACGTATTCGTCCGGTCAGACCTCGTTCGCGACCCCGCTCACCTACGGAACCGGCGCGACCGGCAGCCTGCGCAGCGAATGGCAGAAGTCGAAGCTGATCATCCTGATGGGCTTCAATCCGGCGGAGACCGTCTTCGGCACCAATTCCATGTATTACCTGCGCCGGGCGAAGGAGGCGGGTGCGCGCATCATCTGCATCGACCCCCGCTACACCGACACCGCGATCGCCGTGGCGCACGAGTGGATTCCGATTCGGCCCGGCACCGACAGCGCCCTTTTGTCGGCCATGGCCTATGTCATCGTGACCGCCGGACTCCACGACCGTAAATTCCTCGAAACCTTCTGCGTCGGCTTCGACGCGGGGCAGCTTCCCGCCGGGGTACCGGCCGGGGAGTCGTACCTGAGCTATCTGCTGGGGACCTCAGACGGGGAGCCCAAGACTCCGGAGTGGGCGGAGCGTATAACTGGGATTCCCGCCGGGCGCATTCGAGAGCTGGGACTGGAGTACGGCACCCTGAAGCCGGGCGCCCTGATCCAGGGGTACGGCCCGCAGCGCCACGCCAACGGCGAGCAGACGGTGAGGTCCGCCACGGTGCTGGCCGCCCTGACCGGGAACGTCGGCGTCCCGGGGAGCTGGGCCTCGGGCGCGGGCGGGAGCCCCTTCACGGTGAAGGTCGGCTCCATCCCCGCCAAGGGGGGGAAGGTGCAGATTTCCTGCTTCCTTTGGACCGACGCCATCGTGCGGGGCACCGAGATGACGGCCAAAAAGGATCGCATCGTCGGAGCCGAGCGCCTGCCGAGCAACATCAAGGCGATTCTTAACCTGGCCGGCAACACCCTCATCAACCAGCATTCCGACGTGAACCGGACCAAGCAGATACTCTCGGACGAGAGCCTGTGCGAATTCATCGTCACCTCGGATCTCTTTCTCACCCCGAGCGCCCAGTGGTCCGACCTGGTGCTTCCCGGCGCCTCGCAGTTCGAGCGGGAGAACATCGTCCCTTCCTGGGGGTTCGGGGAATATCTGGTCTACCTGAAGCCGATCATCCGCTCCCCTTTCGAGGCCCGAAACGAATACGAGTGGCTCTCCGAGGTGGCTGCCAAGCTGGGGGTCGGGCCCCAGTTCACCCAGGGAAAAGACATCGTGGCCTGGCTGCGCTCCTTCGCGGAGACCACGGCCAAGGCCCATCCGGAGTTTCCCGGCTTCGATGAGTTCCGCCGCTCCGGGGTGTTCAACGCCAAGGTCAGCGGCCCGGCGGTCGCCTTTGCCGACCAGATCGCGGACCCGGCCCGGCACAAGTTCCCGACCCCGTCCGGCAAGATCGAGATCTTTTCCCAAAAGCTCTACGACTGGCAGGAGCCGCAGCTGGTGCCGGCGGTTCCCAAATACGTGCCGGCCTTCGACGGTCCCTCCGACGCGCTGGCCAAGAAATACCCGCTGCAGATGAGCGGCTGGCACCTCAAGAAGCGGGTGCACTCCTCGCTGGACAACAGCCCCTGGATGATCGAGGCCGCCCGGCAGGAGGTCTGGATCAACCAGGTCGACGCGGCGGCGCGCGGGATCGCCGACAACGATCTGGTGCACATCTTCAACGACCGGGGCCGGATCCGGATCCCGGCGCGGGTCACCTCCCGCATCGTACCCGGGGTGGTGGCGGTGCCGCAGGGTGCCTGGGCGGCGCCGGGGCCGGGAGGAGTCGATGCCGCCGGCTCCATCAACGTCCTCACCACCCAGAAGGGGAGCTACATGAGCCGCTCCAATCCGCAACACACCAATCTCGTGCAAGTCGAAAAGGCCTGAAAATACCGGGGTAAAGAGGAGCGCCATGAAAAGCCAGCTGGGATTTCACGTCAATCAGCAGTACTGCATGGGGTGTAAAACCTGCCTAATTGCCTGCAAGGACAAGCACGACAACGAGGTGGGGGTCAACTTCCGACGGGTGACCGAGTACTCGGGGGGGAGCATCGAGAAAAGGGGCAACGGTTACCACCCCAAGGTCTGGGCCTACTGGATTTCACTAGCGTGCAACCACTGCGACGACCCCAAATGCGTGGAAGTCTGCCCGACCGGTGCCGCGGCCAAGGAGGAGGCTGACGGCACGGTCGCCATCGATGCGGCCAGCTGCATCGGTTGCCGGCTCTGCGCCACGGCCTGCCCCTACGGCGTGCCGCAGTACAGCGCAAAGAAGCACAAGGTGGGGAAGTGCGACCTCTGCGCCGACTACCGCGCCAAAGCAAAGGATCCCGCTTGTGTCGCTGCCTGCCCCATGCGGATACTCGAGTGGGGGGGCGCGGATACACTCGGGAAAAAGTACCCGAAGGCTCTCAAAGGGCTGCCGGGGCTTCCTGACCCGGGGATCACGGAGCCCAACACCATCTACACCCCGCACCGCGACGCGCTGGCGGAGCAGACCGGGAAGGGTGTCAAATGAGCGCGCAGCCGGAAAACTCATGGCAGATCTCCCGGCGCTCCTTCCTGAAATGGAGCGGCGCACTGGCCGGGGCCGCGGCAGCCACGGGAGCCGGCATGGGGCTTGCCCCCTTCCGGAGTGCCGAGGCCGCCACCGGGCCCCATACGGTCGTGCGTAACACCACCTGCAGCAACAACTGCGGCGGGAGGTGTGTGCTGCGCGCCCACATAACCGACGGTGTGATCACCCGGATCGAAAGCGACCCCGACCCGGACCTGCCCGGTTCGCCGCAGCTGCGGGCCTGCCAGCGCGGGCTCTCCTACCGACAGATCGCCTACCATCCTGACCGGCTGAAATACCCGATGAAGCGGGTCGGCAAAAGGGGCGAGGGGAAGTTCGCCAGGATCTCCTGGGACGAAGCGACCAGCACTGTGGCAGACCAGATCAGGCGCATCAGCGCCAAGTACGGCGCTCTCTCCATCTACCCCAACTACGCCTGGGGGACCTCCGGCTTGAACCGGGGGCCGGTCTGGGCGAACCGCCTGCTCGGCATCTACTGCGGCGACTTCCTGAACCACTACGGGACCTACTCGAGCGGCCAGACCAACTACGCCACCCCGCTTACCTACGGGACGGTCTTCACCGGCAACCACCGCTCCGACCTCGCCAACTCGAAGCTGATCATCCTTTTGGGGTGGAACCCGGCGGAGACCGTCTTCGGGGTCAACACCATGCACTACCTGCGCAAGGCGAAGGAGGCCGGCGCACGGGTCATACTCATCGACCCCCGCTACACCGACACCGCGGTGGCGGTCGCCGACGAATGGATCCCGATCCGGCCGACCACCGACAGCGCGCTCCTGGATGCCATGGCGTACGTCGCCATAACCGGGGGACTGCAGGATCAGAAGTTCCTCGACAGGTTCTGTCTCGGGTTCGACGAGGAGCACATGCCGGAGGGGATTCCCTCCGGAGCATCCTTCAAGAGTCACATCCTCGGCCTAAGCGACGGGCACCCGAAAACCCCGGAGTGGGCGGCGGCGATCACCGGGATCCCCGCCGAGCGCATCGCCCTCCTGGGCCGCCAGTACGCCACCAGTAAGCCGGCCGCGCTGATCCAGGGCTTCGGGCCCCAGCGTCACGCCAACGGCGAGCAGTCGGTCCGCTCGGCGACGGTACTGGCGGCGCTGACCGGCAACGTCGGCGTGAAGGGGGGCTTTGCCTCGGGAGCCGGCTATCCGAACAACCCGGTCCCGACCCGCGCCGTGCCTCAGCCGGGTGGCAAGGTGCAGATTTCGGTCTTTCTCTGGACCGAGGCGATCCTGCGCGGCAAGGAGCTCACCAGGGAAAAGGATCTGATACAGGGAGCCGACCGTCTCCCCTCGAACATCAAGATGATCCTGAACCTGGGGGGCAACGCGCTCATCAATCAGCATTCCGACATCAACCGGACCAGGAAGATCCTGCAGGACGAGAGCCTGTGCGAGTTCATTGTCGCCTCCGACATCTTCATGACCGCCAGCACCCGCTTTGCGGACCTGCTGCTCCCGGCGGCAGGGCAGTTCGAGCGCGAAAACGTGCTGCCGCCCTGGAGCGCCGGCGATTACCTGCTGTACGGCGGCAGGATCATCGAGCCTCCCGGCGAGGCGCTGGACGAGTACGACTGGCTGAGCGCGGTCGCCGACAAGCTCGGTGTAAAGGAGAAATTCACCGAAGGGAGAACGATCGCCGACTGGATGCGTTTTTGCACCGAGCCCGCGGCGCAGGCGTTCCCAGCCTTCGATTTCGACGAGTTCAGGAAGGGGGGCGTCTTCAAGGTTCCGGTCCCGGCCGGCACGGTCGCCTTCGCAAAGCAGATCGCCGACCCGGATAAGAACAAGTTCCCCACTCCGTCGGGAAAGATCGAGATATTCTCCCAGCGCCTCTGGGATCGCAAGGACCCGGTGCAGGTACCCGCGGTGCCGAAATACGTGCCCGCTATCCGTGGTCCCTCGGACCCGCTGGCGCTCCAATACCCGCTGCAGATGACCGGCTTCCACATCAAGCGGAGGGTGCACTCGATCCATGACAACAACCCCTGGATGGCCGAGACCGCGCAGCAGGAGGTCTGGATTCATCCCTTCGACGCGGAGCCGCGCGGCATTTCCGACGGAGACCGCGTCTCGATCTTCAACGATCTGGGATCGACCCGGATTCCGGCCAAAGTCACCCAGCGCATCATGCCGGGGGTCGTGGCGGTCCCCCAGGGGGCCTGGTACGCACCGGGGCCAAACGGCAGCGATACCAATGGTTCCATCAACGTGTTGACCACCCAGCGCGGCAGTTATATGGGGAATTGCAATCCGCAGCACACCAATCTGGTTGAGATTCGGAAAGGTTAGTATCCAGTCCAAGGTGACTCGGGTGCGACATTTGAAGTCGGAGTGGTACCCGAGTTAACTGTTCACTGCGTCCGCTTGTTAGAGCCTGGCAGTCGGGCATGACAAATATTGGAACCGACGTATTATTTTCTTGACCTGAGGACTAAAGTCGATTAGATTGGTAGGCAAGATATGATGATGGCTTTGCAGGTTTAAGAATAGTTCATAGGATGCCTCGCTTCTCGGGAGGCCCGACAATAAACTAACCGGATAACCGGAGGTTTGCTTTGTTCACAGAACAAAGGGAGCGCTCCGGTTTTTTTGTGCCCGTTAGGCAGGTTTTGTAGAATTACAGCATAAGCGGCACCACACATTTTATACATAATAAGCCGGGCTGCTTTCCTTGCCAGAGGAATGTTATCCCCCCGAACTGACTGGACAACCGGAGGTTTTTCATCGCCCATGCGCGCTGAGAAACCTCCTTTTTTTTGTGCAAAGCGTAATTCGACCCAAACTTACAGTACCGAGGTGATTATGAGAGTAGACGAGGTGATCGACCCGACCCTGGTCCCGACCGTGAGCAGCGCCAGAGTCATCGGCATTGACATCGGTTCCCGGACAGGCAAGGCCGTCTTGTTGGCCGCAGGCAACATCTACACGGCCCAGACCCCGACCGGAATCAACATGCAGGAAACCGCGGACGAGCTGTTCGA
>Ga0209123_1000725_pt1 | contig 38520 bp, 37 predicted proteins | sample BarGraIncu00431A_FD_184500 | JGI IMG/M metagenome (GOLD analysis project Ga0209123, IMG submission 184500) | Arctic peat soil microbial communities from Barrow, Alaska, USA - Barrow Graham LP Incubations 004-31A (SPAdes) (version 2) | ecosystem: Environmental > Terrestrial > Soil > Wetlands >...
AATCCTCTAGCACCCATCTTTTCTTCAATAGCTATATCAGCAATTGCTTCAAAGCAATTATCGTTAAACTCAAGATTTTTACCCAAATAAGCAAATATCTTTCTATACTGTTCAAATACACTAGTATCAAGCTTAAGTACCTCAATAAGGTTATCTCTTGATAATGGATCTAAATTTGATAATACTTGAAATCTACCAAGTAACTCTGGAATTAATCCAAACTCCTGTAAATCTTTTTTAATTATGTTTGATCTAAGATACTTTGTATATTCATAATCTTTTTCATAATTCTTTACAGTTGATTCTACAGTGTTAGATACATTAAAACCTAATGTTCTAACAATTCCTGGCTTACTAAACTGTTTTAATCTATTATTCGGACTGAATTTAAGACGATTTTCGACAATAGTTTCAATACCATCAAAAGATCCACCTGCAATAAATAAAATATTAGTTGTATTTACCTCAATCATTTTACTTGTGGGATTTTTACGACCTCCACCTTCTGGTACTCTAACAATACTACCTTCAACCATCTTAAGTAATCCTTGCTGAACTCCTTCACCTGATACATCTCTTGTAATAGTCATGGTCTCACCCTTTTTGGCTATCTTATCAAGTTCATCAATAAATATAATTCCCTTTTGGGCAAGTTCAATATCGCCGTCTGCCCTTACTAAAAGTGAGTATATCATACTCTCAATATCATCACCAACATATCCAGCCTCGGTCAAACTTGTAGCATCACCAATAACAAATGGTACTTGGGCAATATCTGATAATTTTTTAGCTAGTAAAGTTTTTCCAGTACCAGTTGGTCCAGTTAGTAATATATTATGCTTTTCTAAATCTATACCAGTTGCAATCCTTATCATATGATTATGTAATTCTATAGATAACTCTATTTTAGCCCCTTCTTGGCCTATTATAGACTGATCTAATAGTTCTTTTATCATTTTTGGTGTTATTGTTACCCTTGTTTCGTGAACTTGCTCTTCTTGCTGTGGTTTTATTACTATACTACGTTTATCTAACATTTAATACACCATCCTTTTAAATTTATACTGCCTTTTAAACTTGCTATTTCTTCTAAAGTTACTTTTTATCACTTTCATAGTATTCAGATGTATATTAAACATTAATTCAAATATAATGTCTTTCTACTATAGAGTAGATTGGCCTGTCCTCTTAACTATTATCTCCTACTAAATAACCTCAATACAAACAAAAATATATTTATAAAGTCTAAATATAAAGATAATGCCGCAAGCACAATCCCATGCATATCATTGCTTTGTTCTTGCATACGCTTTATTTTCTGCATGTCATATGCTGTTAATACACCAAATACTATTATACCTAATAAGCATACACCTAAATTGAATGCGGAAGAAACAAAAAATATTTGCATAATAGTAAGTAAAATTAAACCTATTACAAACATCATGGCAAATTGACCTATTGCACTTAAGTCTTTCTTTGTTGTTATCCCTACCATTCCACTACTTAAAAACATTAATGAAGTTAGAGCAAACACAGTAATTAATTGCCCTTGATTTACAATTAAAAAAACTATACTCAATGTTACACCATTTACTGCTGAATAAACCAAGAACCAAAATATTGCAGATGCAGTAGACATTTTAGCAACTCTCTTAACTAATGTTAAAACCATAACCAGTTCCAGAATCATAGCCCCATAAATTACTGTTGTAGGTACATTCATTATATAGTTACTCATAAACAGACCAACTATAAATGTTATTAGTAGTCCAACTGCCATTAGACATAAAGTCTTTCCTATAAAGGTAGATCTGCTTTTTATCAAACTATTACTTTCCAAACTAACACACTCCTTTATTACTTATATTTATCAGTTTTTGCGCTATACAAACAATTTGTATCTTTTATTATAACATTTTTTTATTAAGATTTAACACAATTTTATCATTTGCATTAAATTAACAAACTAACGAAAGAGATGGTCAATTGTTTTAGAGTCAATCTAAATCATTTAACCATCCCTTTATTATTTTCATCCTTTTACTTCTTAATAGGAATCCAAACCTCACATCTGTAATCAGAAGAGTATATATCGCCTGCTGGATAAATCTCAAGCTCCGGTGCGCATTCATGCCGTTTGCTGTTACCTTTATTATTGTAGTTTCTTACTATTGTTTAAATTTAATATTATTTGTGTTAAGCAATTCTTCAACGTGTGCTTGTTGTTTTAATACCCAGTCAATCACATTTGTTATGTCATTGCCATTTGTAGATTTAATATACTCTGAATAACTTTGACTAATCTTCTCTAAAAAGTCTTTATCTAATCTATCATAAAATATAAATTCAACGTTTAATTTCTTTAACTCACGTACTATGAATTTTAGTTTACTTTCTAAAGTTTCTCCATAACCTAATGAACAATCTAAATCTTCTTTATACCTTGATGATGCAAATAAAGATAACCCATTATCATACAACCTATAAAATTGTAAAATACCATTTGATTTATAAAAAGAAAAATTAGTATAGTTTCTATCCATCTGCCGTGTAATAACATCAAATAATCCCATTCTCAATACATCGAATTTAGTTTTATTAGGAGATGGAATCTTTAAAAATAACTTATAAAAATCTTCAAAACTTCCTTGGTCTAAACCAATTAAAACATTAGCAGGACTTAAGTCTTTAGTTTCATCTATTACTGAGAAACATAAACCATTTGGCAATGCTCCAGCTGGAGAACATTCTATACCTAATCTATTGGCTATTTCATAAGCTAACTCTTCTGAGACATTATCATATGAATTAGTTTGTAATCTTTCCTTAACCACACATAAATTACCTTTAATCCTCGCTAAGTCTTTATTACATGCTCCATCAATATTTAGTTTTGTCTTTGTTGCATTTAATTTTATTAAATCAAAAGAATGATTTATTACTTTACCATCATCTATCATTATTGATGCCCAAGGTGAAGATTCATCATAACTCTCATCTTCATTAAATGCTAACCACAATTTATCTTTAATATTTATTCCTCTAGTTGCTACAAACACCTTAAAGTAAAGGTCTTCTTCATCTTCCTTTAAATCTAATGATGCTAAAAATGAATTAAATCCAACTTGACTTACTGGTCTTATTCTATTTCTAACCCAATTATCAAACTGAGCCGAATTCATTATATTTTTATTTCTTCTATCAAAAAACAAATCTAAATTTATTATTTCCATTGTTTTATTCTCTACATTAATTTCTGCAACTGTTTTATCATAATATTTTAGGTAATAATATTCGCTCATATCATACATCACCCCTTTTATACTTATTATATCATAATTATCTTGAATTAATATCGAGCGCTTAGCATAACGTGTTGTTTTCTTAGAGGTACCAGTAAAACAGAATATACTACCATTCAAATCTATCTGAGGACATAATGAACATATCCCCTCTAACTTTATGCTTTTTTTAAGCTCATCAATCACAAATTGGTTTAAATTATATGGTTGTTAAATCAATTAACTCACTGAAAAACACTTTTAAAATATCTCTTTCTAATGAATCAATTTTACCATCCATTAATACAGATACTAAGAGGCTATATATCTCGTCGTAAGTGTATGTTTTTACAAGGTGATCATTATCATCAAGCCATTTTTTCAAACTAATAATCCCTAAATCGATCATTTCTCCATCAGCTAAAATTCCATGTAAAATTCCATGTAAAACTTGAATGTCAGTAGTAACTATATCATAATACTCATTTTATTTTTGAACTTATTACACAGCCATAAAATGTCTTTAATTTCCTCAGAAGTTAGTTGCTTATCTTCTATACATTCTTCAATCAAAGGAATAAATTCATTATAGGGATGCTTATTCATTAAATGTCTATATTATATTTTTACAATTCTATATAACTTGCAGTAATCCTTTAAAATTTAACAAAAAATGAAAAAGACCTGAAACAAGATTTCTTTTATTTTTAAAAAAAGCAATCTCTATACCTCAAATAACTTTAAGGTATAGAGATTGCTAATATGTTTTATAGTTCTTTATCACAATGCAATGGTCCACATATATCAAACTCTGAATCGGATGGCGCTGGTACATAATTTGCGTCTTTTTTTGCTTTTTCAAGTTTATCTTTTTCTATTTTTGATATTTCCTCTTGTGTTAGCTTTTTATTTGTCATTAATAATCCTCTCCCTTTTTCAATATTATTTCAATTAACACTATAACTATAACTATAACTCTAATTCTAGAGTATATCAATCGAATTAACTGCATTATTCTTGTTATAGTAATCCTTAGAATTCATTAATTTTATGCCAAACTGATAACTTGCATTTCCTATTTGAAAATTTAGAAAGAATTAGCTAAATGAAATATATAAATATATTATTTCACTTGTACCTTACGTGACGTAATCATTTATACTTGCTTTATAACATTAAATATATATTAATACTTAAAGGAGAATAAAATATGAATCTAAAAATTCAACATACTTGTTTAAATATTGATTGGAATTCCGTATCTGAAATATTGAAAAAAGTTGGAATGTCATATTTTGAAGGAGAAATGCATAAGAGAGCCTTTGAAAATAGTCATACTGTTATATTTGCTTTTGATGATGATAAGCTAATTGGCTTTGGTCGTGCAATTTCAGACGGAACCTACCAAGCTGCAATTTATGATGTAGCAGTATTACCTGAATATCAAGGTAAAAATGTAGGTAGTTCAATTGTTAATGGTATTTTAAAATGTATTCCTCAATGTAGTTTTATATTATATGCCTCACCTGGCAAAGAAATTTTTTATGAAACGTTGAATTTCAAAAAAATGAAAACAGGGATGGCATTATTTAGTAATGAAGAAAAAATGAAGGAAAAAGGTTTCACTGAATAAATTCAAATACCAATGGTATTTACACCATTTATTCAGTATCTTGATAATAATTATTAATTATCATATAATATTTATATAATCTTAATAAAGAAGGGACGTTTTTATATGAGGACAAAAGGAAATAAAATTTCTATAATTGGAGCAGGCTTTGTAGGTTCTACTACAGCCTTTGCTCTAATGACTAGTGGATTAGCATCTGAAATTGTAATTGTAGATATAAATAAGGAAAAAGCTGAGGGAGAGGCGATGGATTTATCACATGGTGCTTCCTTCGTAAAGCCTATAGATATAACTTCCGGAGAATATGCCGATACAAAAGATTCAGATATAGTAATTATTACAGCAGGAATTAGTCTGAAGCCAGGAGAAACAAGGCTTAATTGTATTGCGAATAATTTAAAAGTATTCCAAAGTATAATTCCAGAGGTTGTAAAATACAGCCCTGATTCTATATTAGTGATAGTATCCAACCCTGTGGATATATTGACTTATATATCCTATAAGCTTTCAGGCTTTCCAAGCAATAGAGTAATTGGGTCTGGAACGGTTCTTGATACTTCAAGACTTAAGTACATTCTTAGTCAGCGTTTTGAAGTTGACGCTAGGAATATTCATACCTATATAATGGGTGAACATGGCGACTCAGAAATTGCTACTTGGAGTTTAACTAATATTGCAAGTATGAATATAGATGAGTACTGTACTATTTGTTATAAAAAATGTGATGAAGAGATGAAGTCTAATATACTTAATGACGTAAAAAGAGCAGGATATAAAGTCCTTGAAAAAAAAGGAGCGACCTATTATGCTGTTGCTCTAGCCATAAAAAGGATAGTTGAAGCAATATTAAGTAATGAAAACTCTATTCTTACAGTTTCCTCTCTACTAAAAGGAGAGTATGGAATCAAAGACGTTTATATGGGAGTGCCATCAATTCTAGGTAGAGAAGGCGTAAAGAAAATATTACAAGTTAAACTCAATGAAGATGAAAACAATCAGCTTGTTGAATCTTCCAAGGTACTCAAGTCAATTATAAAAGATTCAAAAATATAATTACTAAACCCTACTTAGTTCACAATTAAATATTTGTATATAGGTAAAGGGAGTTCACAAATAAACGTGACCTCCCTTTACCTATATATTTTAATTTTTCTAGAAACGTAGATTCATCCTGTTTATGGCGCTTAACAAATTTGCTTCGCTCATAAAATCCCCCCATAGCCATCAAGCTAAGCTATATAAGGTAACTTATGTAGCTTAGCTTGATGGCTATGAAAGACCCTCGGGGGACATGAACAAATTGCAAATACAATTTGTTTTGCTAATATTTTTCAATATACAAACACTTAATTTTGCTAATACAACACCAAAATTATTCCTTGCTACATTAATTCATAATTCTCTGAATAATAGCATAAAACAAAAGCAACAGTTAGATAATTTTAAAATTATCTAACTGTTGCTTTTGTACTATATTGTTTTATGCTTTTCAAATTATATTCTAAGGTTTAATTAATCTAAACCTTACCACAACTGAGACTCCATCTAGTATTTATTTAATAAGAGATACAAATCTTTCTGTTTATTAATAATGATCTCTTTTCCTTCTTTACGCATCTTAGCAAATTCAGCTGTTGCTGTGAAAAGTAGATCCGTGGATGAATTAAGTGCCGTTTCGCAAGAATCTTGTAAAACACCTACGATAAAACCTACACCAACTACCTTCATAGCAATATCATTTGGGATACCAAATAAGCTACATGCTAGAGGAATTAGTAATAGTGAACCACCAGCTACTCCTGAAGCACCGCAAGCGCATACTGCTGACAACACACTGAGGATAAGTGCTGTAGGCATGTCCACTTTAATTCCAAGTGTGGTAACTGCTGCAAGTGTTAAAACAGAAATCGTAACTGCTGCACCAGCCATATTAATTGTAGAACCCAATGGAATGGATACGGAATACGTATCCTTATCTAAACCTAGTTTTTCACACAAGCTCATATTTACAGGAATATTTGCTGCTGAGCTACGTGTAAAGAATGCTGTAATACCACTTTCCCTTAAACACATAAACACAAGTGGGAATGGGTTTTTGCGAATATTAATGTAGACAATAATTGGATTGATAACAAGAGCCACAAAAATCATACAACCAATCAGAACTACAAGTAAATGTCCATAACTAGCTAAGGCCTTAATTCCAGTTGTAGAAATCGCTTCAAATACAAGACCCATGATTCCAAGTGGCGCAAAGTCTATGACCCATTTAACTATTTGAGTTACTGCATCTGAAAAATTAGTAATCATCGCTTTTGTAGTATCAGGTGCATTTTTTAAAGCAGCACCAAGAAGTAACGCCCAAGCCAATATACCAATGTAGTTAGCATTAAAAAGTGCTTTTACTGGGTTATCAACAAGGTTCATAAGTAATGCTTTAAGAACCTCTACGACACCTCCAGGTGGTGTCAAACCGCCTTTAGCAATTGCAAGTGTCAATGTTACTGGGAACATAAAGCTTACAACAACCGCTGTAAGTCCAGCTAAAAATGTCCCTAAAAGATAAAGGACGATAATGGATTTCATATTGGTTTGATGACCACTCTTATGTTGGGATATGGCCGACATGATCAAGAAAAAGACCAATATAGGTGCAATTGATTTCAAAGCACCAACAAATAAAGAACCAAAAATAATAACGAATTTTGCTTGTTGTGGAATCGTGAAAGCCAAGATAATACCAATAGCTAAACCTATAAATATTCGTAATACTAGGCTTACTTGACTCCACTTCTTAAATAGTTTTTTCAAAATAATTTCCCTCCAATAGTTAATGGTAACGAAACAGCCCATATCCAGTATATATTCCATGTAACAATATAAGGATTATATAATTCCTCTATTTACCATTTATTATACATAATACTTCATTATAACATTAATAATACATTAGTTCAACATAAAGTCATCTTTTATTACACTATTTGCAATCCATAGCAAACACAAACTTCCAGTTTATGTAACGACCTCCGAGGTCGCAGCCATAGCCATCAACCTAATAGAACCATTAACTGTAAGCAGTGAAATTTTTCAATTAAATACCTTATATAAATAAGAACAAAAAAGGGAAAAAGTTATGTTTAAAATATTAATATTTATTTTTAAAAAAGGTGTATTTTGTACCTAATTAATGGTATAAAATACACCTTTTGTTTTTTGATTTACTGTTAAATAATATATAATTAGTGTATATATAACTTTTATGTAATTATATATAATACTAATAGAAAGGATGTTATTTACAATGAATAGGGAAAAAATAAAGCGAATAATTCACAATTTAGGAGAGTTGTACAACCTTAATAAGATCGAAAAAATGGCTGAAAAAAATTTGTTTATCAGAAGAAAAGGAAAGGTTTCTGCTAAAAATTTTTTAAACCTATGCACTTTTATAGGTGAAGATTTATGTTCTTCGTCTTTATCGGATTTGTGTGCAAAATTAGAAGCTAATGAAAAGGTATCAATCTCCCCTCAAGCATTAAGCAAAAGATTTAATAAGGAAGCTGTGAATTTTCTTAAGAAGGTTTTTCATGATATGTTAAATCTTCAAAATGAAGTTTTAAGAGGTAATGAGCCTTTATTGAAAAGTTGTTTTAATAGGATAACAGTAGTTGATTCTACTGGATTTAAATTAGATGACAAGCATGCAGATAAATATAAGGGGTGCGGTATAAAATCATCTGTAAAAATCCAATTGCAGTACGATTTATTGACTGGTGAATTTATTCATTGCGAGCTTGGAGCGGGATCAGTTTCAGATGCTACATACCTTCCAACACTTCAAAGCACTATTGAAAAAGGTGATTTATCTTTAAAAGATTTAGGATATTTTAAAACTGCAGATTTAAAACTTATTGAAGAAAAGGAGGCTTTTTATATTTCTAGACTTAAAGTTAATACTAATCTTTATAAAGAAGAGGAAATCATTGAATATGGATTTAAAGGAAAAGTTACAATAAGAAAAAGGTACTCCTACGTAGATCTTAAATCACTCGCAGAGCCTTTATCAGAAGGCGAAACCATAGAGTTCAATAACATTCACATAGGAAATACCCAAAAAAATAGTACTAAATGTAGATTAATTTTAACTAAATTAACAGAAGAATGCAAGAGAAAAAAAGAAATTAATAATAAAAAAATGAAAGATAGAGGTAAAATAAAAGGCCTTGAGCAAAACAAATGGTGGATTGACTTTAATTGTTACATAACTAATGTACCTTGTGAAATGATATCTATGGAACAAGTACATCTGCTGTACACCTTGCGTTGGCAAGTGGAAATAATGTTTAAAATATGGAAATCTCTGTTTAAAATTCATGAGGTAAAAAAAGCAGGTTTAGAAAGAATTCAATGTTTTATTTATGGTAGATTAATAATGTTATTACTAACTTCATCTATAGTTTTTACAGTACGTAAAATTGCTTATTCAACAACAGGTAAAGAATTAAGTGAAATAAAATCATTTGGAATTGTGAAGCAATATTTTAATGAACTATATAAAAACATTTTTAGAAGTAAAGTAATTTTATATGAAATATTTCGACGTATATCAACATCAATTCAACGATATGGTATAAAATCTAAGAAAAAAGAGAAAAAAACGGCTTTTAGAATCCTGCAAACCATCAAAATAACCGAAAGTGTATTGTTAAAAATGGCAGTTTAATACTGGGGTATTAATACCTATTTTAAATTTTATTACATTTATTTATGAAGGTTTATTAAGGTTACATTAAAATAGCCAAGATTTACAATTAGGTGCTATAACTAAAAGTAATTATTAACGAATAATTCCAATCTGAGCTTAAATAAGCGTTTTAATTATTTGGTAGATTATTGAATTATAAGGTTGATGGCTATGGAGGTCGTAGTAAAAACTGTAAGTTTTTACGTTCTACTTTAACAGAAAAAATTGTAGATCAGTTAATTGAGTACATTGACAATAACTGTGGTGGTAAACTTTTTGCAGTCAGCGGAGTATCTCTTGGTGGCCAGATTGCAATAGAACTTCTATCAAGAAGAAAGAATATTGTAGAAAAAGCGATTGTAGAAAGTGGACTTTGTATTTCTCAGCCATTTCTTGTAAAATACAGTACGTTTGTTGTAAAATTATGTGGTAAATGGTTGTTTTCCAAAACTTTTAACAAATGGGGCCTAAATATACTTCCTAAACGTATGCAGTATCCTAAAGAGATTGCAGAGTTGTATATGAGAGATATTACATCTGTAAAAACTGAAACTATAATTCGGATTCTTGATACCTATTATCAATACAAAATAAAAGAAAGTTTAAGAGACAGTCAGGCAGATACCATTTACTGGTATGGAGGTAAGGAAATGAAATGTATTAAACAATCCGCAAAGTTATTCCAGTCTTATATTAAAAATTGTAAAGTAGTTGAATTGAAAGGTTATTATCATTCAGAAATAAGTGATTATCGTCCAGAAGAATGGGTGGAAAAAGCGAAGGAATTTTTGAATCACTAAAGGGTGAGGCAAAGATAAATGTCCATTCCCTACTAGGCTCACAATTTAGGGAGCGAAGGAACTATAATATGTGATTATTTAATGGGAACTGGACTTAAATTTCTATAATTTACATTAAGCTAAGGGTTAAAAAGTGTAAGTAAATTCACTTTTAATAATTTACTACTTTCTTTATTCGTTAAATAGCTTAAAACCGTAAAGAACCATTTAATTTACAGTTACTTTGCAGTACACGGTAGCTACCCTGTCACTACCCCATTAGTGCGGTGTGCATTTCATTTACAAGAGAATCTGTATCTCTTGGTACATCTGTTATCTCACTCCATCCATGTCCTGGCCTGTCATAAACTACTGTTTTAGTATATTTTGAAATTTCGTTATAAAGAGAGTACATATCGGCATATGTACTTGGAATAGTCATACCCGATGAAAAAACTACAGTAACATTCCCTTTACCTTTACTGTAAACATTTATTTTATGATTATTTACATCAACCATTTTTCCTACCGGAGAATATTTTTTAGCATCATTATATTGACCAATTTTTTTGTATGAAAAACCGATTAATAAAATAACAACTATACAAATTAAGGCTCTAAATACATATTGTCTGAATCGTTTTACACCTTTTAGTTTGATTCTTTTATCCTCTTTTGTTTGTAAATTCATTTATAAACTCCACCTTAAAATAAATATAGCTATTCCCAAGTTAATATTGTAAGTATTGGCACAATATTCTACCGTTGCGACTTAATAACTAGAAAAATTATACCATTAAACACCATTTTTACAAACTATAGTTTGATGTTAAAACGAATTGCCCTACGTAAAGGTATACCTTTGCGTAGGGTTGAAAAAAACTATAAAATGTATTCGTAAAGTGTATCAAAACATTTATGAATATCTACGTAAAATACATTTAGCTTTACGGAATATTATAAAATTGCTACTAGTGTGATTCAGACTTATGTTGGCGGAACCCCAATAATTGCAGGATCAAAATCTATACAGAAAAATGCTTCATAACCAGCATAGCTACCGTTTGATTTTTTATATTGAACATCTATATTTTTGTTATTAAACTCTTGTTCCAGTTCATTTATTCCAGTTTCGTGAACTTTTTAAACAAATCTTCTTTTATTTATACCTGGAATATTTTAAGTACATATTTATTATATTAAATTATTTTTCGTTATGAATGTGATCCGTGCTAAAGTCAGCTTCTTTTAAATTCACAACCTTAGTTTTATGCTTTATCTTATATCCTACCCATAAAGCTATGAATAAGGGTAATCCAATATAAGAAGCAATAATATTTTTCCAATCAATTTGATTCGCTGTAAAATAAGTTATTCCTTGTCCTAATATAACAATAATACATAATACTAACGCAAGAATTGGTCCAAACGGAAAAAATTTTGCCTTGAATTTTAATTGGTTCAGATCTTTTCCTTGTGCTACAAATGCTTTACGGAAACGATAGTGACATATTGCAATTCCTACCCATGCTATAAATCCAGCTAAACCTGAAGCTGCAACTAACCACATATATACTGTTTCTTGCGCATATATACCTATTAAGAAAGATGCAGAAGCTACTAATGTAGTAAGTAATAATGCATTTACTGGAACCCCACGAGAATTTACTTTACAAAGAGACTTTGGTGCTCTTCCTTCTTTTGCCATCGCGTATAACATACGGCTAGCCGCGTACATTCCAGAGTTACCACAGGAAAGAACCGATGTTAAAACTACAGCATTCATAAGACTTGCAGCTCCTGCAATACCTGCTCTTTCAAAAATACTAGTAAAAGAGCTTGTCGAAACTCCAGCTTGTGTAAATGGTATCAATGCACTTATAATAAATATTGCCCCTATATAAAATATAATAATTCTCCAAAATACAGTTTTAATTGCTTTAGGTACATTTTTCTCCGGATCTTCACTTTCTCCAGCAGCAATACCAACGAGTTCTGTTCCCTGAAAAGAGAACCCAGCAATTAAGAAAACCATTAATATTCCTTTAAAACCATATGGGAATGGTCCTTTAGCACCACTTTTGGGATCTAAAAACATAAAATTTGAAAGTCCAATGTGATGATTCCCAATTATTCCAAAAATCATTGCAACGCCCACTACCAAGAACACTAGAACCGCTACAACCTTAATACTTGCAAACCAAAACTCTGACTCTCCATAAGCCTTAGCAGAAAGCATATTTAATCCGATTAATAATACTAAAAAAGAAACACTCCAAACAATTGCCGGAACACCTGGGAACCAGTATTTCATAATCAAACCACCTGCGACCATTTCAACTGCAACAGTAATTGCCCAGTTGTACCAATAGTTCCAACCTAATGCAAATCCAAATGCTGGATCAACGAATCTTGATGCATATGTTTCAAATGAACCAGTAACTGGCATGAATGTAGCCATTTCACCTAAACTTGTCATTAAGAAATATACCATTACCCCTATAACTGTGTATGCGACTAATGCTCCTCCAGGCCCTGCTTGACTTACTGTTCCTCCTGAAGCCAAAAATAATCCCGTTCCTATGGCTCCGCCAATAGCAATCATATTAAGATGACGAGGCTTTAATCCTCTTTTTAATTCACCTGTTTTTAATTCATTCTTTTTTAATTCACCCATTGTAAAACCCCCCTTAATTTATAGCTGACTAAACTTTAAATAGTAGCATGAAGATGTTTTAAAATATTAAGGAAATTAAAGATCATTATCGTTTATATTTAAATTTAATAGTTAACGTTGTTAAGCTAAACCTCGCTTAACCATTTCTGTAATAGCCAAACTTGCAACGTCATCAGCAAATTTTCCTGGACCAAAACCTGCATCGTATCCAAGTTCTTTTGCGAGTTCATGAGTTATTCTTGGACCTCCACAAATTAACACAACTTTATCTCTAATACCTTCCGCCTCTAATAATTCTACCAAATTAGTAAGGTTTTGAATGTGTATGTCCTTTTGCGTTACTGTTTGAGAAACTAGAAGAACATCTGCTTTAAGTTCTATAGCCTTTTTAATAAATTCTTCATTTTCAACTTGACTTCCTAAGTTATAGGCTTCTATCATAGGGTATCTCTCAAGACCATAATGTCCTGCAAAACCTTTCATGTTCATTACAGCATCTATACCAACCGTATGGGCATCTGACCCTGTGCTAGCCCCAATTATTACAACTTCACGTTTAATGTTTTCTTTTATATACTCTCCAATTTGTTTCATATCCATTACTTCTACTTCTACAGTTTGAACATGGACTTCTTCATAGTTTACAGTATGCGTTAATGAACCATAAACCACGTAGAAAGAAAATTCTTTATCTAAAGACTTATGATGAGCACAGTTTGGATCTTTAAGTCCCATAGATTTAGCAAGCTGAATTGCTGTTTCTACTCCTCTCTCATTATCTTCTACTGGAAGCGTAAAGCTCACTTGAACCTTGCCATCATTCATAGTATCTCCATATGGTTTAATCTTTGTTAGATCTAAATTTTTATCATACTCTTTAATTTCTAATGAATACTGTCCTTCGCTCATTATTTATTCCCCCCTAACATTAAATCTACAAATGGGTTGAAGTAAGCTTTTTCTTTTTCTACAACCCCTGCTAGTCCTTTTCCACCAGTAAGAGGCCTCTTAATTCCTGCAAATTTACCTTGCTGTATTGTACTAAATAAGCCTTCTTTTTCAATTTCTTGAATTAGATCTGCTGCTTTATTTAATACTTCGTCCACTCTTTTTTCCATTATCCCACCTTTTTTGAACGTGATTTCTGATCCCAGATCCTTCATAGTCCTAAATATATACTGAGCATTGTCTATTGATAACGCTCTATCTGACATAAACGGAGTGTGTATTGCTTCTGTAAGCATTCCAAGAAGATGTAATTTTTGTCCTGTCATAATAGTAACCATGTTGAATAATGCATCTTGCACTTGTCCTTTAAATATATCTCCAGTCATAAACTTAGTCGGAGGCATATATTTGAGTGGTGCTCTTGGGAAGATTTCTCTTGCCATTTGTGCTTGTGCTAATTCATATACAAACCCATTTTCAACATCTGGACTTATTTCAAAAGCATGGCCAAGTCCCATTTGTTCCTTTGGAATTCCAGCAATTAATGCAAATTGCTCATTTATAAATTGTGAAGCAAGCACAGTATGAGCTTCTTCTACTGCATCTGCAGTAGTTAAGTAATTGTCTTCTCCAGTGTTTATAATAACTCCAGCATATCCATTTATTACTCTTGAAAAATATTGGTCAACTATCGTCCTTTGCATATTGATGTCCCTGAAAAGAATTCCGTATAGAGCGTCATTTAACATAACGTCTAATCTTTCTATAGCTCCCATAGCAGCTATTTCGGGCATACATAATCCAGAGCAGTAATTACAAAGTCTTATGTATCTCCCTAATTCTTCTCCAACTTCATCAAGGGCTGATCTCATAAGTCTAAAGTTCTCCTGCGTTGCAAGTGTTCCTCCGAAGCCTTCTGTTGTAGCTCCGTATGGAACGTAGTCAAGTAAGCTTTGTCCTGTACTTCTTATTACTGCTATTACATCTGCTCCTTGCTTTGCAGCTGCTCTTGCTTGAGTTATATCTTCATAAATATTACCTGTAGCAACTATTACATAAAGATATGGGCCACTCTTATCTCCAAATCTTTCAAGGTATGATTCTCTTTTACCTCTATTTTCTTTAATTTTGGCAACCATTTCTTCAGCTACTTTGCCTACTGCCATTTTAATTTCGAATTCTTCATGCATAGGAATTTTAGTTAAATCTATCTCACCTTTTGCTACGCTTTCCGCGATTCCTTGTGGTGAAAGACCAGTTTCGATCATAGCATTTCCAATAAACATTGCGGCACCAAGTGCTAGTCTATTACCATTTTTAATGTTGTCCACTACTATATTTGGAATTGGGACGAAAGCTTCATCTATCCCATCAATCCCTAAAAGTCTACATACAGTTCTTTCTACTGTTATCGTAGTATGCACGTCAATAAATTCTTGAGTATCTTTTGCTATATTTTTTGCTGATTGTCTAACTTTTTCAACGATATCCCAGTTTAAATTTAATTTGCTTTCCATTTTATTCCTCCTCATTATATAAACTTTTTGCTATATCCACTATTTCCTTTTCAAGTCCTAGTAATACGGCTATATTAAGTGCATCTTTTGGTACTTTATTTTCTTTTGAGACCTTCTCTAACTTATACTCCATATGCTCTTGTATTATTTCAACTGAATGAGTTTTGTTTAGATCAATCTTATATTTTAGAGTATTAAAATCTACATTCTTAAGTCCTGTTACTTGATAATGCTCCATATTATCCTGAGCCACTCCGTCATAATGAGTTGAAATCAAACTTACCGACTTAAATTTAGTCAAGTATTTAGAAAGAGATTTCACAAGGAAGTATCCTTCTTTCGGGTTAGTCCCTCTTGCAAACTCATCTAGGGCTATAAATCCATTTTCTATTTTTACACACTCAACCACTTCTTTTAGCTTTATTATTTCTGCTCCAAATGTACTTAACCCTTTAGAGATGGACTGCATATCATCTGAAACAAAATGAATGAAATCAAGGATTGGGAATTGTGCTTTCTTAGCGAATACAAAGAAGCCCATTTGCCCAAGCAATAAATTCAAAACAATTGTTTTTAGGGTAACACTTTTGCCACCCATATTCGCTCCAGTTATAATAGTTGTACCATTAAATAGATCTATACTAACTGGGGTAAATACCTTTTTACTTTTTTCTAATATATCTTTTATTTCAGGATTAAATGCTTCAATAAAGTTTATTTTTATATCACTACAAATTTCGGGCCTTATACCATTATAATCAATGGATAAGTTTGCTTTAGCGATTAAAAAGTCTAATCTACCTATTGATTTTATGTTCTGCTTTATGATTTCGGTTTCTTTAGAAATTTGCAATGTTAACTCTTTTCTAATTCTTAGTTCTTCCTCTTCTTCTTCTATAACTAAATCTAGCCTTTGTTGCTTTAGTTCACTTGCTATTCCTTCAGATTTTGCAGTAAAGATTTCTTTCTCCTTTTGTTTTTTATTTTTGCGAATGCACTTCAAGGTTTTAGAATACTCGTCGTAAACATAGAAAGTGGAGATTCCCCTCTTCTGTGGGTCTAATAATAAGATAATTTTGTCAACAGAGTTTAGATGAACTTCTTCTATATTAAGCTGTAATTTATCCAATACACTCTTTAGTTTTGTTACTAATATTGAGAAATATTTAATTTCATATAATTCGACCTCATCTAATGTTTGTGATTCACTACATCTTTTTATAGAATTTCTAATATCTTTAAACTTACAGAATATTCTTCCTATTTGGTTATATTCTTCAACATGAGCTCTCATGGATTTAATTATATTTTCTAGGCTATTTAGCTCATGTTTCAATTTATTTATTTCTGAAGTTTTAAAGGTCTTAATATTTTTTCTTTCCTCAAGTCCATAAGAAGTAGTTATCCCAAGTTTATCCATAATAAATGAAAATCCAATTTGATCTCTCTGCTGCTTATCTAAAAATTTCATTTTACGCCCCTCCAATTACATCAAATACAGGTATATTTAATTTATTCCTAAGCCCATCTAAAAACTTATGCTTATCAAATTCATACCCATAAGGTGATTTTGGATTGGATGTAACACATACTATGTTAACTTTATTTATTGTTTTTATGATTCCACCCTGCTTTTTAAATTTATAAAGAGTCTCCCTAGTTAAAAATATCTTTGTTCCGTCTTCAACTAGGAAAGTTACTCCTTTATACTGGTTTGTGGATGTCATTATATCTTCTAATAGTTTATCTGAGACTGCGCCCTTAATAACTACATAGGAGATATTTTTATCTAAAATCTCAACAATTTCCTTAGAGGCTCCTAATGCTGTAATCACATCCATCATCCTTATAGAATTATCTCTGCGAATAATACCTACTCTGCCTCTGCGTAAAACTTCATTAGCAAGCTTTAATACTTCATTATCCTCTTCATTTTCTAAAGATAATAATTTAACAGTATGACTAGTTTCTTCTATAACCTTAAGCATACTTTTTGACAGCGCTGCTCCAGTTGATAAAATTGTAGCATTAGTAATTAATGGGGAAGCAAAGGTTTTTCTATTAAGTGCACCATCCACAATCACTAGTTTACTACCAAACCTTTTAAGTTCAGAACATATTTCCATCATATAAGAATTTACGGATGGACCACTTAAATCTACATATCCGTCACTTAACGCTCTGCATATAATTATTTCTCCCATAGGAGTATTAAACCCAGTGGTTTTTAAAATCTCACGAGTTATATCACTATTTAATAAGCATTGTTTTGCAGTAGCAATTATAGTTCCACTTTTTATATAAATTTTAGGTTTCTCTGTACCAGTTACTGTATCTATTTTTTCACCGTCACGTCCTATAGAGGTAAGTCCAAGGGATATTCTCCCTCTAGCTTCTCTCAATATATGATTTAAAGTAGTTGTTTTCCCTACATTTTTATTCATTCCTATAATAGAAATACTGTCGTATTTTTGGATCATATCAAGAATGCTTGGCATGCTGTCGATTTTTTTCATTTTATTCGTAATGTCCTCTTAAATTTCTTTCAAGGCCAACTGGTTCCATAGACATTTGTTGATTATTTAATAACGCAGCTACTCCTACTTTGTGAACCTTCTTCTTTCCTTCGCATACTTCACAGTGACAGCCTGAAGTATAGTTAGTTGGTTGTTCATAAGTAGTTATAACACCTTCAAAGTTTCTAAGTACTACTTTTTCAGGACTTTGGGATATAATATAGTTTGGCATTACCGGAGTTTTTCCACCACCACCTGGAGCATCAACAACGAATGTTGGTACACAGAATCCTGAAGTATGCCCTCTTAAACCTTCAATAATTTCTATTCCTTTAGATACTGGTGTTCTAAAGTGCTCAAGTCCCATTGAAAGGTCACATTGATAGATATAATATGGCCGAACCCTAATTTTAACAAGCTCATGAACTAAATCCATCATTACATGTGTACAGTCATTAACTCCTCTTAAAAGAACTGATTGATTTCCAAGAGGTATCCCTGCATCTGCAAGTCGCGCGCATGATAGTTTTGCTTCCTCTGTAATTTCATTTGGATGATTAAAATGAGTATTTAACCAAATTGGGTGATATTTCTTTAACATATTAACTAATTCTGGCGTAATTCTTTGTGGAAGAACTACAGGCACTCTTGAACCAAGTCTTATTATTTCAACGTGTGGGATATCTCTTAATCTTTCGATTATATATTCTAATTTGTCATCTTCAACAAGTAGGCAATCTCCACCCGATAATAATACGTCTCTAACTTGAACCGTATTTCTGATGTAATCGATTGCTTTATCTATTCTTGCCATTGGTAGATCACTATCATAGTGCCCTGCGAATCTTCTTCTTGTACAGTGCCTGCAGTACATGGAACACTGATCAGTTATTAATAGTAATACTCTATCTGGGTATCTATGAGTAAGCCCCGGCACTGGAGAATCCGTATCCTCATGTAGTGGGTCAAGCAAATCAGCATGCGCCTTGTGTAATTCAAGCGCTGTTGGTATGGCTTGTTTTCTTATTGGATCATTTGGATCATTTATATCTATTAAAGAAAGATAGTAAGGAGTTATTGCCATTCTTAATGTTTGAAGGCATTTTTTAGCTCCCTCTTCTTCTTCCTCAGTTAGTGGTATATATTTTTTAAGTTCATCCACAGTTTCAATTCTATTTTTAATTTGCCATTTCCAATCATTCCACTGCTCATCAGTAACGTCTTTGAAAAGCTCAAATCGCCTATTTACTCTCATTAATATTCCCCTCCATCTAATTTTAAATCTTATTAGCACATGGATAATCCATGAATATTTGCATAACCTTTATATAGAAAATGCAATATTACTAAGTTAATATTGTATTAGAATTTTATTGCTTTCAATTTAAATTGAAAGCAATAAAATTATGACTGAGATATTAGACATATAATTCATCAAATATTTTTCTTAGTGTTTCGCTTTCTCTAAGCTCTGATAATGTTATTTCAGCATGGTCCTTTGTATATCCATTTCCTATTATCATGTTTACATCTTTACCAACACCTTCAGCACCTAAAGCTGCTTTTACAAAGTTTGTAGACATTGAGAAGAAGTAAACAGTACCATTATCCTTAACTGGCAGTATGCAAGCCATTTCAGTGTTCGGAATGTTTACACAGCTAATTGATAAATCCACTTCGCATCCGCCATTTGCTATTAAAGTTTTGTTTAAAACATCAGCTGGTTTTTGAGCATCGCTTACTATACATTCATGACATAATCCCCAGGCTTTTAATTTATTAGCTTGAGCTTGTTTTCTAACCATAGCTATAACTTTTCCTGCTGGTCCAACTCTCTTCATTGCTTCGTAGCAACAAAGCATTCCTGATTTTCCTGCTGCTCCAAGCACTAACACACTTTGCCCTGGTCTAACAAGTTTAGCTGTTTGAGCAGGTGCTCCAGCAACATCAAGAGCTGCGAGTGCTAATGGTTCTGACATATCAGTTGGAAGTTTAGCATATATTCCACTTTCAAACAAAATAGCTTTTGCTTTAACATCTACTCTATCTATATTCATTTTAATGTCTAGAATTTTTTCTATTTTAAGTGGAGTTAAGGATAATGAAACTAATGAAGCAATTTTATCTCCAACTTTTAAATCTCTATCCTTCAATGCGTCTCCTATTTGTGCAACTGTTCCGATAAGCATTCCGCCTGATCCAGTTACTGGGTTTTGCATTTTTCCTCTTTCTTCAACTATTGATAATATCTTAGCCTTTATCTTTTCTACATCCTTATGAGCTTCCTCTTCTATTTGAGTGAAACTAGCTGAATCTATGTTTAATGAAATAACATCAATAAGAATTTCGTTATCATATATTTCCATATTGTTGTCTATTTTTTGAGCCGCTTGAGTTAAAACTCCTTGTGGTGATATTACCCTGTGTGATCCGTATTTATTACCTTTTTTCATAATTAATTTCCCCCTGTTTTTATATTATTGTTTATTGGCTTATGCATCCATTTTTATTAAATTTTTTGATATGATTAATTCAGCATCAGTAAGTGATATAACTTCTTCAACTGTTGTGTCTTTATGAATTTCAGTAAGTACAAGGCCTTTACTCGTAACTTCCATTACTCCAAGTTCCGTAACTATAAGGTTAACTTGTGCTTTTGCTGTTAAAGGTAATGTACACTTCTTTAATATTTTAGGAATTCCTTTAGCTGTATGTTGCATTGCAATAATAACCTTTTTAGCTCCTACTACTAAATCCATTGCGCCACCCATACCAGGTACCATTTTGCCTGGCACAATCCAATTAGCTAAGTTTCCTTCTTGGTCGACTTCCAATGCCCCAAGAACAGTCATATCAACGTGCCCGCCTCTTATTAAAGTGAAAGACATTGCGGTATCAAAGAATGCACCTTCGTCAAGTATTGTAGTAAATTGACCACCTGCATTAATAATATCCCTGTTTTCTTCTCCTTGTGATGGTGAGGCTCCCATACCAACCATGCCATTTTCTGATTGGAAAGTAACATGGACACCTTTGGGAATATAGTTTGTAACTAATGTTGGAAGGCCTATGCCTAGATTAACAAGTTGTCCGTCTTTTAGTTCTTTAGCAATTCTTTTTGCAATAATTTGTTTTGCAAGCTTACTATCTGTAATCATATTAGTTAGCCCCCCTTATAATATAATCAACCAATACACTTGGAGTAACAATATTATTAGGGTCAAGTTCTCCAACTTTAACAATGTTCCCAGCTTCTACTATTACGATTTTTGCAGCCGTAGCTATAATCGGATTAAAGTTTCTTGTTGCTCCATAATAAGTTGCATTTCCAATTTCATCTACGACACTTGCATAAACAAGTGCTAAGTCTGCTTTAATTGGAAGCTCTAATAAATATTCTTTTCCCTCTATAGTAAGTTTTTGTTTTCCTTCGTCAACCATAGTACCCACTCCCGTAGGTGTAATCACTCCTCCAAGACCGGCTCCTGATGCCCTTATTCTTTCAATTAGTGTTCCTTGTGGCACAAGTTCTACTTCCATTTTCCCTTCTGTCATAAGTCTTCCTGTTTCAGCATTTGTCCCTATATGGGAAGCTACAACCCTTTTAACTTGACCATTTACTATAAGTTTGCCTATCCCTCTATCTACATAACTTGTATCATTTGCTATTATAGTTAAATTTTTAACATTTGTTTCTATTAATAGGTCTATCATCTTATGAGGTGTTCCACAGGCTAAAAATCCACCTATCATTATTGACATCCCATCCTTAAGTAAAGGTTTAACTTGTTCAAAAGATACGACCTTATTCATTTATTTTGCCTCCATGTATTCGTTCATTTTTGGGATATAACAATAGTTAATTGTTACCTACTATAAACCTAATATTTTTCTTGCTTCATGTGGAGTGGCAATTTCTCTGCCAATGTCCTTCGAAAGTCTAACTACCCTTTCTACTAATTCTGCATTTGATTTAGCTAGTATGCCTTTTTCAATATATACATTATCTTCAAATCCAACTCTTACATGCCCTCCCATAATAATAGCTATAGCTGCCATTTGAAACTCACTTCTACCAATGCCTGATACAGTAAAAGTGCTTCCCACTGGTATACTTCCTTCCATAAATACTAAGTCTCTTGGCGACGCCGTAATTCCTCCATTTATACCCATTACAAAATTAAAATGCATTGGTGTTTTTATAAAACCTTTCTTTTGAAGTCTTATAGCCATGTCAATCATTCCCTTATCAAAAACTTCAATTTCTGGTTTTACGCAAAATTCAATCATCTTTTGACCAAATTCTTTAATAGTGTTTTCAGTGTTTACGAATATATCATCACCACCAAAATTACAAGTACCCGCATCTAAAGTTGCCATTTCTGGCCGTAAGTCAACAGGCTGTAATCTTTCTGCGTTACTCATACCAACTGCCCCACCTGTTGATGGTTGAACAATTACATCCGGACATCTATCTTTAATAGCTTCCATACATGCTTTGAATCTTTCCCTATCTTGAGTTGGTGTTCCATCATCTTCCCTTACGTGCAAATGAATAATGCTAGCTCCTGCTTTATATGCTTTTTCAGCTTCTATTGCTAGCTCTTCAACAGTATAAGGCACGTTTGGATTATTTTCTTTTGTAACTTCCGCTCCACATATAGCTGCAGTAATTATTAATTTTTCCATGTAATACCTCCTTGTAATTCTCTGGGTACAAATAATTATTATCTCTTACAACATTTACATATAAATGACTTTTCATATTATTTTCTTTGTTTATCTTTTAAAACTACACAAGTTCCGCTTGCCTTACATACCACTATTGGTTCTTCTAATACATCACAGGCTGAACTATTTATATCTGGTCTTGGTACTATAACCTTTCTGGCTTCGAAAATCATTTTTCTTGATGAATTTCCTATCTTCACTATTTCTCCAACAGCTTCTATAAAGTCTCCTGCATAAACTGGTGCCAAGAATTCTATAGCATCATATGCTTTGAATAATCCCTCATCACCATCGTTCAAAATTAAAAGCTCTGTAGCTACATCCCCAAATAATTCAAGCATTCTAGCTCCATCCACTAAGTTTCCACCATAATGTGCATCATGCGCACTCATTCTTAGTCTGATTAAAGATTTCATTTTATCTTCCTCCTCTTTTATTGTAGTCATTTATGTTGTTATACTTATGTCAATCTATTTTTGGGAACAAAAAAGGCGCTGATCTAACAGCGCCTTAATTAACAAAATAAAGGAGCCTATTAATGTAATGAAAAATTATCTTTTCATTACATAAATAGCGCTCCATAAAAATCTTTATGGCAGTGATAGAAATACTACTCCCTATCGCCAAGAATATGTTGAAGAACCAAAATATTCTTTCGGCAAACAAATCCTTCATTTTTGATATTGGATGTTCATATCCTTAGCAATCAAAAACTCCCCTTTTATCTGCACCTCTATTTATGTGAATTATTAAATTCTATTTTATTTTTTCTTTCTAACATCATTATATTCCTTAATTTCCCAAATTGCAATATCTTTTTAAAAAAAATATTCTTTTTATTCTTAGCATTTTTAATTATGTAATAATTTATTTAAATTTCATAAATAGATTCCAATCTTTTGCATTACCAACGTATTCTTTGTATCCATCTCTTGTTGTCGGTTTGTAATGCAAAGCCCTTAAGTCAGGGCAAACGTATATATCCTTTTCTTTATCTTAAATAAATAGGACAAAAATCATTCTAACTAATTTTATATTGAATGGCTTTACTCATGAAAACTACAAACAACATAAGGATATTGCACTTCTACAAGAACTATTTAATCATTACGCTCCAAGTGTGACATTGCGATATATTGGAATTAATCAAGATGCCATGGGTGCATCGTTGGAGGATTTTTATCTATAGGAGGGGTAATAGTGAATCTAATATTTGCAGTATTTAGGGATATTGATGAAGGGGTAAAGAGATTGTGTCAGGCTATGAAAGAATTGATTGATACCAAGGATAATCAAGAGGTTTTTATGATATTGAAATCAATCCCATAGTTTAGAAGATAAAAAAAATTGGAGGTATTTGCAATGGAATATAAATTTGCTAAAAGAATAGGAAATTTAAAGGCGTCAGAGATACGAGAAATTTTAAAGATAACAGAAAGACCTGAGGTAATCTCATTTGCTGGTGGTTTGCCTGCACCGGAACTTTTTCCTATTGAGGAGATTATAAAAGTAAACAGAATTGTGCTGGAGGAGCAAGGTACAAAGGCTCTACAATATTCTACCACTGAGGGTTATGCACCACTTAGGGAGTGGATTGCCAATAGAATGAATTCAAGGCTGGGAACCAAATTTCAATCAGAAAATATTCTTATAACCCATGGATCACAACAGGCTCTAGATCTTTCAGGTAAGGTGTTCCTAAACGAAGGCGATGTTGTGCTGTGTGAAAGTCCCACATACCTTGCAGCAATAAGTGCGTTTAGAGCTTATGAATGTGAATTTATTGAGGTTCCCACAGATGATGATGGAATGATGCTAGATGAACTCAAAAGGATTCTTAAAACGAGCAAAGGAATAAAAATAATATACGTAATTCCTGAATTCCAGAACCCAACAGGGAAGACGTGGAGCATTGAAAGAAGAAAACAACTTGTAAAGATTGCAATGGAGCATAATATTATGATTATTGAAGATAACCCTTACGGAGAGCTCAGATATGAAGGTGAAAATCTTCCATCGATTAAGTCCTTTGACCAGATTGGTTGTGTACTTTGCCTCGGAACCTTCTCTAAAATATTTTGTCCAGGTTATAGAATTGGATGGATTGCAGGAGATAAAAGGGTAATTGAAAAATATATAATTGTATAGCAAGGAACAGATTTGCAGTGTAATACAATTGCACAGATGGAAATAGCTAAGTACCTTGAATTGTATGATATAGATGAGTATATTAATAAAATACGGGAGGTTTATAGGCGTCGCAGGGATTTAACAGTTAAAACAATGGAGGAGGGATTTCCAAAAGGAGTATCTTTTACAAGACCACAGGGTGGCTTATTTGCATGAGTTGAACTTCCGACAAATGTAAATGCAAGAGATGTTTTGAAAAAAAGCCTAGAAAAAAACGTTGCTTTTGTTCCAGGTGGTTCATTTTTTCCTAATGGCGGTAATGAAAATACTTTCAGAATTAACTTCTCAAACATGCCCGAGGAGAGGATTGTAGAGGGGCTTAAATGCCTTGCAGGTGTCTTACATGAGTTTGTATAACAAATCTGAAAACGTATTGGTAGATAAGTATGAAAATTATCTATAATAATTAGGAGGAGTGGTATCTATGGTAAAAGAGATCATTTTATTGGGAAATCCAAAATTGTATCAGATAAGTTCTATTATAGAAAAAGAAGAAAGAAACATTATATAAACTGGTACCTATGTCTAGGACATTCATAAAAAAAGAGTACTAACAAACCAAGAGATGATTTCTAATATGATATGCTCCCCTTAAAGTGAATTGAACCCCAAAAGTCGAACAAAATATTTCATGTATGGGACCAGTAGTTTAATGTAACTGCTGGTCGTTTTACGCTACTGATTTTCTATAATTAACTGGACTTAACCAATTCAAACTGTGTTTGATTCGATCATTTTATAGTATTTGATATAATGGATTAATTCCCTCTTTATTTCTTCCATATTGGTTTCTTTAAGGGGTTCATTATAGAAGCCCCAAATAAATCATCTATTCCTTCTCCAATATATATTCTTTTTAATTTAGGATGCTTAATTAGTTTAACAATTTTATTTTATTGAGCCTTAGTTATAGTTCCTGCTTTAAATAGGCCATCAAATTTTACTTTAATTTCATTGTATTCTCTTTCAAAATTCCCATTTGAACCATCAGTTTGTAGTACAAATAATAAAGCATGAGGACTCCTCATACCAATAGCAACTGGAGTAATTATTCCTGAAGTTAAATCTATGATTCCAACAGACCCACCTAATTTATGTTATTCTTTTACAAGTATACCAGTAATGCCAGCATACAATGATCTAATTTTGTTCCCATAATCATTTATAATCTCCTAGTATTAAATATGCTTGATCTTCATCTAATATATTATCTTTCTTAGCCTCATCATTATTTATTTTAAACAAAATAGTTCCTAAAATAATCCAAATTAATAATGTAATCCATTCTACAGGCCAAACTAAAGCTGCCGGTGCTCCTGGAATTAAGATTAATACCATAAAAAAAATACAAACTGTAACAGCAATCCATCCCATTGTAACTCCACCAGGCATTACATAAGGCCTTTTCATATTAGGATGAGTTTTTCTTAATTTAACTACAGATAGACTAACAACGAACCATGAAACTATAAACGCTAATGCACCTATATCAACAGCTGGCATTAAACCGCCTTTTCCAATAAATGGCCCTATCATTGATATTAATCCCGTGAATAAAACTGCTTTTTGTGGAGTTTTATATTTAGAATTAACCTCTCCAAAAAACTTTGGAAGTAATCTCCCTCTTCCCATTGCAAATAAAATACGTGAACCTGTCATAAAACATCCGTTCCATGTAGATAATAGTCCTAATAGAGCAGCACTTAATACAATAATTCTACATTTCGGACCAAAAACTTGTTCAAAAGCATAAGCTGTAGGTAAAGCTTTATCAACCGTTGATTGCCATGGTGCAACTAGAGCAACTGAAATAGTGGTTATACAATAAAACCCTATACCAACAATAATCGCTAAAATAATAGCTTTACTCATCATACGTGGATTTAATCCTTCTTTAGCTTCTTCTGCTGCTTGAGGAATAGACTCGAATCCAGCTAAGAAGAATGGTGCCATTCCTAATACTGCAAAGATCGATACTAATTTTCCTTCTTTAGGAGTAAATAATGGCTGTAAATTTTGACTTGAACCTTTAGTAAGTGCTACTACGAAAAAACCTGTAACCATAATTAATACGCAAGCACTTGCTAATGTTTGAAAAATCTTTGCTTGCTTCACTCCCTTATAGTTCAACATTGTAAAGAATATTGAAAAAATACATCCAATAATAACTGTTGGCAAATAAACTGTATAACCTACAATAGTCCATAATGGAATAATGTTTAATCCTGGGAACATATAATTTAATACAATAGAAACGGAAATTGCTTCATAAGGACAAACAATTATATACGCAAGTGCAATAAACCATCCTGTAAATGAAGCAGTCTTTCTACCAAAAGCCTTATAAGCAAAGGCTACTTCACCACCTGTTAAAGGCAATGCAGGTGTTAATTCAGCATACGCAAACCCAATAGGAAGAATTAATATCCCACACACACAAAATCCTATCATAACTGCCATTGGACCGTATTGTAACCAACCACCAAGTGTAGTCACCCATGCAACACCAGCATATATTCCAAATGCTAGAAAAAAGAAATCCCAAAAGCTCATCGCTTTTTCTAAACTTATTCTATCTAAACTATTAATACTATTCTTTTTATTACTCATTAATATTTCTCTCCCTTCTTTAATTATTAAACTCTACTTTAGCATGACAAAAACACTAGCCTCACCTTTATAAAACAGATAATATCGATATAAAATATTCTTAAAATAATTTTATTTATTCTTTTATCAACGAAATCTTTTCGTGTAATGGCATAGCTTTAACTATGGCTATTGTATGAGATTCAAATTTCAAAATCCTTATTAACGTTTATGAGTAGGTAAACCCACTTGCTTTATTGCTATTATAGTAAAATTTAATACTACCTTCCCATTAACCAAAGCATAATTCCTATAATTAATACAATAAACCCAGTAACAATCATAGTAACTTTTACTTTATTTATCATGTAGTATTCATTCAACTGATTCAAATTAATTTTAATAACATATACCATTACTTTCTTTTTTAATTTTTTCATTTAGTTCTTCTCTCTCTTCAGCTGACTCTTCCAAAAAGTCACTCAATGTTTTCACATCATTACCAAAATAAGATACCATAGAAACTGCAAAAATAATAATCAAAGGGATTAGTATAATCAAACACTCGTTAAATATATTCTAGTTTCCTTGTAAAAAAATTCATTCATATATTACCGATAATTGCCAAAGCAAGCTATGTCAGGTACAATAAAAATGCTATTTTTTGCTTTAGATCTCTTTTTTAACCCTTTTGCCGCAATCCTTATACTACTTGATAATCAATTTACTAAAGTTCCTCTAGAAACTAAAGTCATATTTATCACCATTTTCTAAAACGTATATATTATACATTATTACTTAATTTAGTAATTATATCACTATATCTGTTTATATGTTTAATTTTGCTGTTATATATTGTAATAGGTGCATTTTCAAATTAAAAATGCACATTTTTTTAAAACCATCGATTTTATGATTAAACTATACATGATAATGTACTATAACATAAGAAAATTGTGGCCTCCAGCAGCCGCTACTCCACAAATTACTAAATACTATGAAACATTCATTAAAGATATTCATCCAAAAATAGATTGCGGAACCGCTCCATTGCCTTTTAATTCTAGTACAAGGTAAAGTTTATCACCGAATTTGGCCAAGCTTTAACAGTAATGAACCCGACTAGATTAACATCCTTTTCTTTTAAAGCAATCTAAAGTGGCTGTCTCAGAATAGATTTTTAGTGAATTTATTCTAAATATATAATATACACAAACAAAAGCTATGATATGAAGGTAATGAACCTAAATTTCATAGCTTTTTGTATTTTAAATGCTTATTAAACTTGATTGATTTACAGTATACTATTGCAAACTAAAATTTCAATGTATGATGACTATAGCTTTAAACCTTCAAAATATACCGTATATGCTATAAAAGAAACCTAATCCGAAACCTACAAGGCAAGTTGCCAAAAGGATAATTATAACCTTATATACTTTAATGTTTATTAGATGACGTGTTTTGCTTACCAGTGCCGAAATAAATGTAAACAAGGAAGATCTGTCTCAAAGGCTAATTTATTAGCTAAATATCCTTTCCAGTTGAAAAAACATATAAAGGAGCATATGATTAGTTAGAAAATTCATTTTAACTTTTAAATAGAATTTACTGCAGAAATACAAATCTAGATTTATGCAGTAACTCAAATGTAAAAAAGGAAGTAACAATTTTTCTGTTTTATAATATCTTATATAATAAGGAGATTTTATATTATGGATGAGAAAAGGCTATTTAAAAATATATGTAACCTAAGCAACAAAGAAATTGCTCGGAAATATACATTTCTAGGTGAGGGTATATGTAGAGAGGTATACTCTATTAGCGAGTTATTACAAAGACCCCCGAGGCATATGTACATAGCGTAAACAACACTTTATATGGAAAAATCAGCAACATAGCTATCCGTTTATGAATATGGAAAATTACTAATCTTAAAGTGCCACCCTATGGCAAGTTGGTTACTTTACACCCACCAACATCCATATGACTTTGAGGGAAAATTAAATGATAAACCAATTAAACATAAAAAATATAAGCATGAAAGTTCTCTGCTATTTTGCAATAAACCTACATTTCGGGAAATTGTTGCATCCTTTAAATTGACCATACTTTCCATTTCTTAATACTAATTGGCCTCCACATTTAGGGCAGAACTATTGAAATATAATTTATATCTTCAAAATCATTTAAAACCTCTTTTAATGCTTGTATATGCCCATAATTCTGTTTTATTGGATTACAATTGACTCAAATATAATTTGATTGTTTTATTTCTTAAAATAATACTGATTTAATCTATAGCTTTTAAAATACTGCATTCAAATGCATTATCGAATCCAAGATTTCTGTAAAATGAATGAGCAAATGATTCAGTAGATGTTTGTAGCGTAATTGTCGTCATATTATTAATAATCGCATCATCAATAGCTCTTTGTATTAAAGTAGTGCTAATACCTTTTTCCCTATGTTCTGGTAGTGTGGCAACAGCATAAATTCCTGCTGTTTTCTTATTATAAATGCTGAGCAGAACACTAACAGGTTTCTCATTTTCATATGCAACATAAAAATTTTGAGTGTTGTCATCAAGATTCTTTATATTTTTTTCTCTCATCCATAAATACCATTCATTGAATTCTTCTTCTGTTTCACAAAATGCCTTTCCCTGAACAATACTAAAATCCTCTATGCCAGAAAGCGAAGTTGACCTTTCTATATTTATTTGGTCATTTATTTTCATTTTTTTTATTTCATCAGTTAAAACCATATAAGTAAGGGAGCCTACTTTTTTATATTTTAATTTCATTTGTTCATTTATTAAAATCCATTGAGGCAAGCAAATAATATATTTCTTGTCGATTTCCTCTATACCTTCATTTGATAGAGGAAAAACGATGTTATATTCTGCTTTCTCACTATCTATAAATTCACTATGATTACGACACTCTCTTAACCCTCTATGTTTTGATAGAAAATAAATGTGAGATTCTAAAATATTCTCTTTGTAGGCTAAATTAAGATTGACTTGTAAAGTTTTGTTCATAATAACACTCTCCTTATGATATCTTCTTAGCATATGTATTTTTATCTAGCACAATGAAAATAGTATAATCTAAATCTCCAATTCATAGTATAGTCTTCACACAACGCTTTTGTAGGACATGCATCCACACACCTGTGACAATGCTCTGGACAAGAATGCATTTTATCATCAGATTCTTTATCATACTCCATTCTAAGATCTACAATCCAAGTATCTATCCATACGAATGAACTAAATTTTGTATAGACAAAAAATTTGTGAAAGTTTCGCTATTACTTCCTTATGTAAATTGTCCAGACCATCCAATTTACTTTCAATATAGCACAAAATTCTTGTTATTGTGAAGGTTATTATAAAATACAAAATACATGCAACAAAAAATATTTCAAAATATCTGAAATTATTTTCTGAAATTGATTTTGTTTAGATATATTATTCTGTAATAATATAGAAATATAGTTATCACGTTGACAACGTGATAATATTGTATTAAGATGAACCTAAATGAAATGAAAGTAAACGAAATCAAATGAAACATTGTAAAATATAAACGCACATTAAATAATGAAGAAAAGGATGAAAAAAATGACTAAAAAATTAAATCTAATTAAAAGAGTAATTCTATTTTTTATAGGGATGAGTATAATCCAGATTGGAGTAGCTTTGTTTTTAAAAACTAATATTGGTTCTGATCCATTTACTTTATTTACTCAAGGATTAGCATTTTCATTAAAGAAAACACCTGGAAATGCCAATATGATTATTTTATTTATATTGTTTTGCATAATACTTTTAGTTGAAAGAAAGCGCATAAAAATAGGAACAATTATATGCTTAGTTGGAGTAGGACCCATTATTGACCTTGGAGTAAAGGCTGTTTCATTTTTCCCAATTGCATCTTTAAATATTGGTATAAAATTGCTTTTAGTTATATTAGGTTGTGTTTTAATTGCAATTGGATTTTCTATACTTTCAGCAAGTAATCTAGGTGTTGCACCAAATGATATTATACCGTTTATTGTAAAAGATAAAACTAATTTACAATATCGTTGGATTCGTATGGCATTAGATATTAGCTTTGTAATAATGGGCTTTGCATTTGGTGGAATATTTGGTATAGGTACAATAATATCTGCATTGTTAACAGGTCCATGTATACAATTTTGCCTTCCATATGGAGAAAAGATTGTAAATTCTATTATTAAGGATCAAGTTGAAGATGAAGATGAAGAGGAAGAACAGGCATCTTTAAGAGCTTAAACTTATAGGTGGATTCTACAACTTACTTGATAAATTTAAAAGGCAGCAATGCCTTTTTTCTTTTCAACTGACGTGAAAGTACTTTTTGAGAAACATTAGGCAATTGTCTCTGAATATCGCTAAACTTAAGTTTATTATAATCTAAGTACCACAAAATTAATAATTTCCACTTTCCAGTAACCATGTACTCAATTAAATATTTATATATATGTATAAGGAGTAGTTCACTAAAAGTGAACTACTCCTTATTTTTTTACATAAGTGCTCTTGGAAATTTATTTTTTTATATAGTGACAATTAACATCGATATGGTTTAAGAACAACAATAATCTTTCATAAAGTGGTTGAACTTTATCACCATGCTTTGCTACTAGACTTTCTCCAATATCTTTTACAGTTTTCTTGCCATCTATCTGTAAAAACACACAACTTCCATATTCATCTAAAGAAGTTTTTTTATACTCTGGAATTCTAAATTTAAGTTTTCTAAAGAACTTTTGGACCTTATGCTCTTGTTTTTCAAGTATAGTCACAATATTGTCTTTATCTACTTCATACTCTAAATTATTAGAGACTTTAAATTTTATATTTAAAACATCTGCATTATTTTTTATCATCTTTTACCTTACTGCTCATTATAGGTATTATAGTAGCTATTACTAGACCTATTAATATTACAAATGCTATTCCATTAGAAGCAGCAAATCCACTTGGTCCAATTCCTTTTATAACACCTGATACTTGAAGTATTATACCTATAAGTCCTAATATAGAACCACCGGCAACAAGTCCAGAAGATAAACTTATCCCATTAGAAACTTTAACATCTTTTTCTATTTTAGATTTAGAAGTTTTTTCTATATATATACGAATTAATGCACCTATTAATATTATAGAAGTTGTAGCTATTGGTAAGTAGAATCCTATAGCAATTGTCATTATAGGAAGTTTTAACAAGAATAAAACAATTCCCATAACAACACCAACAATTATCATAACCCAAGGTAATGTACCTGACATTATACCAGCAGTTAATGTTGCCATTAAGTTAGCTTGAGGTAGTGCAAACTGAACGTTATCACCAGTCATTGCAAGTTTATTAGAAAGTAACAATATAGTACCAATAACTACTGCAACACCAACTATACCAGCTATAGCATAATATTTTTGCATTTCATTTTTGTCGCCACCTACTATGAAAGTAACTTTTTGTGATTGACAGTAACCAGCTGCTACAGATATAACAGTAACTATAAATGTACCAAATAAAAGCAAAGATCTGTTATTTGCAGGATTTTTCCATCCCATTACAACGAATAATAATGTTACAAGAACTAGAGAAGCTATAGTCATTCCAGATACAGGAAGATTTGAAGTTCCTATAGTACCAGTTAAACGACCAGAAACTATAGCAAATAGTAGTGATAAGAATAATGATAAAATAGAAGCAGCTATTGCCATTAATATATTACCACCAGATATCATGAAACCTCCTATAAAACCGATTACTATACCGCCAAGTAATATTATGTTTTCTGAAGATGAACTGCCAGAACCATTTGAAGCCTTAGCATTCATAGTTTCTTTTAAAGAAGAAATTATAGTAGGTATAAGCTTTATAGCACCTATTAAACCACCAGAAAGCATCATACCAGCACCGATATATTTTACATAACTACCAGCTATATTTTTAACGTGCATAGCGCTTATAGCAACCTTAGGATCATTCCATACAGTTGCACCATCTTTTCCAAGGGTAGCGAAATAACCTATTAAAGGCATAATACCGAAGTTAGATAATATAGAACCAGCAAACATAGTTAAAGCAACATCTATACCAACTATGAATCCTATACCTAATAATAGAGGATTAACTTCGACTTCAAATTTCCACTTGTAGAAAGATTCGTTTACAAAGCTTATAACGTTGTTAGCTACATTCAAAAATGAACTAGTTATAACAGTTATAATACCACCTATTCCGAACCCGATTCCCATGTACTTCATTGCTTCTCCAGCACCTTCTGAAGCAACAAGTGTTTCAGATATAGCCATTGACTCAGGGTACATTAATTTACCGTGTTCTTCAACCATTAAGTAATTGTGAACAAGAGAAGCTATTCCTATACCAAATAAAACTCCACCTACACCAACAATAAAACCTTCTAAGAAAGTAACTTTAGAACCTATTAAAAGAATTGCAGGTAAAACAAATATTATACCACTAGCAACAGATTCTCCACCACTTGCCATACCTTGCACTAAGTTTTTGCCAAATATACCTTTTTGCTTAGAAAATGCGGCTATAAATGCTGAACCTATTATAGAACCAGGTATACCAGCAGCAACTGTAAGTCCAGATTTCATACCTGAATATGCAGTTGATGCTGCGAATATAACAGCTAAAAAAATACCAATTATTAATACTGCAACGCTTCCACCAGATTTAGAACCATTTGAAATGTACGGTACGTAGTCTTTACCTTCTACACCACCATATGCATCTTTTGATAACTTATTATGCATAAGTCATACCCCCTTTTTATTTTATGAATAATTATAACATGCTTTCGACATAAAACGATTTATTTCAATATTGCGAATAAAGGAATATATTTAGTTGTTTGCAATAGTCCCAATTATTATACAATTCATGCTTTATTTTATGAATTTAACATCTTACATGTTTACGTTTAAATCCTAGTCTTCCTTGATCAACTCCATTTTGAATATATTCTATTGCAACATTCGTCTGACAGAGTTTTTTACCAATAAAGACATCTAATCCAAGCAGGTAATGGATACTTTATTACACCTAGTTCAGATCCTCTATCCTGTGATCCAGTTACTGGAATGTGTAACATATAGCATTACACATTATTTCTGAAAATGTCTTCTGCATAAAAATCATATGAAATTATAAAAATCCCCCTGCTTAGCAGAGGGATTTTTCATTATATTTTTAATTAGCATATTCTTCAAAATGCTGTATATTTGTTCTTGCCATTCCCTAAATATAATAAATATATATTGCAGCTTTTGTGTAGAATAGTGAAGCGTATGTGAGCATACTTTATTCGCTAATTTCATCTAACATCAATATATTTAGCTTTCGAAAGTAATACTAAGGGTGTGACATTTTAATACTGTTCTCTATAAACAGGAACGTAATTGAACCATGAGGAATAGTATATTATGACTACTAATTTAAGTAAGCTGAAAAGATTAAATATTGGGGGTATAAAAATGAGCTACACGAACAGATATGGTCAGCCACAGGGTTTTGCGAAACTTGATACAAATAAATTAAGGGAAATATTAATAGCTGAAATTATCGCCATAAATGGTTACGCCGAACACATTGCAAATTCAAACATGAAAGACATAAATAAAGCTTGGAACAGTATAATGGGAGATGAAAAAAAACACTACGGTATGATTCTTACATTGCTTCGTAAATATGACCCAAATCAATATAAAAGTTATAAAGAACATATAGGCGATAAGTCAGGTCCGAAATCACCAATGCAAGAATTTACACCTAACTATAATAAACAAGTTATACTAAATAATATAAGAGAAGACATAAAAGGCGAATTTGAAGCTGTAATTCTCTATGAACAAATGTTAGCTATCATTCCATATCCTGATGTCAGGTATGCAATATTTTCAATAATTAATGAAGAAAAGGGGCATGCTGAGCATTTGACACAGTTGTTATTAAAATATGATTCAGATAAATATAATGGTCTTGAATAAGAGCTTCGCAAACTTGGCCATTCGGTTTATGTTCCGGAATTGCCAGGTCACGGTGTCTTGACAGATAAAAACGTAATCCACGAGCAAATCACGAATGCCGTCGTCGAATATATCGAGAAAAAAGATTTAAAACATATCGTACTACTCGGACATAGCTTCGGCGATCATCATTCTAAAACCTAGTACTTACTTATTGTCACTACGTGTTTGAAATAATGATCCAACCCTATCATTTAGATCAAAATATCCTGAACCCATCATTATTGTTGGTTTAACTTTCAGAGCATTCGGCTTTCCATTTTCCACACAATCTTCATTTGCATATGCTGCAACGATTTCTCCAATAAACATTGTAAAATCAAAAATAGGAATAGTCTGTATTACCTTACAAAGATAATTTACAGGACATTCTTTTATCATTGGTGCATTTCCTGCTTCATCATAAAACGAATCAAAAATATTTGATTTATCTACTTCATTACCAGAGACGCACCCACATAAATCAGTTTTTTCAATAGATTCCGATGATGGTATGTTTACACTAAAAAAACCACTTTCCACTACACCTGAAGTTGTATAGTGAGAATTTTTCAATGAAATATACAATACAGGTTTTTCACTTACAACACCATATGCACCAATTGTGGCATAGTTTGGTTTCCCATTGATCATCGCTCCTGCTAAAACTGTAATGTACGGTCCAAAAGGGATATTTGCTATTTTCTTCTTTATCATATTCTGCCTCCAATTCAATTATTTATTTGTTGCAACAATAATACTTTACACCCCACCAATATCCATATGACTTTTAACCTATCATTTAAGAAGATATATATGAATATTGCGACCTAATTCTGCCTATTATTCACGATTTCTATAGCCGCTTTACCAGTAATATGTTCGATTTTGATTTCAAGTAAACATACTCTATTCCATCCACTTTCAATTTCTTGCTTTCCTTCTTCAATATAGTCAGGTGAATACTTTTCAACTAAACTTTCAATGGCATATTTCCTCTCGTCATCTTCTGTAAGAATCCTTGCTCTACCAAAAACAGACACACTACGAAAATGGGTAGTAAAAGTCTTTTGTATTACTTCGTCTTTTTCTATGACACAAAATGTCACCTTGTCACTCCTTTTTATGCTGTCAATTTTATGCCCTTCTTTTGCACCATGAAAAAAGAGTTTTCCGTCTTTATAAGCATAACTTACTGGAACGGTATATGGATAATCATCATCGCCTATTACACCTAAAACTCCAGATGTACACGCTTGTAGAATTTTGATTGTTTCTTCTTTGGACAATAATTGCTTTATTCTTCTCATTTTTCTAAACATAATTACACACTCCTATAATTCTTTAATTATTATTAAGCCCTTGTTTTTATTACGTTTTCTCTTAGCCCTTTAATTGATGAAAATGCTTATTCGTATTATGAATGCTAAAAACTATTCGTAACCACTAAGTTTCGAATATGTAAAAATTCAGAGTTTGAGGATACATGGTCGAAAATTAGAGAAAGTCTTATTAAATAACATAAGCTACTAACATACCACCAGCTTTCATACTATTATAACCTAAAGGTTTTTTTTATAAAAAATAGCTAGTAAATACAATAATATTTACTAGCTACCCATATAGGTATTAATAATATTTTTATTTGAGCAACTTATTTTTCTTTAACCGAGAATATATATAGCATAAACAATCAACTACTAGATAAATATTGTCTTTGAACTGTTGAAACTCTATCGGCAAGTCACCTATATCTATATATTCAATTCTGTTTGTTCCTTCTAATGTCTTTATCTTTGAATTGTATCCTGTACCCAATATATATTTCAATGCATAACGAGGTCCCGCATGCACGAATACTTTGCTAGGCATTAAATTTAAATATATACCCATCGCTAAAGCCTTGTCATACTGTGAGAATTCATCGAAATTTTTTATTTTACCGTTATACATAAGCTTAATAATATCATCAAAATGCTTGCAATTATTTATTTTGTTTTCATTAGCTTTTATATATGATGCAGCTAATTTAAAAGCATTTTCTAGACCAAATGATTCTAGAAACCACATGTGGTCAGGGCAGAAAACCATAGCATATTCCACATAATCCTCATAATTAAGTTCTTTACTTTTTATTTTATAGAGTTCCACATAATTAATATCTTCTTGCATTTTAAGCTTAATATAATCATCAATCATAATCTTAAGAGACTTGCTCATAAATGTTTCTCCTTTCTAATATCATCATTGTACAATTATATTTACCTTCTTTGAAATATAGAACGAAAGTCAATAGTCCCTGATATTTGCATAAATTTTTTTCCCAATTTTCTATGTTATATAGTTTCAATCATAATTTTGATAATTTCTATGTCAGTTTCTTTCATTCCTTCTTTTGCAAGTTTACCTACATTTGATATAGTAGCTTCAACACCTTTTTTTACAATACCATCGCCGCCTTTAAACTGCTGGCCTTGCTTAAACATATAATATCCTAGAATTCCAGCATCTACAGCTACCGCAATTTTAGCCGCACATGATGCTTTAGCACCATCACAAATCATTCCAGAAACTATAGATAATGCATTAACAATTGTATGGGAAATCTCTCTATACCCACCCCCATAAAGGTAAGCAATACCTGCTCCACTTCCAGCTCCTGCACAAACAGCACCACAATATGCTGAAAGTCTTCCTATACCCGTTTTTTGATGTATTGTAACTAAATCCGAAATAATCAAAGCCCTATAAAGTTTTTCTTTTGAAACTTTTAATTCATTAGCATACTCAATAACAGGAAGTGAAGCTGTCATTCCCTGATTACCACTA
>Ga0209123_1000726_pt1 | contig 38478 bp, 31 predicted proteins | sample BarGraIncu00431A_FD_184500 | JGI IMG/M metagenome (GOLD analysis project Ga0209123, IMG submission 184500) | Arctic peat soil microbial communities from Barrow, Alaska, USA - Barrow Graham LP Incubations 004-31A (SPAdes) (version 2) | ecosystem: Environmental > Terrestrial > Soil > Wetlands >...
TCGCCATGCAACTTGACCTACATGCAGCGGCCTACAACCTGGTACGGATGATGAACTTGGGCCTCGGCGTCACTTGAAAGGAGGAAAATGCCTCCAATCGGGGTGTTGAATCAGAATATTGAGTTGAAAAAGAGCAAAAAACGCGAAAAGCCAGGGGTTTCAGCAACAAATAAGGTTTAGAAAAACGTTGTGAATCATTACAGGTCAAAAATAGGCCTTTTTTTCAACGACCTGCTAGTCCTGGTGTTGCTTCACCTCCAAAGCGAAGCTGCTCTCACCGGAAGCGCTGCGCCCCATCTTATCGACCACCTGGTAGCGCGCACGAATCTTCGTGCCCTGTGTCAGTTTGCCGGGATCTTTAGGTTTCAGCACTGCGGCCATATCGAACATGGAGTGGAATACCTCACCAGCTAGCAAGGTACCATCATTTTCCAGAAACTGGAACTCTTTGATATCGACCGGACGATCGAAAAGGGCATCCACTTCAAGTACCGGCGCACTGGGGCCCTGCTTCATGGCAATCAGGCTTAAAAGCCGCGGAACCGACGGCTGCGCCACGACTGCCGCCTCGACCGGCAGGGGGGCAGTTCCAGGGAACAGCTCGCGACCCTCACTTTGAATCCGGACACCGGTCACCCCATTAAACTGCAACAAAGTCAAAGCCATGGCATTATAAAGAGCTCGCGCCCGGGTCGGGTCGCCGGCGACTGCAGCTAATTCTTTGCTGAAGTCGGCACTGACCGTACCGGCCTGCTCACTCACTGACAGTAGACGGCTTCCTTTGGGAAAGAGCTGTAAGTACTCACCTGCATAGCTTCTTTCATCCATCCCGCCCAGCATCCGCTCCAGTGCGATCTTCTTCAAGCTTGCCTCGTCAAAGCTAAAGAAGGGAAAGGGCGTGATCTTCCCCATCTCTTTGGCACGAGGAAAATAGATGACAAAGGCATAGCAGATGCCTTTGTCAGTGGTGGGCGCCGGACCAAAATAGCTGGTAAATGCCTTGGTCGCCGAGACCCGGGCAACTTTGGCTGGCGCGGTGGCTTCTTTGCGGGAGCATCCGGTGAGCGCTAGCAAAGCTACCAGTGTTACCAGTGTGGCGGTGATAATGCGCATGTCCTGTCCCTCACAAGTCAAAATGATTTAGCCCTGCGACCCTGCCTTACACAGAATTTAGTCGAAGAGAAAGTTGTTTTCCCCCTCCCTAGCCCGCCCCCTCTGGGAGAGGGGACTCCCGACACACAGTCGTTCAAGAGCATACCGCAATACTTGACACATTGCACCTTGCCCCTTCCTCGTACCCAAATGACGGGTCGGCAGGCCAGCCGTACCCGAACCTGACACGATCCGGGCTCTGCTTTGCCCCCTACCCCTTTGTGTCGGCTCTGGTATTATCTCGTAGGGGCGACCGGCGGTCGCCCTTGCAGCGGTGGCAGCACGAGAGACTGCGGGCGACCGCCGGTCGCCACTACGTGACATAAAGGCCAGCATGATTGGGCCTTACGGAGGTGTCCTATGCCGGAATTAGTCAGAAATTTCATCGCGGGTGCCTGGTCGGACGCGGAGGACGGCAGACGGTTTGACAGCCGCAACCCCGCCGACCTGCGCGAGACGGTCGCCAACGTCACCCTGTCGGGGCGAAGCGAGGTGGAACGCGCCGTTGCCGCTGCCAGGGCCGCCCTGCCCGGATGGCGCTCGCTACCGGCGCCGCGCCGCGGAGAAATGCTTTACCGGGCCGCTGAACTGCTGCTGCAAAACAAGGAGCGGCTCGGCTCCCTGGTGACGCGTGAAATGGGGAAAGTCAAAACCGAAGGACTGGGAGACGTGCAGGAGGCGATTGACATTGCTTACTACATGGCTGGCGAAGGGCGCCGCCTTCAAGGGGAAACGGTCCCCTCTGAACTACCTGACAAGGAATGCAAGAGCGTGCGCGAGGCGCTCGGGGTCGTCGCCCTGGTCACGCCGTGGAATTTCCCCATCGCCATACCGGCCTGGAAAATCTGCGCTGCCCTCATCTGCGGCAACTGTGTCATTCTGAAACCTTCCTCCGAAACCCCCGCCTGCGCTGCCGCCCTGGTCGAGGTTCTGCAGCAGGCCGGGTTCCCGGAGGGGGTGATCAACCTGGTCTGCGGTCCCGGTTCGGAGGTGGGCGAGAGTCTGGTAACCCATCCCGACGTCGATGCGGCCTCCTTCACCGGCTCCTGCGCCGCGGGGTTGGCTCTCGAGCAGCGACTGGCAAGCCTGCATCGGCCGGTAGCTCTCGAGATGGGAGGCAAGAACGCCATTATCATCATGGACGACGCCGATCTGGAGCTCGCGCTGGAGGGAGCGATCTGGGGCGGGTTCGGCACTTCAGGCCAGCGCTGCACCGCGGCGAGCCGACTGATCGTGCACCAGCGGGTCTATGGACGTTTCGTGGAAATGCTCGCCGAGCGCGCCTCACGCCTGCGGCTTGGCAACGGACTGGATCAGGCCACGGAAGTCGGACCGCTGGTAAACGAGACTCAGTTTAAGAAAGTGCAGGAGTATATCCGCATTGGTCAGGAGGAAGGGGCGCGGCTGTTAACCGGCGGAACCAGGGTGACTGAAGGGGACCTGGGCTACGGGTTCTTCATGGCGCCTGCGGTTTTTACCGGCGTTACACCTGGCATGCGCATCGCCCAGGAGGAGATTTTCGGGCCGGTGGTAAGTGTCCTATCGTGTGGGAGCCTTGACGAGGGAATCAGCATCGTCAATGACTCGAGGTTCGGGCTTTCCTCCGCCATCTACAGCCGTGATATTAACACGACGGCTCGGGCAGAGCGGGAACTGGCGACCGGAATCGTCTACGTTAATGCGTCGACCATCGGGGCTGAGGTGCAGCTTCCTTTCGGCGGATGGCGGCACTCAGGCTCCGGCCATCCCGAAGCGGGCGGCAGGGGCGGAGCCATCGACTTTTTTAGCAGGATGAAGGTCATCTACCGCGACTACAGCGGCAGGTTACAAAAGGCGCAGATAGATAGATAAACGGACAGTTGTCATGACATAGGCACTACTATTACTATTGGCAGCCCCTGTCCTCACTGAAGAACAAGATGGCGGTGTGTCCCCCCTATGAAATAGGGGGGAAGCCGAACGAAGAGAGGCAGGGGGGTCTTTCGGCAGTAAGGACAACCCCCCTGTCTCGCTGCGCGAGCCTTCCCCCCTGTTCCACAGGGGGGACACTGCCAACTTAAAGGAGCAGGCATGTTCAAAGCTATCGACTACTTCGACATCGAGCACGACCTTTCCTCGCAGGCACGCCTGATCCGCGACACGGTGCGCGACTTCGTGCAACAGGAGTTCCTCCCCGTGATCCGCGACCACTACCGCGCGGGCAGCTTCCCGCGGGAACTGGTCGCTCCCCTGGGAAATCTCGGCCTTTTCGGCGCCAGCCTTTCGGGCTACGGCCTGCCGGGTATCGACTCCACTTCCTACGGCCTCATGATGCAGGAACTGGAACGCGGCGACTCCGGATTGCGCAGCTTCGTCTCGGTGCAGGGAAGCCTCGTGATGTACCCGATTCTGCGCTACGGCTCCGAGGCCCAAAAGGAGCGCTGGCTCCCGGAACTCGCCAGCGGCCGGGCTATCGGCTGCTTCGGCCTGACTGAGCCGGACCATGGCTCGGACCCCGCGGGGATGCTTACGCATGCGCTCAAACAGGGCTCCGACTATGTCTTAAGCGGGGTGAAGATGTGGATCACCAACGGCTCGCTCGCCGACCTCGCCCTGGTATGGGCCAAACTGGACGGGGAAATACGCGCGTTTCTGGTCGAGGCCGGCACCCCGGGCTTCAGCGCGGTCGAAATCTCCGGCAAGCTCTCGCTGCGCGCCTCGGTCACCTCGGAGTTGGTGCTCGACCAGGTGCGCATTCCCGGGGAAAACCTCCTACCGGGAGCCCTGGGACTCAAAAGTGCGCTGAGCTGCCTGAACCAGGCACGCTACGGCATTGCCTGGGGGGCGCTCGGCGCGGCCCAAGCCTGTTTCGACGAGGCCCTCAGCTACAGCCGGGAACGCAACGTTTTCGGCAAGCCGGTGGCAGCCTTCCAGCTGACCCAGGCCAAACTCGCCGACATGCTGACCGGGATCACCCAGGGGCAACTCCTGGCGCTGCAACTCGCCAGGCTTAAGGAGGCGGGCCGGATGCGCCCCGAGCAGGTGAGCCTCGCCAAGAGAAGCAACGTCAGGATGGCCCTGGAGGTCGCCAGGACCGCGCGAGGCATACTGGGAGCAAACGGCATCAGCGACGAATACCAGACCATGCGGCATATGTGCAACCTGGAGACGGTCGAAACCTACGAGGGGACCCACGAGGTCCATACTCTGGTCCTGGGCCGGGACCTGACCGGCTGCGACGCCTTCTCATAGCCCCGAGGGAGGCCTGACGCCAAACAGTCCCCCCGGGCCTTTTGCGTACCGTAGGTTGGCGGTGAACGGCTCTATCGTGAACCCCAACAGTCAACCGTTGGGGTTCACGATGAGACTGTTCACCGCCAACCTACGAAAGCTGAATCAAACCGAACTGCGGTACCAGGTGGATCGACACCTGAAAGCGCTCCCCCTGGTGTTGCCGAATCCCTCCACAGAACTTCCCCATACCTCCACAGTCATTGCCACAAAGCAATAATCATTTAGTGCTAAAAAAATGCCGATACCTTCCGATAAGAGATGACAGAGCTCCGTCTGGTGTATAGGATCATCTCGACTTGGTACTTTTTTAAGTCACTCGGCCTCCCCTCCAGTGCGATGAATCGATAAATTAAATGCATCAAATAAAAAAGCATCAACTGTCGCAAGCCACAGTCGATATTGGTTCAGGGACAGTGTCGCCGATAGCAGCCAAATCCCACGGCCCCTTGAATTAATACGAGCCGAATCAAGAGTCCCTTAAATTCGAAACAGCCAGGAGTTATATTTTGACAACACCCCTAGCCCAAGGTATTTCCACTGCATGGAATCGGCACTGCAAAAATCTGTTCTCCGGTCTTTTCGCCGGCGCCCTTTTTCTCAGCGCTGCCGACCTGGTGCCGGCATTCGGCGCGGATGATGGCATCAGCACGGAGGTGCTGGAACTCCCCCTGGAGCGGCTGATGGATGTTTCCGTGATCTCCGCCTCACGCAAAAGCCAGTCACTCTCGGAGGTGAGCTCTGCGGTTTTCGTCATCAATCAGGAGGACATCCGCCACTCGGGGGCAACCACCATTCCCGACCTGCTCCGGATGGTCCCCGGCGTCCAGGTCGCGAGCATCGACGGCAATTCGTGGGCCGTCTCGATCCGCGGCTTCAACGGCACCTTCGCCAACAAGCTCCTGGTAATGATCGACGGGCGCTCCGTCTACACACCGCTCTACGGTGGCGTTTTCTGGGACGTGCAGGACACCATGTTCGACACTATCGAGCGCATCGAGGTGATCCGCGGCTCCGGGAGCACGATGTGGGGCGCCAACGCGGTAAACGGCGTCATCAACATCATCACCAAGAACGCGCAGGACACCAAAGGTGGGCTGGTAACCGGCCTCACCGGGAACCACGACAACGCGACCGTCGCCGCCCGCTATGGCGCGGCACTAAGCGACAGCACAAACTACCGCCTGTACCTGAAAAACATCGACCGCGGCGACAGCTTCACTACCACGCCCGGCGTCAGAGATTACCTCAGGGTAACCCGGGGCGGATTCCGGGTCGACAGCGCCCCTTCCAGCAGCGTGAACCTGACCCTTCAGGGTGACGCCTACGGCGGCAAGGAAGGCAATACCGCAAACATCCCGACCTTTAGCTTCCCGTATCACGACATTTTAAGGGAGAACGCGGGACTCTTCGGCGCGAACATCCTTTCTCGCCTCGACTGGCTGCAGTCGGAATCCTCAAAATTCTCCCTGCAGCTCTACTATGACAGAACCGCCCGCAGCACGGATCTGGTGGAGGAATACCGCGACACGGCGGACATCGACCTGCAGCATAACCTCCGCCTTAACGACAGCCACGAGATCACCTGGGGAGCGGGTTACCGGTTCCTCCATGACCACACCCCCGGTAGCGCGACTTTTTCCCTGGCTCCCGAGAGCCGCAGCGATAGCCTGCTGAACCTGTTCGTCCAGGATGAGATCACCCTTTTGCCGGATACGCTCCGCTTCACACTGGGGAGCAAGCTGGAACACCGCGAGTTTTCCGGCTGGGAACTGGAACCCTCGGCAAAGCTTTCCTGGACTCCGGCCAAGGGCTACAGCCTGTGGGCCTCGGTATCGCGCTCGGTTCGGACCCCGACACGGGGCGAACAGGACGCGACCATAGCTCTCAACGTCATCCCCGCGGCCCCTCCGGTACCCCAGTCAGTGGTCCTAATGGTCGGCAACCGGGGTGTCTCCGCCGAAAGCCTGCTCGCTTATGAGCTTGGTTTTCGCGCCGATCTGAGCGAAGTCCTCTCACTGGACATCTCATCTTATTACAACCAGTATCGAAATATCATCTACCCGGAACGGGGAGCAGTTTTCATCCAGAACGGAACGCCGATGGTCCCTTACATTTTCACCAACCAGCTGCGCTATGACAGTACCGGCGCCGAGTTCTCCTTTCAGTGGCAGCCCCGCGAATGGTGGAAGGTCAAGGGAGGTTATGCCTTCATCCAGTTTTTCGGAGATGACCTCGATAACTCCATGGCCGTCAAGGCTACTCCCAACCACCAGGCCACCCTGCGCTCCCTGTTCGCAGTCACCAGGGACATTGACCTCGATTTCTGGGGCCGCTACGTCGGCGCTAACCACTATTCGCTTACCTCCGGGACCGTCGAGATCCCCGCCTACCCCACCCTGGACGCCCGCCTTGCCTGGCGCCCGAGGGCAGGGGTCGAAATATCGCTGGTGGGCCGCAACCTGATCCAGGGTCGCCACCTCGAGACGGTATCGGACCTCAGCATCGTGAGACACGAAGTAGAACGCACCGTTTACGGGAAGGTGTCGTGGGCATTCTGAAATCCAACCTCAGCCGTTTACCGCGCCTCGGGCCGCGTCCTTGGCGTCACGCCGCGCTCGGGCTCGCCTTCTTGCTACTCGTCGCGCTCCCGGGGACCGGTTCCAGCGAGACCTCTTTGGGCGAATACAGCCTGAAAGCGGCCTTCATCTACAACTTTTCCAAGTTCGTCGAGTGGCCGGAGAGCGTCTTTCGTGGGAAAAGGGATTTCTGCATCGCGACGCTCGGCCGCTCCCCGCTGGACCGGGAGTTGGCAGCGCTGAGCGGCAAGGTGGTTCAGGGGCGCAGCATCGTCTTTCGCAAGGTGAGCTCCCCCGATGACGCCACCCAGTGCCAGGTGCTCGTCATCAGCCGCTCGGAACTGGCCAAACTGGAAGAGATCCTCGACACCCTGAGGGACCTGCCGGTGCTGACCATCGCCGAGGGTGACGATTTCTGCAAAAAGGGGGGGATGCTCTCCCTAGAGAAGGAAAACGGCAAAATCGTTTTCGACGTGAATTTCCGGGAAACCCAGCGCGCTAAGCTAAAGCCGAGCTCTCAGCTGTTAAAGCTGGCACGAAAGGTCTACGGACGGCCTTGATCCCGCCTCGGCCTGGCGCCCGGGCGGCCCAAGCGGGCGCCCGCCCCCGCCACACGAAGTCCCGCCTCACCCCCCCCACTCTATTAGCGCCTGCTAAAATTATTTTTTCGCTAAAGTAAATATACTTTTTGTCCGAAATGAGATGACAGAGCTACCTCAACTCTATAGTATTAGCGAGCTTTTGTATTCACTCTGCCAGTCCATTAGTCGTCGTGCCTGAAAAACACGTCCAACAATAAAACCATTACACATAATAATCAGCAGCCAGTCATTTGGTCAGTGTGCTGTATTTGCTATGATAACATCTTGCAGTGCATTTGGATGCGGAGGAATAATTTCAGATGGCGACCCCGTTACGAGGCATCCCCGCGCCAACCACCCCCTTCATCCAGGGTGGAACGGAGCTGATCATCCCCTACAGCTACCGAAAGCTCTACCACTTTGACAGTACCGGAGCCGAGTTCTCCCTGGTGGGAAAGAACCTGCTCGAGAACCATCACCTGGAGACGGTTTCTGACCTTACCCTGATCAGGCACGAAGTGGAAAGTAGCGTCCATGGGCAGGTGTCGTGGGCATTTTGACCCTCAAAATACGCGGGATACCACGTCTGGGGCTCTCTGTCCTGCGACGCGCTGCGCTCTGGCTCCCCTGCCTGATCTTTCTTTCTTTCCCGATTTTCGGGATCTGCGAGACCTCGGTGGGCGAATACAGCCTGAAAGCGGCCTTCATCTACAACTTTTCCAAGTTTGTCGAGTGGCCCGAGAGCGCCTTTCGGGGCAGAAGGGATTTCTGCATTGCGTCGCTTGGCCGCACTCCGCTGGACCGGGAACTGGCCGCACTGAACGGCAAGGTGGTCCAGGGGCGCAGCATCGTGTTTCGCAAAGTGAGCTCACCCGAGGATGCCGCCCAGTGCCAGGTCCTCATTATCAGCCGCTCTGAACTCTCCAAGCTGGAAGGGATTCTCGACACGCTGCGGGACCTGCCGGTGCTGACCATCGCGGAGAGCGACGACTTCTGCAAAAAGGGGGGAATGCTCTCCCTGGAGAAGGAGAACGGAAAGATCGTTTTCGACGTGAATTTTCGCGAGACGCAGCGCGCCAAGTTAAAGCCGAACTCCCAGCTGCTGAAACTGGCCCGAAGGATCTACGGCCGGCCATGAGCACGCGCTTGTCCGGGGCCGCGCAGTCCCCCCTGCGAGCCCTACGCCTGCCGCCAGCGGGTTACAACACGCCACAGCAAGGGCCGACAGCATTAGAGGAACCTATGCACAGTACAATTGAAGAGGACGCCTCCGGGATCGTCCTCATCGTGGACGATGATTTCACCTTGCGCCTTCTGGCCCGGGAAGCCCTGGAACAGGCGGGGTTCACCGTGCTGGAAAACGACGACGGCGTCGGGGTGCTGGCCCAGTTCGAGGAGGCGGAGCCGGACATCGTGCTGCTCGACGTCATGCTGCCGGGTCTCGACGGCTTCACCCTCTGCCGCCAGCTTCGCGAGCTCCCATCGGGCAAGAACACTCCCATCCTGATGATGACCGGACTCGACGACGTGGCGTCGATCCGGCAGGCCTATACCGCCGGGGCCACCGACTTCATCGCCAAGCCGTTCAACTGGCTCATTCTCGCCTACCGGGTGCGCTACATGATGCGCACCAGCCAGCTATTCATGAATCTCGGCAAGAGCCAGGCGAGCCTCAACTACGCCCAGCAGATCGCCGGGTTGGGGAGCTGGGAATGGGACATCAGCTCTGACAAGCTCCAGTGGTCCGACGCGGTCTACCGCATCTTCCATATCGACCCCATCGGCTTTGACGGCACCTACCACGCCTTCCTGAACTCGGTGCATCCGCTGGACAAGGAACTGGTGAACGCCGCGCTGGAGACGGCCATCTCCCAGAAAAAACCGTACAGCGTCGACCACCAGATCCTGCTCCCCAACGGGGACGAGCGCCACGTGCACACCGAGGCCGAGGTCACCTACGACAAGACCGGCCATCCCTACCGGCTCTCCGGCACGGTGCAGGACATCACCGAGCGAAAGCTGGACGAGGAGCGCATCAAAAAGCTCGCCTTCTACGACAGCCTGACCGGGCTCCCCAACCGGGTGCTCTTCAAGGAGAACCTGGAGCACGCCCTGGCCCACGCTGAGCGCAAGAAACGGCGAGTGGCCACCCTCTTTCTTGACCTGGACCGTTTCAAGTGGATTAACGACACCATGGGGCACAGCGTCGGGGACAAGCTGTTGCAGGAGTTCGCCGCCCGACTGAGCGGCTCGGTGCGCAAAATCGACAGCGTCACCCGCGGGATACTGAGTGACTCCTGCTACCCCATCGCACGCCTTGGGGGGGATGAATTCACCATCATCCTGGACGACATATGCCAGACCCAGGACGCAGCGGTCGTGGCGCGCCGCATCATCACCGAGGTCGCCCGCCCCTTCATCCTGGAGGGACAGGAGACCTGCCTGACCGTCAGCATCGGCATCAGCATCTATCCTGACGACGGCTGCGACATCGTCACCCTGATCAAGCACGCCGACACCGCCATGTACCACGCTAAAGACCAGGGAAAGAACAATTTCCAGTTCTACACCTCCGCCATGACCGAAAACGCCTGCGAGTTGTTGCGCCTGGAAAACCAGTTGCGCCGAGCGCTGGAGCGCGGCGAGTTTACCCTGTGCTATCAGCCCCAGGTCGACCTGGAGAGCGGTCGGGTGGAGTGCCTGGAGGCGCTTTTACGCTGGAACAACCCGGAACTGGGACAGGTCCCGCCCAGCACTTTCATACCGCTTGCCGAAGAGACCGGTCTTATTCTGGCAATCGACGCCTGGGTCATGATGCAGGCCTGCCGGCAGATCAAGGAGTGGGAAGTGCTGGGGCTCTCCGGAGTGCGGGTCGCGGTCAATGTCTCGGGGCAGAACTTCCTGCAGAAAAGCCTGCCGGAGACCACCCGAGGCATTCTTGCCGCCACCGGCATCCGGCCCGAGTGCCTGGAGCTGGAATTGACCGAAGGGGTCCTGATGCGTAACGGCGCCGAGACCATCGCGACGCTAGGGGAATTGAAGGCTATGGGACTCACCCTCGCGATCGACGATTTCGGCACCGGCTACTCCTCGCTTAGCTACCTGAAGCGCTTCCGGCTCGACACCCTGAAGATCGACCGCTCCTTCATCCAGGACCTGACGAGCGATCAGGACTCCGCCGCGATCGTAACGACGCTGATCGCCCTGGCCACCAGCATGAAGATGTCATTAATAGCTGAGGGGGTCGAAACCCTGGAGCAGCTCGCGCTGTTACGCGAACTCGGCTGCCGGCAGGTCCAGGGGTACCTGTACAGCCGACCGCTTTCCCGCGAGGACGCGACACGGCTGCTACGCGACGAGGGCGGCCTTCTCGCACCCAAAAACAGCAGTACTGAAGGAGTAAACCAATAATGCCAACGCAATCCCAATCAATCATGAGCCCCTTCGGGCTGTGGGTCAAAGATGCACTGCGGCTCGTCTGCGCGCTGGCGCTCTGCGCCGCCACCTGGCCGGGGAGCGCCGGCGCCGAAACACTCCCCTCGGAAGCCGCCGGAGAAAGCGAGGTCTCCGTCTCCCCCGCCGAAACGGGGGGCGCCGACTTCCTGGCGCTCGGCCTGGAGGACCTGATGAACATGACGGTCACCTCGGTCTCGCGTAAGTCGCAGCGGGTCTCAGATGCTGCGGCCGCGATATTCGTCATCACCCAGGACGACATGCGCCGCTGCGGCGTCACCAGCATCGCCGAGGCGCTCAGAATGGCGCCGGGGTTGGAGGTGGCGCGCATCGACGCCAACAAGTGGGCCATTTCCAGCCGCGGCTTCAACGGCCGCTTCGCCAGCAAGATGCTGGTGCTCTTTGACGGGCGCACCGTGTATACGCCACTTTTCTCCGGGGTATTCTGGGACCGCCAGGACACCATGCTGGAGGATATCGACCGGATCGAGGTGATCCGCGGGCCGGGGGCGGCACTTTGGGGGGCCAACGCGGTAAACGGCGTGATCAACATCATCACCCGCTCCTCCGGAGACACCCTGGGGACCCAGGTGAGCGCCGGCGGCGGCACCCAGGAAAAAGCCTTCGGCGCGGCGCGCTACGGCAGCCAGCTCGGCGAGGATGCCACCTTCAGGCTCTACGGCAAATACACCAACCGAAACAGCATGGACGACCTGTCAGGCCGCGACGCCAACAACAGCTGGACTGCGCTGCGCGGCGGCTTCCGGGTCGACGCGGACCCTTCCGTCCAGAACACCTTCACCCTCCAAGGCGACGTCTACCACGAAAGGCTCCACGATACCTATGTGGACAGCGTTCCGCTTGGGACTTTCAGCCACGCCTCCACCGTGTTCGGCGCCAACCTTCTTTCGCGCTGGAAGCATTCCTATTCCGATACGGCCGATCTGGACCTGCAGCTTTACTACGACCGGACCGACACCGATCTCGGCATTTTCACCGAGGTCAGCGACACCTTCGACATCGACTTCCAGAACCGCTTTGCGCTAAGCCAGGCACAGGAAGTCGTCTGGGGCGGCGGGTTTCGCTTTTCGCACGACAGTACCACGAGTCCGACCAGCGACCTGACCGTGACTCCGGCAAGCCAGGACTCCAATATTGCAAGCTCCTTTGTGCAGGACAACATCACTCTGATCCCGGACCGGGTGCACCTCATCCTCGGTTCCAAGTTCGAGATAAACAGCTACACCGGTTTCGAGTGGCAGCCCAATGCCCGGGCCATCTGGACCCCGAACCGTCAGCATTCCGTCTGGGGCGCCGTATCCCGGGCGGTCAGGACCCCGTCGCGCGGGGAGCAATCCTTTTCGCTCTACCAGCCCGGCCCCCTGGTGCCGCGGGGTCCCGGGCTGCCGCCGGCCCAGTTGCTGGTGCATCTGGCCGGCAACGACCAGCTGCAGGCCGAGGAGCTGATTGCCTACGAGCTTGGCTATCGCGTCGAACCGACCAGTACGCTCAGCGCGGACCTGGCTCTTTTTTACAACCGGTACAAAAAGCTGAGCACTCTCAAGTCGGGTGCGACCCTGGAACCGGCGCCGCAGTTCCCACAGCAGGCAGCTTTGCCGCTGACCTTGGGCAATTTCGGCAAGGCCGAGACCTGCGGTCTGGAACTGGCTGCCGACTACAAGGCTCTCCCCTGGTGGCGACTGCGCGGGGCCTACAGCTACCTGCGCATATTGGCCATCGAGGCGGAACAAGGCGCGATTTTCACCAACGGCAAGGCGGACAGTCCGCAGCACCAGGTGTCGCTGCGCTCCTCTATGGATCTCGCCAAAAGTGTCGAGTTTGACCTCTGGCTGCGCTACGTGTCGGCCCTCGCATTCACCAACGCGTCAACGACGGCACCCATCCCGGTCTCAAGCTACCTCACCCTCGACGCCAGAGTGGCCTGGAAACCCTGGAACCGCGTAGAACTTGCCCTGGTGGGGCAGAACCTGTTACAAAGGAGTCACCAGGAATTCCTGTCCCAGCAGATCGCCACCCAGGCGACGCAGGTGGGAAGAAGCGTGTACGGCAAGGTAACCTGGCAATACTAAGCCAAAGCAGCACCCCTTAAGACAACATTGGGGACCTTTGGAAAAGGGCGCCAGCGACAACCGAGAACCATGATCATAAAAATCGTGGCATACATAATGCTGATCCTGGCCGCTCTTTTCCTTGGCGCCCCCCTCCCCTGCCGGGCCGAGGTGGGGCAGCTCTCGGAAAACCAGCTTAAGGCGGCGTACCTCTTCAACTTTGCCAAGTTCGTGGAGTGGCCGGCGTCCGCTTTTGCCGGGGCCGGCGCGCCGCTGGTCATCGGGTTTATCGGCAAAGGACCTTACGCAGAGGCCCACGACGCCCTGACCGGCAGAATAGCCAAGGGTCGCAAGGTTCAGGTCCGGCAATTCTCCCGGGTCGAGGAGGTCGCAGGGTGCCATATCCTCTTCATCGCCACCTCGGAAAGGGGACGCCTGAAGGAGATTCTCCGGGCGCTGCCGGCAACCGGAGTTCTGACGGTCAGCGATATCGGCCACTTCTGCAACTCAGGCGGCATGATAGCACTGGTAAACCGGGGGGAACGGGTTCAGTTCGAGGTGCACATCGGCAATGCCGAGCGGGCGGGGCTGAAGCTGAGTTCGCAGATGCTGAAGCTGGCGCTTGCGGTTTTAGACTGAGAATGCAAAGGTAACAGAAAAGCCCTTTAGCCGGGCGCCGCTTAACAACTTGGAGTAACCGCATGACCAAACGCCTCCGCGATTATTCGATCAAGAGCCAGCTTATCAGCATCATGGTGCTGACGAGCGGCTTCGTGCTTGCCGTGACGGCACTCTCTTTTTTTCTAAGCGATGTCGTGTCCTTCCGGAAGGGGCTCAAACAAAATCTCGGTATCCTGGCGAACATCATCGGAAGTAACACGACGGCCGCCATCGTCTTTAACGATGCCAAGTCGGCCAGGGACACCCTCGACGGCCTGGCCGCCAACCCCCACATCCTGGCCGCCTACCTCGTAGTGGGTGGCGACCGCCTTTTTGCCGGTTACCAGAAAAAAGGGTACGAAGTAAAGGCCATGAAGCTGCAGTTAATACAGACGCGCGAGGGGGAGCGCATTCGCCCCGCCCAGTTGTCGGAACTGGCGAGGCGCTCCGAGTCGGTCTGGGATTGGGACCTCGACCTGAAAACCGTCACTAAATTTCGGGTTGACGACCAGACCGAATGCTCCGTCGTGCTGCAGTCCGACTTGGGCGAGCTCATTTCCCGACTGCGCTGGTTCACGGCGGTCCTCGCCTTTATCGTAAGCGGCGCGCTGCTGCTTGCCTACGCCATAGCGACCAAGCTGCAACGGATCATCTCGGAACCGGTGCTGCACCTTTCCCAAAAGATGGACCTGGTCTCTAGCGACAAGGATTATTCCATACGTGGCGTTCCGCAGGGCAATAACGAGTTGGGAGCCCTGATAACCGGCTTCAACGCAATGCTGGTAGAGATCGAAAGCCGCGATGGCCGGCTGCAGCAGTATCACGAGGAGCTTGAGGAAAAGGTCGCTACCCGCACCAGGGAGCTGACCTGCGCCAAGGAGGCCGCCGAGGCGGCGAGCCTCGCCAAGAGCCAGTTTCTCGCCAACATGAGCCACGAGATCCGCACCCCGATGAACGGCGTACTTGGCATGACCGAACTTTTGCTGCGCAGCGATCTGAACGAGAAACAGCGCCGCTTCGCCGAGACGGTGCGCCGCTCCGGAGATGCTCTACTCTCCATCATCAATGACATCCTCGACTTCTCCAAGATTGAATCTGGCAAGATGCTGCTGGAGGAGACCGGCTTCGATCTGCTGGTTACCTTGGAAGACACTCTGAGCCTTTTCGCCGAATCGGCCCAGAGCAAGGGGTTGGAACTGGTGTCGCTGGTGACCGCCGAGGTCCCGGTGACGCTTGGGGGGGATCCCGGCCGACTGCGCCAGGTTCTGGTGAATCTGATCGGCAACGCCATTAAATTCACCCATTCCGGTGAAGTGGTCGTCACGGTGCAACCGGTTGAGGAGCAGAACGGCGACTCGATCTTACTGCGCTTTACCGTGCGGGACACCGGCATCGGGATACCGACCGAGGCGCAGGCACGCATCTTCGAGCAGTTTTCCCAGGCAGATGAATCCATGTCACGCCGCTACGGGGGAACCGGGCTCGGGCTTACCATCGTTCGCCAGCTGGTAGAGATGATGGGAGGCACCCTGGGGGTATCGAGCGACCCGGGGAGCGGATCGACTTTCTGGTTCACGGTGCGGCTGAAAGTTTTGGCTTCCGAGAACGCCTCCCCCCTACCACTTCAAGGGGTACGGGTGTTGATCGTGGATGACAACGCCGCCAGTCGCGTGACACTGCACCAACAGGTAGTCGGCTGGGGGATGACGGCGGATACCGCCGAAGACGGCAGGGACGCGCTGGAACTACTGCGTACCCCGTCCGGGTTGCCCTACGATCTGGCGATCCTGGACCTGACCCTGCCCGGGATGGACGGCATCGAGCTAGCGTCTGCCATCAAGGCAGATCCGGCGCTCGCGTCCCTTCCCCTACTCATTATGACGCCCTTGGGACAGTTCGGGGAGCAGAAGCGAGTCCGCGAAATTGAGATCTCCGGATACCTCAGTAAACCGGTGCGCCAGTCACAGCTGCGCAGCTCCATCGCTGCCACGCTTGGCCTGGGCGGCGCGGCGCCGGCTCCAGGTATCCCGGAGGACGACGGCTTTGCCGCGCTCGCCAGCGCGGTGCAGATCCTGCTGGTCGAAGACAACCTGGTCAACCAAGAGGTCGGCATGGCCATGTTGGAGGGGCTTGGCTGCGGAGCGAGGCTGGCCGGCAACGGTATCGAGGGACTTGCGGAACTTGCCCGCAGCACCTACCACCTGGTATTGATGGACTGTCAGATGCCCGGAATGGACGGCTACCAGGCGACCCGGCGCCTGCGCGCCAGAGAGGCGCAGGAGGCTGCCCTGTCAGGAGGAGAGGCTGAGCGGCTTCCGGTTATCGCGCTCACCGCACATGCCATGATGGGGAACCGCGAAGCGTGCCTGGAGGCCGGTATGGACGACTACCTCGCCAAGCCCTTTACCCAGGAAGAGCTGCGTCAGGTTCTGTTGCGCTGGCTTCCGGAGCATGCGGGACTACTGGACCAGATCGCCGCTCCGGCAAAGGAGCAGGCAGCGGAAGATGCGGAGCGCGGACCCCAGGAATCGGGAAACGCTCCTGCGGCCGTCCGCCAGGCGGAGTTCCCGGTCATCGAGGACAGCATTCTCGACTCCATTCGCGCGCTGCAGCGCGAAGGACGCCCGAACCTGCTGGACCGGATGATTCTTCATTTTTGCGAAGACAGTTCACAGATTCTGAAGAAACTGAGGGGCGGGGTAAAGGCGGCAGACGCCGACGAGATCCGCGCCGCGGCGCATTCATTCAAGTCGAGTAGCGCCTACCTAGGGGCGCTGCACCTAACCGAACTGTGCAAGCAGATCGAGACGGTCGCGCTGGAGAGAGATTTTGCTGCGGCCAGCGAACTGATGGAACGCATCGATGCCGAATACAGTGCGGCGAGCACTATATTGATAGGAAAGCTTAGCGGGGCGGCGTGAGTAGCTGAATTTCCCGGTAACAGGCACATAGTAATTTATTGATAGAGCGCCGCCAAGGCGCGCGGCTTTTGGGTAAGTACCCAGTCCGAACGTCCCCTCTCCCGGAGGGATAGGTTAGGGAGGGGGAAAGCCACTTTCTCCTCGCTTAAACCCGCCCCGGGCGGGGCTCGATGCTACCCGATTTTCTTAAGATCCTCCCACCTTTCCGACCGGCGCCAGATAGATGCCGAACTCCTCGTCCCCATCGACCCCCAAGAGTTCATCGACCAGATCCTGTTTATAGGCCGCGATAGCGCAGGTGCCGGATCCGATCGCTTCGCAGGCCAGGTAAAGATTCTGGCAGAGGTGACCGGCATCAAGCGCAATCACCTTGTAGGACGCCTCGGCATAACGCCATTCAGTCCGGGACGGGACGACCGTCCAGAGGAAGGTGACCGCCGCCTGGCCGGCAAAGCTTTGACCGTGGCAGGCAGCGCTCAGCTGCGCCGGCAGGTTCGCGCTCTCGCGCACCAGCACCAGGGAGTGCTCCAGGGGGAGATAGCGATAGATGCCGCTCTCGAGCCCCGTCACCCTGACAACGGCGAGATAGCTTTCAAACGGGTGACGGCAACCGGCGGAGGGAACCGTGCGCAGGACCGCCGCTTCGTGCAGCACTTTGCGCACCCCCTGGCTCGCCCAGAGAAGAAAGGCAAGTTCCTCGAGGCTGAGCGGGTCTGGGGTAAAGCGCCGCCGGCTCTGGCGGTTGGCGATGGCCTTTTCCAGGTCGCAGGGGGGAATCGACCAACTGTCCCGGTCCGGAAGCGGGATGATACGGCTTTCCGGCGGCGCCGGCTTCTGCAGCGCTGGCGGCTCCTCCCCCTGGGATTGAGCGCTCAGCCAAAAATTGACCATTTCCCTGATCCGGTCGGTGAGGAAATATCTACCGCTTTCTGTCGTAATTACCGAGCGCTTCAGCATTGCGGCTCCTTGACCACACCCTTCAGGTGGACGAACCAGTAGGCCAAGGCGACGAACAACACGCCGCCCAGGACGTTTCCGAGGGTGACCGGGATCAGGTTTTTCAGGAAGAAGTTATTCCAGGAAAGTCCGGGTAACACCCTCCCCTGCTCCCCCGCGATCAGCAGACCGGTCGGAATGAAGTACATGTTGGCGATTGAGTGTTCGAAACCGCTCGTGACGAAGGCCATGATCGGCAGGTAGCAGGCGAGCACCTTCCCCGTTACGTCGCGGGCCGCCGTTGCCATGAATACCGCCAGGCAGACCAGCCAGTTGCAAAGGATGCCGCGGATCAGGGCCACCCCGAAGGGGAGTTGGCACTTGTTGGCCGCAATGGTGATGGCATGCTCGGCAACGCTTCCGTTACTCCAAAGCCGCGACTCGAACATGAGCCAGGCGAAGAAGAGCGAGCCCGCCAGGTTTCCCAGGATCACGATGATCCAGTTTTCGGCTAGTTTGCCCCAGGATATTTCGCCGTCCATGGCGGAGCTGGCAAGAAAGCTGTTGCCGGTGAAAAGTTCCGCTCCGCAGACCACCACCAGCACGAGCCCCAAAGAGAAGACGCTCCCTCCCAAAAGGCTGGTCACCCCGCGCCCGAGGATGCCCGCTCCGTCCTGGGTCACGACCGTGGCCAGTTGCGACCCGAAGCCGATGTAGACCCCGGCCAGCAGACTTAAGACCAGCGTGGTGAGCCGGGACTGGGTGATAACCCGGCGGCCGTTGGCAACGATGGCGCGCACTGTTTCCAGCGGAGTCAGAAAGCGTTTTTCCATGGCAGTGCCCCCTCCAAAAAAATTCTCAATTAATCATTCGATCATAGTCGCCGTGATTGCCGATCCAAAACCAGACAACACCATCGGGGGTCGCTACGCCCAGAGCGCGATAGCGCAATCCATCACGCACTGACCAAAAACGACCTATCTAGTTTAAAGTGAGGAGAGGGATGCCAAGGCTTACTTTTGAGAAGGTTAAAATTGTCGTCCGCAAGGGTGCCTAGCTCTGGCAGAAGCTGATTATAGCACTGCCAAAAACGCGAAGTGGTCGCATGAATCAGAGGGGTTTGCATTTGCCGGAAGAGTACCGGGCCAGGGCTTCTGCGGCAAAAGCGTCGAGTTTACCAGCATCGACGTCGACTTCAAGGCTTTGGTCCCAGCGTTCGGCCTCGAACTGGGCAAACCAGCGGCTAAACTTACGCAGCTCCTGATCGGGAAGTGCGGCGACCTCTGTTTCGATGCGTTTCAAAGAGGGCATTATGAACCTCCGCGTGAAATATCTGGTACCTTTATTCAGTTAACAGTATCACATGGCATTGTCATCAGTCAAAGCGAAGGAACAGTGGCTGCGATAAAATTGCTAAAGTAGCTGAACGCACCCACCTCTGACGAGCGGCAGTCGCGCCTCTGGTTGACTTTTAAAAATAAGCTAATATGCTTGAATTTTGCCATTCCCGGAACCCAGGCGTCATCCCTGACAAGGCTCTGAGGATGCGGCCAGGCAAACAATTCTATCAAAGATATTAAACCATCATTATCAGTCACTTGACACTATTGAGTTAAACCGATGCTTTACCTGTAGAGACTGACATTTGTGCGTCATTGCCAGTCGCTTTTCATTACGACTGGAGGCGCCATGATAACTTTTCACGTCAGCGGACGCCAAGAGGGGGAAAAGTCATGATAAGGGATACACAGTTGAGCCGGCGTGATTTTCTCAAGTCGGGCGCCGTCCTGGGCGGTGGTCTGGTCATCGCCTGTTACGTCCCTGCGCTGGGTTCGGCCTGGGGAGCCAATGCCCCCTTCGCCCCCAACGCCTTTCTGCGCATTGCGGCCGACGGCAGGACCACGGTCGTGGTCGGCAAGGCGGAGATGGGACAGGGGATCTATACCTCGCTTCCCATGCTGGTAGCCGAGGAGCTTGACTGCGACTGGCGCAGCATCCGCGTCGAAGCCGCTCCGGTTGCCCCGGCCTACAATCATACCACCTTCGGGATCATGGTGACCGGCGGCAGCAGCAGTGTCTGGAGCGAGTGGGAGCGGCTTTCCCTGGCCGGGGCGAGCGCCCGCCAGATGCTGATACTGGCGGCAGCCCGGAGCTGGAAAGTCAGCCCGGACTCCTGCCGCGCCGAAAACGGAACGGTGCTCGGTCCGGCGGGGCAGCGTCTGGGGTACGGGGAACTGGCGGCCAAGGCTGCCGGACTGCCGATCCCCAAGGAGGTGAAGCTTAAGGACCCCAAAGATCACCGGCTGCTGGGAAAGCCGATGCAGCGCACCGACAGCCCTTCCAAGACCGCAGGCACTGCGATCTTCGGAATCGACGTCCAGTTTCCCGGTATGCTGACCGCCCTGATCGTCCGTCCTCCGGTTTTCGGAGCCACGCTGAAAAGTATGGACGCCTCCAAGAGCCTACAGGTGGCGGGCGTTCGCCACGTCGTTGCGATTGCGGCGGGGGTGGCAGTCGTGGCCGACACCTTCTGGCAGGCCAAAGAGGGGCGGGATCAGTTGAAAATCGTTTGGGAGGACGGCCCAGGCGGGCAGCTTTCCACGCCGGGTCTGCGCGCCGAATACGCCCGACTTGCCGCAACTCCGGGAGCGGTCGCCCGCAGGGAGGGCGACGCGGATGCGGCCCTATCCGGCGCGGTAAAACTGCTGGAGGCCGAGTACGAGGTTCCCTATCTCGCCCACTCCCCCATGGAACCGCTCAACTGTTTTGTCGACCTGAAGCCCGACCACTGCCTGGTGCGAACCGGTTCACAGTTCCAGACCGTGGACCGCGCTGCGGCAGCCAAGACGGCCGGACTTAAACCGGAGCAGGTGACCCTGGAGACTACCTTTCTAGGCGGTGGTTTCGGACGCCGCGCCAATCCGGCCTCGGACTTCGTTATCGAGGCGGTCCAGGTGGCCAAAGCCGTGAAAGTGCCGGTCAAGGTGATCTGGACCCGGGAAGACGACACCAAGGGAGGGTTCTACCGTCCCATGTGGTACGACCGGATCAGCGCCGGACTGAGCGGCGGCGGGAAACTGGACGCCTGGAAACATACCATCGTGGGACAGTCGATCATCGCGGGGACCGCCTTTGAAAAAGCGCTGATAAAAAACGGCATCGATGACACCTCGGTGGAGGGGGCCGCCGACCTCCCCTACTCCGTCCCCAACCTGCTGGTATATCTCCACACCACGAAGAACGTCGTACCTACCCTTTGGTGGCGCTCGGTAGGCCATTCGCACACCGCCTTCGTGGTGGAAAGCTTTCTGGACGAAGTGGCCCACGCCTTGGGTAAGGACCCGTTCCACTACCGTCAGGAACTGCTGGCTAAGCACCCCCGGCACCTCGGGGTACTGAACGCGGCGGCTCGACTGGCCGGTTGGGGTAAGCCGCTGCCGGCCGGCCACGGACGCGGCATCGCAGTCCACGAGTCGTTCAAGAGCTTCGTTGCCCAAGTGGCAGAGGTTTCCCTCGACGATTCAGGTGCGCTGCGGGTGCATCGGGTCTGCTGTGCGGTTGATTGCGGCAAGATTGTGAACCCCGATACCATCAGGGCGCAGATGGAATCGGGAATCGCCTTCGGGCTCTCGGCGGCCCTCTACGGCGCCATCACCCTGAAAAGCGGCCGGGTCGAGCAGTCCAACTTTGACAGCTACCCGATGCTCAGGCTTGACGCCATGCCCAAAGTCGAGGTCGAGATCATCAAGAGCACGGAAAAGCCAGGCGGAATCGGTGAAACGGGAGTGCCTCCGATCGCGCCCGCCGTGGCCAATGCCCTGTTCGCAGCGGTCGGTGCGCGGGTGCGCGCACTGCCGATGACGCCGGAAAGGATTGCGGCTGCACGGGGTAAGGCGTAGCGGGACTAATGTGGCTGACCTCTCCCGATAGCAACAAGGACAACAAGGACAACAAGGACAACAAGGAACGGTAGCTATCGTCTGGGAAAAAGGAAATGACCTCAAATGAATGAATTGCATCTCTATGAAGAAATTGTCCGCCTGAAGCGAGCTGGTGCACCTTTTGTCCTGGCGACCGTAACCGAAAATAGCGGATCCTCGCCCCGCAAGGCGGGCGCCAAGATGCTGCTGCGCCAAGACGGCTCCCTGATGGGGAGCGTGGGCGGTGGACGCGTCGAATCGGAGACCATTCAGGCGGCACGCGCTGCACTGCAGGAAGGGACGCCACGAACGCTACCCTTTGAGCTTAACGAGGAAAATGGCTTTGCCTGCGGCGGGTCCATGACGGTCTACATTGAGCCGCACGGCAGTGCTCCCCGCTTAGTGATGTTCGGCGCCGGGCACGTGGGTAAGGCGGTCGCAGCACTGGCCAAGGGTTGCGGTTTCCACGTCACGGTCGTTGATGAGCGGCCAGAGGTAGCCACCCGAGAGGAGTTTCCCTGCGCCGACGAGTTGGTGCTGGCCAAAGTCAGCGAGGCGTTCGAGCTGCTGCAAATCGCCCCGGAAAGCTTCGTGGTAGTCGCCACACCCGGACACCTCTCCGACTTCGACGCGGTACGCGGCGCGCTGGCGAGCGAGGCTCGCTTCATCGGCCTGCTCGGGAGCCGGCGCAAGCGCGAGGCGCTGCTCAAGACCTTGAGCGAGGAAGGGTATACCGAGGCGCAGCGTGCTCGGGTCGTCACGCCGGTGGGCGTTGCTATCGGCGCCGAGACGCCGGAAGAAATAGCGGTCAGTATCGTGGGACAACTGGTCCAGGAAAGGAGAAAAGATGCCCGGTAGCGTGGCGGCAATTCTGCTTGCTGCAGGGGCGTCCCGGCGCATGGGGACCTGCAAGCAGCTACTTCAATTGGAGGGGAAAACGGTTCTGGCGCGCTGTCTGGAGACGCTGCTGCACGGCGGGGTCGACGAGATCGTTGTCGTCGTCGCCCCGACCGGCGACGAGGTGTCGGGGGCTGCGGCGCACTACCCGGTGCGGGTGGTGCGCAATGCCGAACCGGACGGGGATATGGCCGCCTCGATCTGCACCGGTCGCGATGCCCTGTCCCCGGCGGTCACCGGTGTGGTGATCGCGCTGTGCGACTACCCGCTGGTCAAGTCCGAGACCATCGCCCGCCTGGCTGAGGCGCACCGTCAGGCTCCCGGCAATATCATAGTGCCCTGCCACGACGGCCACCGGGGGCACCCTCCCCTGCTGCCGCGCCAGTTGCTGGACGCTTTGGAAATGCCTCTGACCCTAAGGGACCTGCTGCGGGACAACAAGGAACTGATCCATCACCTGGAACTCCCCGATGACGGCGTCCTGATCGACATGGACACCCCTGAGGATTACCACCGCATCGCGGCGATGCACCGGCCTGAAACCTGAGCGGGCGCTCGCGCTGCGTGAACCTTTAATCATCGTCACTATCCGACCCTTGCCTTCATCCCTTTCGACAAAGTGTCACGTTCACCTTCATTGATTTCATTTTCTCTTCGGACACCCGCAGCAAGTCACTCAGAGCTTATGGCAAGAGTATCTCTCTATTGTTCAAGTGCTGGTTCAGGATTAGGGCTCTGCCTCCCTTAACGTTGGCGTTTTGCAGCATCTGACAAAACGTTGGATAGATGACTGATTATTAGTATCCACCCCCTTCAGCTTAGAATGAAAGGAACTAAAGCGATACCTGTTTGCCAGCCCTCTGCTGCGGGGTTACAATTGTGCCTGTCCCATCTTCATCCATCTGACTGTCACAACTGGAGCTGCCATGTTTGAATCCGCGGAACTCGGCCACAAAATCGACAAGGACACCTATCAGCGCGAGGTTCCCGAACTCCGTGAGGCCCTGCTCGACGCACAGCTCGACCTGCTGCAGGCACGAAAGTTCCCGGTCATCATCCTGATTGCCGGAGTGGACTGCGCCGGCAAGGGGGAAACGGTCAATATTCTTAATGAGTGGATGGATCCGCGCAGCATCGAAACCCACGCACTGCGCCGACTCACCGACGAAGAGCTGGAGCGCCCCCCCATGTGGCGCTACTGGCGCGACCTTCCCCCCAAGGGAAAGATCGGCATCTTCATCGGCACCTGGTATTCCAACCCCCTCCTGGAGAACGTCCTTGGCAGCATCAAGAACGCCGAACTCGATCAAAGACTGGAACGGATCATCTCCTTTGAAAAGATGCTCTGCGATGAAGGGGCCCTGATCCTCAAGTTCTGGCTGCACCTCTCCCGCGATCAGCAGAAAAAACGGCTGAAATCTTTGGAAAAGGACCCGGCCACCCGCTGGCGGGTCACCGATACCGATTGGAAGCATTTCAAGCGCTATGCAGATTTCCATCGGGTCGCGGAACGGATGCTGCGCGCCACCAGCACGTCCCAGGCGCCCTGGCTCATCGTCGAGGGGAGCAACCCGCGCTACCGCTATCTCACCATCGGCAAGGCGATACTTCAGTCGCTCAGACATCGGCTGGACGAGCCTGATGCCAGCAAGGGAGCCGAACTCTTCCCGCCCATCACCGTGGCCATCGACGGACTGAACATCCTGCAGGCCCTCGACCTGACGAAGTCGCTGGAAAAATCACGCTATGCTGAGGAACTGGAGAAATGGCAGGGCAGGCTGAACCTGCTGTCACGGCACCCGAAATTCGCGCTGATATCACTGATCGTGCTCTTTGAGGGAAGCGACGCGGCCGGCAAGGGCGGCGCCATCCGCCGCGTCACCCAGGCCCTGGATGCGCGACTTTACCGGGTCGCCCCCATAGCGGTCCCGTCCGACGAGGAGAAATCTCAGCCCTACCTTTGGCGTTTCTGGCGCCACATGCCGCGCAAAGGGAGGCTCGGCATCTTCGACCGCTCCTGGTACGGCCGGGTCCTGGTGGAGCGGGTGGAAGGATACTGCTCACCTGCCGACTGGATGCGGGCCTACGGCGAGATCAATGATTTCGAGGAACAGCTGGTGCGACACCACAGCGTCATCGTCAAGTTCTGGCTGGCCATCAGCCAGGAGGAGCAACTCAAGCGTTTTAACGAGCGCGAGAAGATCGGCTTCAAGCGCTTCAAGATCACCCAGGACGACTGGCGCAACCGGGAAAAGTGGCCGGATTACGAGCAGGCGATCTGCGACATGATCGACCGCACCAGTACCGAGATCGCTCCCTGGGTCCTGGTGGAGGCAAACGACAAGCACTACGCCCGCATCAAGGTGCTGAAGACGCTCTGCAGAAGGATTGAGGGAGCGCTGGAGGAGCTTTGAACCGGGTTCGGACCGGGACTGAAATTAGCAGTATCCTCCAAGTGGACCAGGGGGAAGACTCTTAGTCCAAGAGCGTTGCCGGCTGCCCACCCTGTCCTCCTTGAAGGGAGGGAACTTGAAAAGAGTGATCTTACTCAGAGGCGCCCAATCAGGTTGTTGTTTACTTCTGGAAGGGAGGAAGCGGATAATCAGACTGGAAATTTTGCTGCAGGTAGCTTTATGCCCAGATAGCTGCAGATAGGTGAATACGGGGCACTGACTTAAAACCATTGGGCCGGACAAGGCCCTGCACTTCATATGAACCTGTTTGTTAGCCTTTCGGAAAAGCCTGCAGTAAAAACCGACGGTTGCAACGATTTGAGGAAAAGGTTTCTGCTGAAACAACGCAGGCGTTTTTTTACCGTTGCAGCGTACGCCTGTTTTCTAACCGCTTATCCCTTCCCGGGACCCACCGCCCGCGCCGAGGAAACTCCCGAATACCACACGCCTCTTGCCGGCGAAGCCTGCGACATCGAGTGCCTCGGGCGCAAAGCGACCCTGCTGCAGCGCAACCGGGAAAACACCAGGGCCTTCGTACTGGGAGGCTCGCTCTTCGCTCCGGAACTGGCCGGACATTCCTTCATCCCGATCGGTGCCCTGTATTATAAGCACCGCTTCGACGATATCCGCGTCCGCGGCACCTTCAGCCTTTTGGTAAACGAACTGGATGCCTCCAAAACCCTCGGCAAATTCCAGATCCTGGGGCATCTCGACAACAACACCATTCCGTTTGCCTCCAGCGAGATAGAGGAAGGATCCGAAGTAAAGGCAACAGCGCTCAAGTGGGGCACCGTGAACGGCCGGCTCGGGGTGGGCTATCGCCTCCCGGTCTCCCCATACCAGACCGACAACGATCTGAGGGTGCAGCTTTTCTACCAGGCCGGCTATCTCTATTCAAGGCGCACCGCTGACACCGGAGCGGGCATGCTGCTCCCCCCGGACACGATGGTCCAGGGAGCGCTTTTCAGGATTAGATACGACGCCCTGCAGCGAAACCTCATGGAGCTTCCCCACCAGGGGATCGCCACCGGTCTGGACGCCGAATACCTGCACCGCGACAACTGGTCCGACGCGAACTACGGCGCGGGACTCTTTACCAAGGCCCAGACCCAGGATTACCTCAAACTTTCCGGTTACCTCAACATCGCCACCGGCATCCCCCTGCTCTCCGAACGAAATCGCCTACTGACCAGTTTTTACGGTGGTTTCGCGCCCTACGGCACCCTGGACCGCTTTTCCACCTTTCGGGTCGGAGGCGGGCCAATCCCCTCGGAGGCCGACGATCTGGAGCGCCAGGTCTTCCCGGGTGCGGTGTTCAGCCAGTTCCCCGTCTCCGGCTACCTGATCGGGGCGTTAGAGTACCGGCGCGAGATCTTCTCTTTTCTCTATCTTCACCTGCGCGGAACCTATGCCAGGGTGCGGCGGGAACGATTTGAGGGAGACGAGGGGAATTATCTGGGGGAAAGCGGGCAGGTGTTATCGACGGGGCTCACCAGCGGGTTTCTCTGGAGGTCACTGCTGCACCTGGAATACAGCTACGACTCCAAGATCTTGAGAAGCGGCTCCCGGGGGAGCAACATGATTCTGCTTTGGTCCAAGTCGTTCTAAAGACGGTTCTGGCTATTCGATGTACCGATAAACCTCGTCGTGACTACCGACGTTAAGCAGTATGATCTCAGCATCGAAATGCGACCGACGCCACTCACTACGCTGCGTTACCATCGGATAATTTCTGCCGATTCGTTTGCGCTTTGACTCCGCTCAGCGAACGCCTGTTCCCTGAGCGGAGTCGAAGGTTAGTCCTTGCTGCGAGCCTAGTCACCCAGCATTCTCCAGTTCCACCTCACCGTCCATTTCAGCCAAAAGCGGTTCCGGTTCGGCAACGGGCACCGGGCGCCCCGACTTGAGCGGCTTTTCCGGGAGAAAAAGAATGATGGCAAAGGCGGTCACGGCGACGGCCGCTCCCGCCAGGAAGGTGGAGCTGATCGCGTTCCGGTACACGCCCAGCACCAGGTCGCGCTGCGCCGCCGGGAGCTGGGCTATCTGCTGAATCCCCTGCTCCACCAGCGCGTGAGCCCCGGACCCCTTACCGGAGCCAAACTGCAGGTGGTGCAACTGGGTGGTCACGATCGCGCCGGAGAGCGCGACCCCGAAGGCGCCTCCCAGGGAACGGAAAAAACCGGCCGTAGCGGTCGCCATCCCGAGTTCGTGAGGATCAACGGAATTCTGGATGGCCACGGTTAGGTTGGGCATCACGAACCCGAACCCGAAGCCGAGCAGCGCAAGGGCGCATTCGATGAAGGGGACTCCCGCTCCCACCGCCGAGGCCCACATGACGGCGAGCAGTGCCGAGGCGGTGCAGGCGAGGCCTACGACAGGGAAGATCTTGTAGCGACCGGTCCGGGAAACCAGGCGACCGCCCAGAAACGACGAGGTGATCAAGCCGATGGTCATGGGTGCCATCATCAGTCCGGCGCGCGACGGGGTGAAGCCGAGCACCAGTTGGAAATAAAGGGGCAGGAATACCGCCGTCCCCAAAAGCGCCATGAAAGTGAGCCCGATGACGACGGAGGCTATCACGAACACCTTGTTGCGAAAGATGGCCGGCGAGAACACCGGTTCCGCCGCACGTCGCTCCTGGCGCACCAGCAGGAAGAAAAAGAGCGCCGACCCGGCCGCCATGGCGATGATGAGTGGCGAGGACCAGGGATAGGCGACGCCGCCCCAGGTAAGAAGTAGCAATAAGGAGGTGGTTCCTGCGCTCAGATAAACCACCCCGGGGTAGTCGATGCTGTGGGCGACCGAGCGCTGCGGGCGTCGGAAGCCGAAAACAATCAGCGCCAGCGCCAACCCGCCGACCGGAAGGTTCACGTAAAAGATCCAGCGCCAGGAAAGGGCGTCGGTGATGAAGCCGCCCAGCAGCGGTCCGGCTATGCTGGAGAAGGCGAACACGGCCCCGAAGAGCCCCTGATAGCGGCCGCGCTCTCTGGGGGCGACCAGGTCCGCGATGGTTGTCTGGGCCAGCGTGATCAGCCCACCCGCCCCGAGCCCCTGGATGCCCCGAAAGATGATCAACTGGGTCATGGAGCCGGAAAGCCCGCAAAGGCAGGAGCCGGTCAGAAAGATCAGGATGGAGACCACGAAGAGCGGCTTACGTCCGTACATGTCGCTTAGTTTGCCGTAGAGCGGGGTCGTGGTGGTGGAGGTCAAAAGGAACGCGGTCACCACCCAGGAGAGGTGGGAGAGCCCACCTAAGTCGCTGACTATTCTGGGGAGAGCGGTACCGACGATATTCTGGTCCAGCGCTGCCAGGGCGAGCGCCAGCATGAGCCCCGCAAAGACAGTGCGGACCTCGCGAGGGGTGATTATGTCGCTTTTTTCGGTTGCTTGCTGTTGGCTCATGTAACCTGTTCCTGTTTATGTGTTGAGTTCGGTGCCGTTAACGGACTGCCCTCATCCGGCCAGAGCGTCAGGGCAATGATGATTCGCCCCTACGGAGGGAAGAGTGTAGGGGCGAATCATTATTCGCCCAGCGATGGTGCCACCTGCATCGCACCCGGTATCCGGGAAATAGTTTATTGATAAAGCGCCACCAGGGCGGCGCGGGGCGCTTCCAGGCAGGTTGACGTCACTTTCACGTCCCCTCCCCTTCCAGGGGAGAGACAGGGTGGGGATGGGGGGAAGGACGGTCACGGCACTCGAACCAGACGCCGCGGCAGGAGTGGTTGCAGGCTTAGCAATGTTCAGCCACAGAAGGCGCCGGTTTCGTTTTTCTCTACTTCCTCCAACAGCTTCTCTATCTGCCGATGGAAAGGGAGCGGCTCATAGTGGCGCCATTTTCCGTCGTGGCCAGCCTGGTATAGAAACCAGCCTCCGGTTTGCGGATCCCTGCTGAAGCGGGCGACCTTTCCCGAAATCCACATGGCGTGGTCATCCCATACCGGGCGGGATTCGAAGAGTGTGACCTCGTCATCGCGAACCTGGTACTCCATCCTGATCTGGCTGTTCAGGTAGACCGGAATTTTTTTCTCGCAGTAGTCAGCGAAATTTTTTTCTATGCGTTTCAGTTCGAATTCAGACAGTGGCACGGCGAGACCTCGGGATCCGCTTTTGGGGGTTCACTTTACCATGCATCGCAGGCGAGCAGGCAAAATATAAAGAAGGCCGTCGGCGGGGCTAGCGTTTTTTCCAGTAGGGGGCTTTTTCAGGCATGATCCAGCGCACGCCACCGCGCGGGTCTTCGGTGTCGCCGGCATAGCGAGGGATCAGGTGGATGTGCAGGTGCATAACCGTTTGCCCGGCGGCTGGGCCGTCGTTGATGCCGACATTGAAGCCGTCAGGGCTATGCTCCGCCAGCAGGAGTTGCCGCATTCCGGCCACCAGGTCAAAGAGTGCAGACCACTCCTCCCCGGTTGCCTCGAAGAAAGAGGCTATATGCCGCTTCGGGACTATCAGGCTGTGGCCGGGAGTAACGGGGAAACCGTCCGGAAAGGCGAGAGCATGTTCGTTGGACAGCAGGGATTTGGAGTGGTCCAGCTGGCAGAACGGGCAGATAGATTGGGTCATTTCATCACTTTGTCATGGGGTGATCACATTGCTTCCGAGCTTTCGCCCTACTTTGACAAATTTTTCGTCAAAAGTATAGAAAGCTTTGCTGTTACCACACCCAGCCAGGTAAATAGCATTCAATCAACACAAAAGGCCAACTCATCATTGAGTTGGCCTTGCAGGTTCGTTCGTTTTTTCTCGGGGTTTTCCCTGAGAATGGTAGAGGCGCGAAGACATGAAACGCGACGGCAATGCGGCATTCGGTGGGAAGGTAGCTTGCGAGCGCCGCTAGTTGTGGCGGGACTTCGGTTTTTCCGGCTTGAGGATGGACAGGCCGACCAGCAGCACCAGGATGGAGGTCTGCAGGGTGGCGGCCACTGCGCCCCAGAGCCAGGTGCGGTGATAGGCGGCGCCAAATTCAAGATGCCAGGAGTCGGGAGGAGCCAGGGACTGCAGTCCGGGGGCCAGCCAGAAGGCGCCAAAGATCAGCAGCACCGTGGTTATGGCGCATTTTTCGGTAATCCAGCGGTGCCCCTGGAAGCCCCACGGTTTCCCGACGCAGAGATACAGCCCGGTCAGGGTCGCGAGACCTGCCGACGGCGTGATGAGGAATTCGTCTAGCGCCTTGATGGAGCGCTGGAAGGCAAGGGCCTCTTCGCTGCCGCTTGGGTTGCCGGCAGGTTTGAGCAGGATCAGTATGGCCAACCCACCGCCAATCCAACCGCAGACGGCGATGGAGTGCAGTGCCTTGCAGATAACCCTCGTGGTGCCGCTATTAAGTGCCTGTCGCATTTCCGGTTTCCCCCTGATAACTTTTGAATGGCTGCTGCGGTTCTGGTAGCAAAGTCGATGCCCGGGGCTGAACCGAAACTTCTGTCAATACTGTCAGGAAGTTACCTAATCGAGCTGACCATCAGGCAGGCAAAGGTCGAGGATTTTGGTCCAGCTTTGAACAGACGAGACCAGAGAAAGTGCAGAGGCCCTGGGGGCCGGGTAGTAAGAGAGAAATACTAACCATTTTGACGGGGAAAAACTGAAGTCCATTACCGTTTGCACATCCGCCACCGATGTGTAAAAATCCCTGGGAGATATCGACTCCGGCACACATCCGAGTTAACCGTGAACTACTTATTCCATCTTTTCCTTTCGGGTGACGATCCCGAGATCATGGCCGGCAACTTCATGGGCGATTTCGTCAAGGGGCAACTGGGGGACACCCACCCTCCCCGCCTGCGCCGCGGCATAGAACTGCACCGTCGCATCGACTCCTTCGCCCGCGATCAGGAGCACTTCAACCGCAGCCGGCTGCGACTCGGCCCGGAATTCGGCCTCTATCGCGGTATCCTGGTCGATCTCTACTACGACCATTTTCTCGCCGTCAACTGGAACCAGTGTTCGAGAGAACCGCTGACGCTCTACCTGAATCGGGTCAGGCTGCTGATGGAGCAGCAGCGCTCGCGGCTTCCCGAGCGCCTGCAGGTAATGGTGCCGCTCATTTTCGGGGACCTGCTCCCCTCCTACCGCGAACCCGCAGGGATTGCCAGGGCGCTGGAGCGTATGTCGAGACGGGTAAAAAGGGAAAACCCTCTGACCGGCGGGGGTGCGGAACTGGTACGTCACTATGACGAGTTGCAGCAGGATTTTCTCGGATTCCTGCCTGCGGCGCAGGCTTTCGCCGTGAAGTTTGTGGAATCTGACTGAGGCCTAATCTGGCTGATGCCTGCCGGTACTGCAGGCAACCAAGGCAGGGCGACCGCCGGCCGCCCCTACGTACAAAGACGGGCAATCCAGCGCCCCTATCCAACCTCACTATGCTCCATACAGTCATTTAACACTTTCCCACTTTGTCCTTCTGGTTAAGCATCCCCATTCCTGTCGGCAAGAGGTGCCCCAGACAAAAATGTGCAAAAATAAAAGCCAATATTGCTAAAGTTAACTCCGGGCTACCCGATAACTATACCCAGTAAACCAATACCAGTTTGCTTGGATTTACCTTCCGGAGGAATCCCTATGAGTATAAACATCAGGTTCAGCCACTCCGGCAAGAGATCTGTCATAGCGAAACTTTTATCTGTACTCGCTATACTGTTGGCGCTAGCCTCAACCAGACCTGCACTATTGCACGCCCAAACTCCCCCCTCAGATAGCGAACCGGATTACCTCTCTCTCGAGCTAGAGGACCTGATGCAGATCGAGATCACCTCGGTCTCCAAGAAATCCCAGCGACTTTCGGACGCTGCCGCCGCCGTTTTCGTCATTACCCAGGATGACATCAGGCGCTCGGGCGTCACCAGCATTGCGGAGGCGCTGCGTATGGCGCCCGGAGTCCAGGTGGCACGCATTGACGCCAACAAATGGGCGGTATCCATACGCGGGCTCAACGGCCGCTTCGCCAACAAACTACTGGTCCTGATGGACGGCAGGAGCCTGTACTCGCCGCTTTTCGCTGGGGTTTACTGGGAGGTGCAGGATACCGTCATGGAGGATATCGATCGCATCGAGGTGATACGCGGGCCGGGAGCCGCCCTTTGGGGAGCAAACGCGGTCAATGGGGTCATCAACATCATAACCAAATCGGCTGAACAGACCGATGGAGGGCTGTTGAGCGCGGGAGGGGGGAGCGAGGCACGCGGTTTTGCGACGGCGCGTTACGGCCTGTCACTCGGCGAAAACTCGCACCTGAGGTTCTTCGCGAAGCACCAGGAGACCGACCACTCGGTTGACTCGAACGGCGCCGCCACCCACGACGCCTGGAACATGACTCGCGGCGGCTTCAGGCTCGATTCCCAGCCGTCGTACCGCGACACGCTGACCCTCTCCGGAGACTACTACGACGGCACGATCGACGAGAGATATACCCTGTATCGCCTGCCAACAGCCCAGGATCCCGCGATAGCCTCCAGCCCGGACGCCAGTTCACGGATGAGCGGCGGTAATCTGCTCGCGCGCTGGCAAAGATCACTGGGCGCCACGGACGGCATTTCGCTGCAGCTCTATTACGACCATTTTGAAAGGTCCATGATAATACTTGGCGAAAGACAGAACACAGTCGACCTGGAATTCCAGCATCGCTTAACCCTTTGGGACAGGCAGGATGTCATCTGGGGACTGGGGTATCGCTTTAGTAACGACAGCCTGAGTGACACCAACACCATTTCATTCAGTCCGCAAAGCCGCAACACCGAACTCTTCAGCGGTTTTCTGCACGACGAAATCAGGATACTTCCGGACCGGCTTTCCCTCATTCTCGGTTCCAGGATTGAGCACAACAGTTACACAGGTTTCGAGATTCAACCCAATGGGCGCCTGGTTTGGACGCCAACCCCGCAAAATAGCCTTTGGGGAGCAGTCTCCCGCGCGGTGCGCACGCCGGCACGCGGAGACAGCGACATCGCTTATCGCTACCGCACCTATCCGGCGGACCCGGCCGGAGTGCCGGTTCCGGTGCGCCTTGAAATAGACGGCAGCAAGGACTTCAAATCGGAAAACCTGGTCGCCTATGAAGTGGGCTATCGAACCGAGCCGATGCCGCATGTCGCCCTCGATGCTGCAGCTTTCTACAACGACTACCACCGGTTGCGGGTGCTGCAGCCCGGCGCTTTCAGCCCCGAAGGGCAGGGCTCGGTTCCCACCGATTTTGTCCAGAGTTTCCAGCTCGCCAACCTCATGCACGGGCACACCTACGGCGTTGAGCTTGCCGCTGAATGGTCTCCGGTGCCGTGGTGGCGGCTGCATGCCTCCTACTCCTACCTGAGAATCAAGATGTTCCTGGAGAACCCGAGCACCGACGACATCAACAAGGGTGACGCCGAAGGCGACAGCCCGCGGCACCAGTTCTCGATCCGTTCCGGAGTCGATCTCGGCAAGAGGGTCGAGTGCGACCTCTGGCTGCGCGGTGCCGACCGGCTTTCCTACATCGATGGCAGTTCCATCCCGGCTTACCTGACCCTGGACGCCCGCCTGGCCTGGAAACCGCTGCCGAAACTGGAACTATCCCTGGTCGGCCAGAATCTGCTGCAGCGGCGCCACCAGGAATTTATCCCGGAGTTCATCAACACCTTTCCTTCCGATGTACAACGCACCGTGTACGGCAAGGCCACCTGGAAATTCTAAAAGTCGAGATTCATCGCATCTTGAGCAGCCGTTCGCTGCGCCAAATGCGGACAACACGCACCTGAAATTTTTCTATGCGATATACGATCCGAAAAGGCGGATGAATAAGCTCTCGTAGCTGGGCAACGCCAAACTCAGGAACAATCCTGCCACTTTCAGGTAACTCTGTAAGTCGTCCCACCTGAGAAATAACCTCGCCTATCAGCCTCTCGCCTACTTCCGGGACAAGCTGCTCAGCGTACCACGCACGGATTGCCTCCAAGTCCTCGACAGCAGAGGCAGCGAAGGTTATCTTAAAAGGCCCTGGCATAATGTTAGCCCAGGCCTAAGCGCTTTTTTACGTCCGCAAGATCCATTTCGCGACCCTCCTCCAAATCCATCAGACCCTGTACGACACCGCGCAGGAATGACCGTTCCTCATTTTCAGCTTCATAATCCTTTAGTGATTGAACAATGGCGACCCCCCGACCTCTGTTGGTCAAAAGCACTGGCCGGTGAGTTTCGTCAACCTGACTGACGATCCGGCCGGGGTTGACCTTCAGGTCGCTTAAGGGAACGATATCTTCAGAAAACTTAGTGGTTGCTCGCATGATTCCTCCTCAGAAGTCCTACTAACAGGTCTTATAATAGCACCAGTTAAATGACCATGCAAGGGGCATGAGTCAGCGACCACTTATCGTAATGCAACCACACGCGCAGCACCTTCAATCTTTTCATCCTCTTGTATCTGGTAAACCGCCCTGTGCTGGATATCGATTCTCCTGGAACATGCCCCGACTATCCCCGAGGAGTTTTTCGTAAGAGGCGGGAGGTGGCACACCTAGCAGTTACCATAGCAACCGCTGCCAATAAAAAGAGCCCCTCGCCCCAAGAGCGTTGAATAGGTCTAAGGGTGTGATAACCTTCAACTGTCAGCCAGGTAGAACGTCGCCCATTATCCCGGGTCGCAGAACTCATGGGCAGCAGGCAAGAGTTATTTCAATCCTGACAGCTACCTCACCACAAACGGAGGCCGGTTATGGCAAGAAAGACAAGAACTGCCGTTGCAGCAATTCTTTTTGGTGCTCTGGCACTGGCGGCGGGCGTGGTCCACGCCGACCGCATCAACCCGGGCTGCGATCAGCTGCCGGGACACGCCGCACTCAAAGCCGCACTTGCCGGGGCGCGAGCAGCATCCAACGGCGGGTTCAATCTCGACATGTGGGGCACGATCGTGAACCGCGACGGCATCGTCTGCGCGGTGGTCTTCACAGGTGCCGATCGGGGCTCGCAGTGGCCCGGAAGCCGGGTCATCTCGGCGCAAAAAGCCAATACGGCCAACGCTCTCAGTCTGCCGACCCTGGCAATCTCCAGCGCAAACCTGTGGGCTCCGACGCAACCGGGCGGCAGCCTCTTTGGGCTGCAGGAAAGTAACCCCGTGGACACCGAAACCGCCTACAAGGGACCTGCTGCCGACTACGGCAGCGAGAGAGATCCCATGATCGGGAAAAAACCGGGAGGGATAAACCTATTCGGCGGAGGCTTGGCCTTGTACAACAAAGACCACGTGCTGGTGGGGGCTCTCGGGGTAAGCGGGGACACTTCTTGTGCGGACCACAACATCGCCTGGCGCACCCGAAACAACCTGCACCTGGACTATGTCCCCGGCGGAGTGAGCGGCGACCCCGCCCGCCCGGACAATATCAACTACATCGGGCGAGTGGCCGTCCCGAGTCTGGCTAACGACTTCACCCATCCGACCTGCGCCATTGCCGGCGTGGACAAGGTTTCTCCAATCAGTGCCGCTTTGCCGGCTATCCCGACAACAAAAGCGCCAACCAAGAACCGATACTGATTGCAAGCGGCGAGCAGTCCGCGCGGATACCGGTCGTTCCCGCGCTCCGGCGTGGGAGCGATCAATAGAGCTAGCTCCCCTCCCCCGCCCACCTGCAGCACATCAACTTTTTTTCACCCTGGTGCGCTCCTTATTGAACTGGACTTGCTCACGCAGATACTTAATCAATTCGTTCTCCGTAAGATAACCCTTCCCGACAAAATACCGTCCCGTGTGAGCCTGCATGAGCCTTTGCTGCAGCACCATCACGTTTACCTGCGACTGAGTCAAAAGCCCGAGTTCAACGGCACGCTCGCCGAAGGTCCCGGAAATTTCCGTAGCTGACCTGATGACGGAGACAAAGTGCGGCTCTAGCCACCCCCAGGCGACACACAACTCCCCGATGGGGGGGCGCATCTTGCGCTGCCAGATAAGCGCCTGAACCACAGCAGCATACGGGATGGCCCCCTGGTAATAAAGGAACAGCCCAAGCCTCAGCGGAAAGGTCGGCAAGGGCCCTTCGTAATAAACATCGCTCGGAGTGCGTGCGGGTTTGGTGGGACGGGCATACTGCTGCCGCGGTCTGAAAGTCCTGCTTTCGGGCTGAGGTCCGCGTGCCTCAGAGGCGGCGGACGGTCTGGCTTGGGGGCGGTGCAGCGCAGCCTGGTCCCTTTCGCGAATAAAGGAACAGAGGGTCTGGTAGGCCAGGTTGACCTTGCGAAACATCTCAGCCATCTGCGAGACTTCAAGCTGTTGATTGCTGCAATCGGGATGGTATTTCTTGGCCAGTTCACGGTATGCCGCCTTGACGCTGTGCTGGTGGAGACGGCGAAGGAAATCTTGCTGGATCAGAGCGACGGGAAATAGCGTCCTGCAGGCATCAAACAACTGGGTTTCTGAATGTGACATACTCATAGATTCAACTCGGTAGACTTGGAAATTCAGCAGTGGCTTTTAGTGTCGGTTCGCTTTCACTTCTGACCGCTCGACACCGGCGGCTTGACCTGTTGTATCGTCATTTTAAGGCTCAGTCAACCCACCAGGTTACCTCTGATGAAGTTTTACAACTTAGAGTCGATATGGAATGGATCGTTATCTAAGTGTGACTAAATCGGTCAGCTATCTTATCTTCGGCTTTTTCTTTGACAGACTTTAAGCATTTCTGGAATTGACATAGCATGGGCTGCAGCTAACGTACTGCCTGATCCACCTGTCAAGACCCGGGCGTGTCGCATTTACTTACCTACACACCAGGCAAAAATTGATTTTGAGTTCTTTGAGTCCTAAAAGTTCCCTGAGCTCCGCCAACAAAAAAAAGGCCCGCAGGCAAAATGCCTGCGGGCCGTACTGTTCCAAAAAAGTGCATTAAAACTACGCCTTAGTTTCCTCGTTCAAGTGCACCACATCATCCCCGGTGGAGGCTTTTTTAAAATTTCTGATACCGCTACCCAGCGCCTGACCCAACTGCGGAAGCTTGGAGGGGCCGACTACGACAAGGGCGATGATGAGTACTATAATCATTTCTGGCATTCCGAAACCGAACATTTTATTCTCCTTTGGTTAAACTGCTTGGGCGGTACTTTGTCACATAACTTCGCGGCAACTCACCTTACTTACGTGGCAACTCAAAACACGACGCCATTAAGCCTGAGCTTTGACATGCGCCGTTCCGTCTACGACCTCGGTGTCAACCACCTCACCCAAAGATCCTTCCTCAGCCAAAAGGGCCTTAGAAGCATTTCTCATATCGTAATACTCCTGCGGGGTGTTGATGTTGCTGAAGGAGTCGAAGCTCGGGTCAAAGCGCGCGACTTCCGCAGCAGCGATCTCGCGCACCCGAAGCTGCGGCAAAATGGAGACGATCCTTCTTTGCCCCTTGGTGAGACACTCCTCCATGACCGGCAGGCAACCTTCGCGATAAAGCGCATGCAGCGGCTCGTACCCGGAGGGGCTTTTCGGCAGCACTATGTCGCAACCCACTCCCCGGTTGGCGATGTGCCTAATCAGCCAGGGGTCGAGATGCGGCATGTCACAGGCAACCGTAAAGACTGCCGGGTTGGAACTCTGGGCAAGACCTGCATGAATACCGGCCAGCGCACCCATCCCCTCAAAGATGTCGGGCACTTTCCGGCAGGGCAAAAAGGCATACTGCTCCGGAGTGTTGGTGACCAGAATCACCTCGGGGAAGATCTCGCAAAGCTCACGGTAGATGCTTTCAATGAAGCGCCCGCCCTTATGCGGCAGCAGCGCCTTGTTGCTCCCCATGCGGCTCGAGGCCCCACCGGCGAGGATGACGCCGGTAACCCCGGCAATCTTCCCCTTCTGGGAGGCGACGGTGATTCCTGCCGGGTGGGTGTAAACCTTGAACCGGTCGCTCTTCACATAACCGACCAGGGTGATCCCTGCCTCGTCAGCCATCTTTACCGCCATGTCGGTGGGCGAGGTGCGCGACGCCACCACCTCGATGCCAAGCAGGGAGGCCTTCGCCACCAGCTCGGTGGAAACCCGTCCTGAAGTCACCAGGATTTTCCCGGCCAAAGAGATCCCCTTCAAGAGAGCTTCGCCGGCAATGCGGTCGATGGTGTTGTGGCGGCCGATGTCCTCGGCATGCAAAAGGAGCGTGTCATCCCCAACACCTGCGGAATGCATGCCGCCGTGGCTTTGGTAACCTTCCGCTTTGCCTGCCAGTTCTTCCATCAGGGCGAAAATGTTTTCCGGGTTATGCACGCCGGGCGCCCGGCTATTCAATGCCACCTTGGGCAGGTTGAAGCTGATGCCGGTGCCGCAGCCGGAGGTTAGCACGGGCTTCAAGCGCTCCGGAAGGTCGCCCCGGATGGTGACGCTCGCGGCCCCGAAATCATTGCACACCGAAAGAGCCAGGAAGTCGTGAACCGAGGTGACGAATCCCTGCAGGCGCAGGAAACCGGCCACCAAAAAGCGCAGGTCATGGGGAGAGGCGATCAGGGTGGCGATCTCACGCCCGTTTACGTGCAGTGCAACGGGGAATTCACCCACCAGTTCGGTCTCAGCTGCCACCATGATACCTTTGCTGAAATTGTAGATCTTTGTTGCCACGGACAACTCCTTAATTCGGGATCGAAAACACCCCCCTC
>Ga0209123_1000727_pt1 | contig 38474 bp, 30 predicted proteins | sample BarGraIncu00431A_FD_184500 | JGI IMG/M metagenome (GOLD analysis project Ga0209123, IMG submission 184500) | Arctic peat soil microbial communities from Barrow, Alaska, USA - Barrow Graham LP Incubations 004-31A (SPAdes) (version 2) | ecosystem: Environmental > Terrestrial > Soil > Wetlands >...
ACACAATGACATAGAGTGTTACGACGCAAAAGAAGAGTACCTCTAAGATTAATTCGATCGGCATGACGTTCCCCTCCTGTCATAGTGTCAACGATGATTGTTGTTACTTAATTTTACCATCATTTCTTCCAATTCAACCAGTAATTTTTCCTTATCGAAATTCGCTTCATAATACGCCCGTGCATTCGCACACCATTCCCGATAATTATCAGGATGGCTCGCAGCTTGCAGAATCAGCTCCGCTAAGCCCGCAGAATCCATCGATTCACAACACAACCCGCAGTTCGCTTCTTCCACTGCGTTACGAACTTCTCCGTTGATGGCTCCCAAGATCGGTTTACCTGCCAACATGTACGACTGTAATTTCGCCGGCAATGTCTGATTGACCACGTCGTTATTGACCATCGTGATCAGAAACGCATCCGCGATCGCATAATATTCCGCCATTTCATTGACCGGATGATAACCGTAGAATACCACGTTACTCAGTTCATAGGACTGTGCCAACGCTTCGCAGCCGGCACGGCTCAAGCCGTCTCCCACGATGTGGAAGCGGATCGCCGGATGGTCACGAAGCAGCTTGGCTGCTTCGATGATCGTTTCAACACTTTGCGCCGAACCGATATTACCGGCGAAAACAAGATCGAACGTATCATTCTCTACGGACTGGATGTGTCCGTAATTGTCTTCCGCATAAGACGGCCAATAGACAAGTCCGAAGGGATCTCGATCAAGTTTCAGTTCTTCTTCGAAATACGTCCGAAATGATTTAGAACTGAGGGTGATCAGATCGGCTTGTCGGTAGATGCTTCTGCTTAACTGATACAAGATCTTATAAAACAAACTCTCTTTCGGTATCGGACCGGTCGTTACACTGATCGGCCATTGATCCAGACAGTGAATGATCAACGGGATCTTTTTTATTTTTTTGATGACGATCGCCGGTACGGCCATCGTGACAGGAGATATTTGATAGACATACAAAAAATCGAAATCCTTCTTCATCACCAAGGCTTTCAAGCTCGCCATGATCGTAAAACACGCGTAATTGATTCCCATCATGATCAGACTGCTGCCGCGGCCGATCAGAAAACTCCGCTCGACTGTGACGCCTTGGATGACTTCATGATAGTTTTTGAAGCCACGGTATTCGTTAAATACTTTACCTTTGGGGTAATTGGGCAGACCGGTCAAGACCGTCACGTCATGACCTCTTTTAACGAGCTCAAAACAGATATCGTTGATTCTGAATTGTTCCGGATAGAAGTGCTGACAGACGATCAATAGTTTCATACGATTCCCCAATCTCAGGCTGATAGTGCTAAACCCACGTTTATTATAACAAAATTCGATTCGCTTGGTGAAGTTTTCGGTCCGATTAAAAAAGCGCAATCTGATTGAATCAGACTGCGCTAACATGTCAGTTAACGTTCGTTGGAAGCTCTGAACGGCCGTGTCGTAACGCCGGGAGCCGCTGCACCCTTCGGTACAAGCACGATCTGAATGGCTTCCAAACGATATCCGAAGCCGGCAGTACCGGCATCTTCACCGTTCATCGCCCAATCCAACCAACCGAAATTCTGGGCATGGACTCTATAATAAATATCATACAATTCCGAAACATTACCGTAAAGCATGATACCGATCGCTTCCAAACGCAACGCTTGACCGGTCGTTCCGCTGTCGGCACCGTCATAGACGGCTGGCATCCAACCGATGTTTTGAACATGCGTCGAATACATCACGCCGCCGCTCGGTAAACTGCTGCCTAATTTAATATCGATGGTTTCCAAGCGAAGCGATCTGCCGAACGTTCCGCCGATCGCACCGTCTGCGACATACGGCTGCCAACCGACATTTTGAACATGCGTACGATACGTGATCATCTGAATACCGACGTTACTCGCAAACGGACGAGTTGTAACTCCCGGAGCTGCAGCGCCTTTCGCTACGATCACGATCTTGATGGCTTCCAAACGCAACCCATATCCTTCGGTTCCGGCCGCTGTACCATTCTTGGCCCAGTCCAACCAACCGTAATTCTGCGCATGAACTGTATAATAGATGTCATACAGATCCTTATCGATCCCGGTCAATTCGATCTTGATGGCTTCAAGACGCAAAGCCCGATTGGAAGTTCCGCTCATTGCGTTATCCGCGACATAACTCTGCCAACCGACGTTTTGAACATGCGTCGTATAACTGATGCCTAAGCGATCGTTACCGGTCACATTGATATTGATGGCTTCCAAGCGTAATGCCTGATTATATGTACCGCTGGTCGCTCCGCCGGCGACATAAGCTTGCCACCCGACATTTTGAACATGTGTCCGGTAGTTGACGGTAACTGTCGGTAAGTCCGAAACGGTTAAAATCAAGGTATCCAGAATATTACTGGAAGCGTCTTTGAGATACACATTCGTCGTGCCGGCTTTTAAACCGGTCAACGTCGCGTAATAGACTGTGACTGTCCCTGAAACATAGGAATCAAACTGCGAGATTTCAGCGACGGTCGGATCTTCAACAACCATCGTTGCGTTCGTAAAACTGCTTTCGGAACTGATCCACGTGGCTTGTCCGACACGCAGATCTAAGGTCGACGGTACTTTTTCCAACGAAACAAGCGTCGGAACAGCACGATCTGTGGTATCATTCAGACCCAATTGGCCGGATGAGTTATCCCCAAACGAGTAAGCTTTTCCGGTTGAATCCAACGCCAATGAATGATATCCGCCGGCGGCGATCGAAGCGACCGAAGTCAGATTCGGGATCACAGTCGGAATGTCATTGGAAACGCTGCTGTCGCGGCCTAATTGTCCGACACTGCTCAATCCGAATGAATAGACCGTTCCCGTCGATGTCAAGATCAACGAGTGATAGTAATCCATATCAACTGTTACCGCATTCGCAACACCCGGAATAAGCATCGGAGTATTGATGTCCGAAGTGTCAACATTCTGGCCCAACATACCGGCCCAATTCGATCCGATGCCATAGGCCGTTCCGTCAGTCTTGATAACGATCGTCGATTTATCACCGGCTCCGATCGCTTTGACATCGGTCAGTGCCGGAATCACGGTCGGAACCAAGATTGGTTCTGTCGTATCCGAATTTAATCCTAATTCATTAAAGTCATTTTCTCCGAAACCCATGACGGTTCCGTCAGTCAACACGACCATCGTATGATTATAAGCAGCCGCGCTCTTCGCCGTACTGATGCCGGGAATCGTCGTCGGTACATTACGATCGATGATATCACCGAGGCCTAATTGACCGAGGTTGTTTAATCCGAATGAAGCCATCGTTCCATCCTGATTGATCACGATCGAATGTTGAGCACCGGCAACGACTGATTTGATTGTCGTCAGTCCGGGAATCAACGTCGGTACAATGCGAACGGCGTTATCGCCGAGTCCCAGTTGACCGTATTGATTGTTGCCGAAGGACAAGACGTTTCCGTTACTTAATAATACCAATGAAAAATCATCACCGGCAGCGATCGCGACCGCATCGCTGATCGTTGGGATCTTGGTCGGTGATTCACGATTGACATTATCGCCCAAGCCGAGCTGGCCGGACGTATTATCGCCGACCGCATACACTTCGCCTGCTTGATTCAAAAATAAAGAAAAGGCAAAACCGGCTGAGATTGCACTGACTTTTTTAGGATCAGGTACATATGCGTTGACTTTTGACATCGAACCCATCGACATCAAAGGTACCATCAACATCAAACACAACAAAAAACTGACAAAACGCTTCGGTAAACGAGTTTGCCAACTTCGATTATGAATATTCATGCTTTCTCCCCCATGTACAAACAAGTACTGTTGATGATTTTATGATAGCGTTTTCATGTTTGAAAATCAATTATATTTAGTGTGAATTCGAATATATAGAATAGGGTTTCCTTTCTTGAACTAAACATAGTTAACTTATAATTTAAAAAAATCCGATTTCACATCTTTTATTTAGATCATGAGTTTGTTACAGATTTATGTGATTATGAATTGCTACGGAGGTTTAATTTTGATATTACCTTTATTATCATCATATTAATTTTCTTTTTCTCTTGCGAATCCAACACAAAGACGTAACCAACAAGCAATCCAACAATAGCCATAATGACGGAATCAACCAATAAATTCTTCCAAGAGTTCGCGGGAAATAATTGTGAAATTCCAAAATACACAGATAACAGCACTACCATATAAATTAAGCTTTTACCTATCGATTTGTAAAAAAAATAATTTTTTTCACCCAGACTTCTTGCCGCATAGATAGGTGCAAAAATCAAACAGCGAAACACTTCTAAAACACTGCTTACACCTGCAATTGCATATAATCCCAGTGACGTGAATTTCAGCAAACCCATTACTAACAGAATATTAGCTATACCTGCAAAGAATATCGCAAATGCAGGCCATTTCAATTTATTGGTGATTGTAAAGGTATAAAACAACGGTGTGATGCAAAAGCTAGCTATCATAGAAACCATTGTAAGAATTGCTAATAATGTCAGTTCATTACTAGCTACTGTTGGTACCCAAAGTCTGAAAAATTGTGCAGACAGTACCATAAATCCAGCAATAGGAATACCAGTAACGATTGCGGTGAACTTGAGAGTATAAAGAAGCTCATTTGTAAAATTTTCTCGATCACCTTTAGCGTATAAAATTGTCAGATAAGGATTAAAAGCGTGAGGTATGACATTTGTGAGTGATTGTAAGGCCATCGGAGCCGTTTTTGCAACAGCAAGTATTCCAGCAGCTTGTGCGCCTAAAAGAATGTTTGCGATAACAAGATCTAGTCCAGTAAGAAGAACGTTGCTAAGTTGAGAAAATGAATTCCAAATTCCCGAGAAAAAGAGTTCTTTTACCAGTTTTATTTTGATGTTCTTGTATGCAATTTTTAAAGAGGGCATGATTCGTTTAGCGGTTATCATATTCATAAAATCAATTATAAAATTCATTGCAAAAATCGACAAACCTATATAATAAACTTTAGCTGGAAAAAACTTAAATAATACTATAATTATAACTATCCTGACAAGTGTTGCAGCAATGCTTATTACGCTAGTAATATCTAGACGGTTCATACTGAAAGCAGCAATATAATATGAGTTAGTCGCTACATTCATGATAAATGTAATGAAGATTAATATAAACAATAACCGGATATCAGTAAATATGCTTACAGGGATATTAATAAGCTGATTTAAGAAAATAATCACAAAAATAAATACAATTGAACATATAGAAGCCATAAGGAAGTTCGAGAAAAAAGCTGTGCTATAATAGTTGTTTGCTCCTTCTATGTCGTTATCATGAATTCGAAGAGTAACAAATCGTGCTGACATAGAAGTCATCGCAATTGTGAGAATCGCCATGTATGATGTGAAATTATTCGATATTGGCACAAACGAATAAGCATCTTCTCCAATGTTTTTAACAATATAAGGCGTTAGAAAAAAACTGACAGCCAAAGTCACTAATACCTGAAGGATGTTTGCTCCAATATTCAATAATAACTGTTTTTTTTTCATTTTTCCCTCTACTTATTTGGCTATAGTTTATATAATCGTCGATGCTTGAAGATTAGTGATAACTCATCCAAAACCATTTTCTTCAATCCACCCAGATACCTTGTATATGTACCGTTTTTGTAACAATTGAAAAGAATCCGATTACCATTAAAAAATCCTGCATTATTTAACTTTTTCATTTCATCCCAAAATCCGATGCATTCCAATATCCTTGCTTCGTTGCCCGTTTCAATGATACGTGCAGAATTTTTTAGATAAAAATACGCGAACTTATCATAATCATTGTCTCTAAAAGTCGATATATTCTTTATGTTTTTTTTAAAACGATGATATTGCATGTTGATTGATAATTTTTTTGCTCCAAGAACATTCGTTGAATGCTGCCGATATTCGATTAGTGGTTGATCGATTGCAATGATATCTCCATATAGTGGCGCAACTATGGCTAACCAGCTATCGTGGATCCAGCCATTAATAGGAAATGGTTTTGCTTGATCAAATAATTCTCTTCGAATTGCCATAGTTGCACCTGTAACTACGCATTTTTTCAAAAGAATGTCATAATACTTTTGTTCATTAAATAAACCTGCTTTGAACTTATAAAGGTCCCAAAGCAAATACGAAAATTTTTCTCTATCCTCGTTGACTAAATAAGCATTAGAAAAAACCATCATCGCTTTAGGATTTTCCGAAAATTTCGATAGAATAAGCTCAATTTTCTGTTTTTCCCACAAATCATCTTGATCACATAAAAAAATAATTTCACTATTACTTAATTCAATGCCTTTTTGAAAATTAAGAACAACTCCCAAAGTATCGTTATTAATAATTACTTGGTATGGAATATGACTCTCTTCAAGATTTTTTTTTGCAATTTTTACTGTTAAATCAGATGATCGGTCATCAACTACAATGATTTCTTCAGGTTTTATTGATTGTTGAAAAATGCTTTTTAATTGTTCTTCAATATATTTTTCACCATTATATGTACATAAGACGACAGATGTCTTGTATTTCATTTCTCACCTCTTAAATCCACGGATATTCAAATTCTATTTTCAATTATGATCTTATCTAGTTATTTTGCTATTTGATGATCTTATTAAAAGGTTCATAAATTTTATCTTTATCAGAAAGTATTAATGTCATCCCCTCAGGTATCGGCCAATCTACATTGAAAAATGGATCATTATAGGCAAGACCACCTTCAAACCCAGGATCATAAACATCGGTACATTTGTAGACAAATTCTGCTTCATCACTCAATACCAGAAAGCCATGTGCGCAACCCTCCGGAATGAAAAATTGTTTAAAATTATCATCTGTCAATAGTACACCTTCCCATTGACCGTAGGTTGCTGACTCAGGGCGAATGTCCATTGCTACATCAAATACTTGCCCTTTGATTACACGAACAAGTTTTGATTGAGGTTTGCGTGTTTGATAATGCATTCCGCGAAGAACACCTTTAATGGATTTTGATTGATTGTCCTGAATGAACTGTGCCTCAATCCCGTTGGCTGCAAAATCATCATAATTATAGGTTTCCATGAAGTAACCACGGTCATCACCGTATCGACGAGGTTCAATAACTTGAGCTCCGTCGATTTTCGTTTTTGTGAATGTAAATTGGCCCATGATTATTTCTTTTCATACATACTTGCATAATAATCCAAGTAAGCTCCGGAAGTAATATTTGCCATCCAATCCTTGTGCTTCAAGTACCAATCTATCGTTAATATGATTCCATCTTCAAATTTAGTTTCTGGTACCCATCCAAGTTCATTACGAATTTTCGTTGGATCAATGCCATAACGTCTGTCATGCCCCTTTCGATCCTCAACGTATTTAATCAAATTTTCTGATACTGTTGGATCAACGTTCTTGTTTACATAATCAATAATCGCCTTAACTATAAAAATATTCGGGCGTTCGTTGTGACCACCTACATTATAAACTTCACCTAATCGACCTTTATTGATGACCATGTCGATTGCTTTGCAATGATCTTCAACATATAACCAATCCCGTACATTCATACCATCTCCATATACAGGCAAAGCTTTATGCTGGAGTGTGTTATTGATGATAAGAGGAATCAATTTTTCAGGAAACTGATACGGTCCGTAATTATTTGAACAGCGCGTAATATTTACAGGTAATTTAAATGTATCCGCATATGCCTGAACAAAGCAATCAGCCGCCGTTTTACTGGCAGAGTAAGGACTATGAGGATCTAATGGAGTTGTTTCCATGAAAAAACCAGTATCCCCTAAAGAACCATAGACTTCATCAGTCGATACTTGCATAAATTTTACGCCGTCTTTGTAAAGATCGTTTCCGATTTTCCAGTTATCGCGAGCAATAGTTAGTAAATTAGCCGTTCCCTTAACGTTAGTTTCAACAAAGATTAGTGGATTCGAAATACTGCGATCAACATGACTTTCAGCAGCAAAATTCACCACATAGTCAATTGGGTATTTATCGAACAATAATTGGATTGCGTCATTATCACAAATATCAGCTTGAACAAATGTATAGCGAGGATCTTTTGAAGCTTCGATTAAATTTTCTAGGTTTCCCGCGTAAGTAAGTTTGTCAACATTGATGATATGAATATCCTTATATTTGTTAAGCATGTAGTATACGAAGTTAGTGCCGATAAAACCAGCTCCTCCTGTGATGATATAAGTTTTCATTTTTTCTCCTTAATTTGATTTTAATTTTTCTGTCTATTTAATTAGATATGATTTATTCGAATTTACGATATACGCGTAAATTGCTTCTTCCCAGTCACGCATTTCATCACCGATCGTACACCGCAACATTAAGTGATCCAATGCCGAATAGGCTGGACGTTTGGCATTACGAGGAAATTCATCCGTTGAGCAAGGCACAACTTCACAATTAATTTCGGCTAACTCAACGATTTTTTTCGCTAAATCAAACCATGAACAGATACCTTTTCCGGTAACATGATAGATTCCATAATCTTCACTTAAGAGTATTTTCAATATATGATGTGAGAGGTCGTTTGCGTTTGTCGGATTTCCGACTTGATCATTGACAACCTTTATCGAAGGATTCTGTTGAGAAATTCGCAGGATTGTTTTGACAAAATTATTTCCTTCTGTTCCATAAAGCCAGGCTGTTCTAACAATGAAATATTTTGAGCAGAATTGTTGAACATATATTTCAGCTTGTTTTTTGGTAAAACCATAAATGCTTTGCGGGTCGGGTTGATCATACTCACGATAAGGTTCTTTAGCCATTCCATTAAAGACGTAATCAGTTGAAAGATGCAGAAATTTCGCTCCAACGGTTTCACTTGCTTTTGCCAGGTTTGCAGTACCTATAACATTCACCTTATAAGCAATTTCAACATTACTTTCGCACGCGTCAACGTTAGTAAACGCAGCACAGTTGATAACCATGTCAGGTTGTTCATAGAGAAATTTTCTCAAAACACTTGTGTAATCAGTAATATCCATCGTATCAATGTCGACCGGAATAATTTCGCATTGTTTATAGGCATCACCAATCAGACCAATTTCAGATGAACCGGCTTTAATCATAGTGATCAGTTCTCTACCCAATTGACCGTTCGCGCCGGTTATTAATATCTTCATTCGTTAATCCTCCTTGATTGACTTCGCATATCCCAGTATATATTTTCCATACTCTGTTTGTTTCATACTTTCTCCTAATGCAATGAGTTGCTTCTTGTTGATAAACCCTTGACGGTATGCGATCTCCTCAAGACATGCAACATAAAGACCTTGACGTGTTTGTATTGCCTCAATAAAATTAGCAGCATCCAACATGGCTCTATGATTTCCTGTATCCAGCCAAGCCATTCCGCGTCCAAACAATTCGACTTTCAAGTTCCCGTTTTCAAGATAACTGTTGATTACCGATGTTATTTCGATTTCGCCACGAGCTGAAGGTGTTACTTTTTTTGCAACTTCACTGACATTTGAATCAAAAAAGTATAAACCAGGTATCGCATAATTAGATTTTGGTTCTTTTGGTTTTTCTTCAATGGATAGAACGTTCCAGTCTTCATCAAATTCAACAACACCGAATTCTAACGGATTAGCTACATGATAACCAAATATCGTAGCACCGGTTTTTCTAGAACTCGCACTTTTAAGGCGCTCAGAAAATCCATATCCATAAAAAATATTGTCGCCAAGAATCAAACAAACATTCTCTCCGTTGATAAAATCTTCACCAACAATAAATGCGTCTGCCAAACCTCTAGGTTTATCCTGAACAGCATACTGGATATTCAGCCCTAACTGAGAACCGTCTTTAAATAGTTCTTTATACATTGGGACATCTCTCGGAGTAGATATTAACAAGATATCTTTGATGCCTGCAAGCATTAGGGTTGAAATTGGATAATAAACCATTGGTTTATCATACAAAGTCAACATTTGTTTTGAAACAGCAATAGTAGATGGATAAAGCCTAGTTCCGGCTCCCCCTGCGAGAATAATTCCTTTCATCACGTTTTCCTCCTTAATTCCAAGTTCTCAAGAACTTTTAGAAACGCTATAGTGTGATAATGTGCGGATAATTTCAATGCTCTTTTAAGTAGAACAATTCTAGTCTGCAGTATTCGAATGCCGTTCTTTTTTGCAAAGTAACTGTAATCTTTCGAATAGATCGAGAATCTGGTCAGGTCACTCGCTAGGGTTGAATAAGTATCTCCAGAGAATTGTTGTTGAAGTGTAACATCAACCACCTTGATCGATAGATTATTTCTACTAACATTTTTGTAAAAATCATAATCAACCATATCTAAGAAAAGATTCTCATCAAATCTTCCGATGTCTCTAAACACACTCAATTTAATAGCAGATCCTGAATTAATGCATGCAAGGTTCGACTGCACTTCATTTATACTGCCATCCCAGCTTATTATTTTAGTGCCGCTAAATTTGCGTGGAGACATGATTTTAGTTGCATTTCTAACTATTGGAACATGAATCGATATATCAGGATACTCTTCTAACGATTTGATAATGGCATCAAAATATTCAGTGCCAACTATGGTGTCTTGGTCAAAAATTATAAGTACATCTGTTTCTTCTTTGCTAAGTTGACTGATCACTCGATTATAAGCTTTGCTTAACCCAACATTTCCTTTCATATCTACATAGCAAATTCCAAGTCGCTCACACTCAGCTTGATTTCTTGATTTAATTAACAAATCTGTGCTGTTATCAGCAATAATACGATACATTGAGGTCAATCCTGTTGTTAAAGCAGAGTTTACTAATGCAGTATCACTTATCATCGAATTATAGACAACCATCAGAATGTTAATTTTCATCGGAATGACCAGTTGAATGAGCGTCGTAAGAGATGAAACATAACATAAATTCGAGTGTAAATACGTTTGCTGATAGAATTGGTGCTTTTGTTGCCTCCTGTCAAGGCATTGTTTTCATGCCGGCGATAGAGAAGCAGAGGTTCATTGATCAATTGTACTCGATAATACATTTCACCGATCATGGCAATCCAATAATCGTGTGGGCAGTGTACTTGATCCTCAGGAAATGGTAAAACTCGCTCTAGAATATCTTTTCGAAATGCCATGCAAGCGCCAATATATCTCGTTCGTAGAAAATTGGTCCAAAATCCTTGCTTAACTTTATTAGCTCTAAAATGAGATATTTGATTCACTTGTAGATATTGATCAGTAACTGATGCATCACTGATCGCAATATCTGCTGACTCAAGCGATTTAACCATAATATTAACTTTATTTTCAACCCAAACATCATCTTGATCACTTAGGAAGATAAAGTCTCCGTGTGCTTTCGATAAAGCATTTTCGAAATTTCTAGTATATCCATGCTCTTTTTCATTCATGAATACCTTGATTCTTGAATCATTAAGTTCAGATACTACCTCAAGAGTTCTGTCATTGGAATGATCATCTGATAGAATAATTTCATCATTTTTATCTAACTGTTTTAAAATGGATTCAAGTTGCTCTTTAATATATTTTTCACCATTATAACTGGCAATGCATACTGATATCATAATCTTACCCTCCCTTAACCCATTCATGAAGTTGACAATCATAATGTTTCACGACTTTTGCGGGTGCTCCTACGATTACACTATAATCAGGAAATTTTCCCTTAACTACGGAATTACTTCCCACTATACACTGTTTACCTAGGTGCGTGCCTGGTAATATCATAACTCCGGCACCAATAAAACAGTTTGATCCAATAATCGTTTCTTTAATTTGGATGGGTTGCTGCATGATATGAACATCGATTATTTCGTATCCGTGATCGATGTTCGTGATTAACACGTTAGACGAAATCGTGGTATTTGAACCAATCAATAACTTTCCACCTGAAACAATATGCAGGTTTTGTCCTATTGAAATCCCATCCTCGAAAATAATTGTCCCTTTTTGATGTGTTTCCATTCGACTTCCCGGATAAATTCGAACCTTTTTACCGACAAATATTCCTTTTGGATGATAAAGAAAAACTGGTTTTCCGAGATAAGTGAAGTTACCGATTGAACCAAATAATGGTCTGTAGAAGAAAGCCCGAACTAACCACATTATTTTATAGAACATCGGCGGAACAGAAGTTTTTTTCAATTACTTTCTGAATTTTTACTAGACCTTCTCTTATTTCAATTTTTGGTTTAAACCCTAATGATTGTATTCTACTTGAATCTAAAATACGTTTATGAACTCCTTCTGGCTTACTCGCATCAAATACTATATCACCTTTATACCCAGAAATATCCTTTATCAAGAAGGCAAGTTCTTTAATTGATATATCTGTTTGCATTCCAATATTATACATATCATAGTTCAATTCATCGAAATTATCTAAAAGGATCGACATTGCCTGCACCACATCATCAACAAATATAAATTCCCTGCGTTGGTTACCGCTTCCCCAAATCGTAATGTTTGGCGTATTTTTATCTCGTGCTTCATTCATTTGTCTAAGTAATGAAAAGACAACCTGACCGTTATCACGAGTCGGAATCAAGTTAGCAGGAATAACTGTAATAAATTTGCATGCCTTTTGAAGGTTATAGTATTTAGTTTGAAAAACTCCTACCAATTTAGCTAGTGCATAGGATTCTTGTACAGTATCCAAAGGCCCCATCATAATTTGTTCTTCTCCGATTGGATTGATAGCATCTGCAGGATAAATAGCTGCTGATGCCAAGAAGATGAATTTTCTAATATGATTTACTTCCGACGCTCTCATTAAATTGATTTGCATCAAAAGATTATCTTCAAGAAATTCCACTGGATTTTTACTGATTGTGACTCCACCCCCCACCTTTGCCGCAGCCATTATCACGAGATCAATCTCATGGCTGCGAAGGTATTCGTCAACAGCCGAGTAATTTAACAAATCTAAGTCCAAATAAGTAGTTCCCAAAATATGATGTTTCTTTTCAAGTTCAATTTTCAGTTCAGAACCGATCATCCCATCAACACCTGCTATATAAATGTTCATATTGGCTTATACCTCCTTAAATATTTCTTTAATAAATCCAGAAATCGAGTATTTATCCAAAACATCATTTGATACGCTCTTATAGGGTGAATTTACAAATAATTCTGATACTAAAGGTTGTTCACGATCAATTATCAAAATATTGTCAGGGTCATAGAAATCATAGTTTTTAATATCGGTATTGGTCGTTATCAATTTTCGACCAGCCCCTAACATTTCAATCGTCCTCATCGTCAGTCCTGTTTGTTTTGGATGTTGGATATCGATTATTATTTTCGAGTTCTTGATGATTTCCAACACAGATTTAAATGCAAATGGTCTGAATTTGACATCTTTCAGTTTTAAACTTTTATATTCAGAATTGAATATTTTTCTAACATAAAATATCAATTCCATCGGTATATATAAATAATAAAATTTGTTTGAATGGCCCAATGCTTCAAATTCCTTTTCGATTTTCTTTAATATAATCATTCTATCACTATGAAGTGTACCAATAAAGGAGTAATCATATTTGAAATCAATAATTGTTCCGCGCAAATTTTCATAATCTTTAGCAAAAAACAAAGGTCTGAATTTCATATTATAGGTTATGCAATCTTCTCGATCGAAAGAGTATCTAAAGTCAAATCCGTTTATCTTATTGGAAATACTCTTATAGTTTTTTATCGAATCGTACATAAATAAGATAGTTTTCACATGAGGATTTTTTAATTTCAACTTTTCGATAAACGACTTAGGCATATTTTCAGGTTTGATTATAAAAATATAATCAAATAACTCCTTATCTACTTTATCTAACAAATCTTGGTAGTAATCTTCAATTTTTTTTCTTGTTATTTTCTTGAAAATTCTGAACAAAATTTTATCTAAGTCTTTATCAGATGGTCTTTCATTAAAATAGGTAACTATAGCTCCCTCAGTCTCTAGAGCTTGAAAGATTTGTTTTTCATAATTAAAAAAATGAGGTGATATAAATAGTATTTTCTTATCATAGATTTTTTCCATATACCCTCCTTCGTATTACTTAATTTAAATTGTATCACTTTCAATGTTCGATGCAATGTTAAAATATTTGATGAACAGCGAAATGAAAATTCAAAATTGAACTTGAAATCTCGACGAATAGAATAGATTGAATTTTCAACAACCAATTATATAACTCTATTTTAATTTGCATTCACTGAATTGAATAAAATATTTTCTTCTATAATTATCATAATAACTGATAACACAAACATCAACCCAATCGGATTATTTAAAAACGGATTGAAAATCGAGGTCACCATAACACCCGCTAGAGCAGCAACATACCCATGCGATATTCGTTTCAGTTTGAGTTTCCTGTTCTTTTTACTGTTAACCAAATAAGATCTAAATAAGTAGAAAAATTGAAGGAGAAATAGTATTAATCCAACAATTCCAGTTTTCATTGTCAAATCATAATAAAAATATTCAGTTTTACCTTCAGTTCTAAATTTTTCCAAACTTTTTCCCAACCCGTTTCCAATAAAAGGTGATTTTAAGATATTCTTCTGCAAAAGCATTACAACATCCGATCTTAAAGTATCCGATTGATAAAGGCTGTTTTCTCCCGTGTCAACTGGAAATGTTTCCACCGGAGCAACAGTGATTATGATACGATTAAACCCAACAAGTACAACCGAGGTACCTTTATATACTGCCAAGGAAACACCTAAAATAAAAATAAAAACTGCAAAGCAATAAATAGACAGACGCACTATTTTTAAAACACTATTTCTGAATACAAGCAAAACAAACAGAAGACTCACAAACATACCTACCCAAAAAGAACGTGTAAATGAAAGCAGGGAAGCAAATGCAATAACTGCTGTGACTATAATTTCATTTCGATTAAATTTATCTGCATTTAACTGCTTCACAATTAAAATAACAAGTGCAATTTGAAAATATAGTTCACTTCTTAAATAGATTCTATAAATATTACCACTTAGAATTGCTAAGCCACCAAAAGATGTGACATTCAACAACGAATTGATAGTAGATATTTGCGTTATAGAAAGAAATGGAATTAAGAAATGAATTATGGCAACAAATATTGCCAAACAAAAAGATGAATAGATTATAAAATTGGTAATCAATTCGGTAATTTTAGCTCGTTTTTCATTTAATATAAACATTATCACTGTTGGTGATAGTGACAGAATCAAGAATCCGGAAATATCTGAGAATATGTATGAAGGATTATTCCCTAATTTCAAACCAATGTATGTACAAACTATCAGCCATAGAGCAAAAATTATAATTAGCCATATGAATCTTTCTTTATAAAGTAGTTTGAACATTTTTATAAGCGATGGTATTGAGAAGAGTAAACATAGAGCGAATATAACCATTCTAAAACTGATAGCTCCAATGGCAAACCATCTGCCGCTATTCCCTAAAATTATTTCAATTACAAGAACGCCATAAAAAAAGAAAGAAATTTTCTCAGTTACTTTAATAAAATTCATATAGTTTAAATTTTTAGCCGGTTTTTTCTCAATTGTGTGGTTATTACTCATAAATCCTCCCAGTAATCTTAGTTTGATTTCGAACTTGATATTATATTATTCTTACAACATTTGCCAGTAAAATTATCATTGTATTTTAGAAAGATATTTAATATAAATCAAGTTATAATTCGATTACCTATCAGTATCATTATTTGATCCCTCTTTTACACCCTCGGAATTTAAAACATTTAGTATAGTTTTAATAAATATTTTAATATCGAAAAATAACCCAACATTCTCAATATAATACCCATCATATACTGCTTTGACTTCAATTGGAATCTCGTCTCTGCCATTGATCTGAGCCCAACCGGTTAAACCAGGACGAATACTATTCGCATTCACTTTATCACGGGCCGCAATCAAATCATATTGATTCCATAAAGCCGGACGTGGGCCAATGATACTCATTTGACCTAAAAAGATGTTAAATAGTTGTGGCAATTCATCTAAGCTTGTTTTACGAAGAAAAGATCCAATCCGAGTGATAAACATGTCTGGGTTTCCCAATAAGTGAGTTGGCAAATCATTTGGTGTTTCAAGTTGCATTGTACGAAATTTATAGATCATGAAATATGATTTATTTATTCCAACTCTTTTTTGTTTAAAAAGAATCGGTCCTTTTGAATCAAGTTTTATTACAATGCTCAACAAGACAAGTAAGGGAGATAAAACAATAATTCCCGTTATACTTAATAGAATGTCGAAAAACCGCTTTATTATTCTATACATATTCATGCTACCTCCTTAATTACGATTGGGTGTATAAGTATCAATTACTTGAGTCATCTTCTGTATGACCTTTTCATCAGTTATATTTGGATCATCAATGATCTTTTGTAAGATATCAAGATCCTCATTAATATCAGCTTCTGAAATTTTCATTGGTTGAGCCACAAAAATTAATTTATTCGAAGTTTGCGCTACCTCTTCCATGTTTAAATGAAGTTCTTCAAATAATTTTTCACCAGGTCTAAGACCAATTTCTTTGATTTGAATATCTTTATATGGCACATACCCTGCTAAAGTAATCATTTTTTCTGCTAGATCTAAAATCTTAACTGGTTGCCCCATGTCTAGGACGAAAATTTCCCCACCTTTCCCAAAAGTAGCCGCTTGAAGTACAAGACTTACCGCTTCGGGTATAGTCATAAAATAGCGGATAATATTTCGATCAGTTAGTGTAAGCGGTCCACCTGCTGCAATCTGCTTCTTGAATAATGGAATAATTGATCCATTAGAGCCCAAAACATTCCCAAACCGTACAGCTACAAATCGTGTTTTACATTCGCTTGAGTTCATAGCTTGAATCATTTTTTCTACTTCACGTTTAGTTGCACCCATCACATTTGTTGGATTCACAGCCTTATCTGTAGAAATCGAAACAAACTGCTGCACTTCATACTTGCGCGCAGCCAAAAGCAGATTGTGTGTTCCAAATATATTATTCTTTATAGCTTCTATCGGCATATCTTCCATAAGAGGTACATGTTTATGTGCTGCAGCATGAAATACAATATCTGGTCGATAACGTGAGAACAACAAGTTAACTGCCACTTCATCTCGAATACTGGTTATAAGTGGAAGATACTGAACCTCAATTGACAACTGGCCAGCTTCTCTTAACATGTTGAATTCCATTTGAAGATCATAAAGACCATTTTCGTTTATATCGATCATTAATAATACTTGTGGATTTAATTGAATAATCTGACGACATAATTCGCTACCAATTGAACCCGCGGCACCTGTAACGAGAACAGTTTTATTCTCTATGAACCTACGAATGACTTCATTATCAAGTTGTATCGACTGACGTCCCAATAAATCTTCAATTCCGATTTCTCGTAGGGATCTCCGGATTCCTTGTGCACTGATCATATCTTTTGTTGAAGTAATGACTTGTACTTTTGCGCCGGTTTCATAGCATTTTTCAATTACGTGTTTCTGTTCCTGAAGTGAAACACTTGGCATGGCTACATAAATCGATTCAATTTGTTGAACATTAACAATTCCGGGTAAATCATTGATTGTTCCAAGAATTTTTACTCCACTAATTGTTTTCCCTGTTTTACTCTCATCATCATCCACAAATCCAATGATTCTATTTTTATAGATTTTGTTTGTTGTAACCTCACGAAGAAGCATTAGCCCAGCCGCTCCAGCACCAACAATAATTGTGCGTTGGTAATCATCACCAAAAGACTGAGTTTTCAACAAAAACATGTTATAAATGCGAAATGAGAAACGAACAAACTCTAACATAAGTACCAAAACAACGAGTTGAATCAGGTATATGCTTCGCGGGATTAAATTGAAATTTGTGAGATAAAACGTTAAATAGACTGTCCCAGACCCAAGAACACATGCCACTGAAACACGAATGGCTTCATCTATACTTGCCATCCCAAAGACAGTCTTATCAAGTCGCATGATTTTAAATATGACAAAATATAGTAGAATTACAACTGTAGCTCTAGAAAAAAAGAGTTGATAATAAACGAGTACTTTAAATGAGAAGTCCATCCTAATCCAAACAGCAATAAAATAACTTAACCAAACAATTGCTAAATCTAGAGTTATTAGAAATATATTTTGTAATCGTCTCATAGTTTCCCTCCTTGCACCCACGGCCATAAAGATCTAGACCTAACAATCTTGAGCAATTTCATTATTAAGGTGTAGCTGTACTTTCAGCTGTGGCTGACATTAGGTTTTTTATCAGTTCTTTGGCAGTCGCAATTGATTTTGGTGCTAACTTGGTTACATATAAAAGTTGTGACCCCATACTATAAGTTGGCTGGTAGTCACCAACGCCGTCCATTGCAAAACTGCTTGTAGCCCATGGTTTGTTATTTTGAATTTGTTTTCTAACCAGACTCAAGATTTCTTTTCCAGTCATATTTGTATCAACTCTATTTTGCGCTACTTTAACTAGATCTTCAATTTTTGTTAATGTCTTTGGTTCTAGCATTTTAGATATTACAGCTCTTATCAACTCTTGTTGATTTTTTCCTCGCTGAATATCGCCATCTTCAAATGAATGACGCTCGCGTGCAAACTGAAGTGCAGATTCATAATCAAGTGTTATAAGTCCTTTAGGATAGTGCCACTTCCAACTAGTAAATTCTATTGGATTGTTCACTTGAACAGATCCTAATGTGTAGATTATATCCTTGACTGACGAGAAATTGAATCTAGCGTAATAATTGATTGTGATTCCTAATAGTTTCTCAATAGTTGATACTGAACATCCAATTCCGTAAATTCCCGCATGAGTCAATTTGTCGAGTGGTGCTCCTTTTTTGCAGCCCAACCCTACATAAGCATCTCGCGGTATACTAATAGTCTGAATTGAATTAATCTTAGGGTTAACCACCATAATTATATTGACGTCAGATCTCGAAACAGTTGAAATTGGTCCTTCGATATCAATACCTGATAAGAAAACAATGAATGGTTCAGTTGTAACTTTGACTGCATTACTTGCGCTGTTTGCAGAAGTTGTATTTTCGAAACTCCATATTACTTTCGTTTTATTGGTGAATTCCGGGTCTAATTCGGCGATTGAAGAGAGATAAGCCTGGTCTATAACCAGTACATCGATTTTCCCATCATATAGTTCTTGGATGCCATCTTGTATGCCTTGAAATAAGGATATTTTCTTTGTGTATCCTTTTTCTTCCAATTTCGTTTGAATCAATGATGTAGTTTCTTCTTCCGCAATTGAACTTGTCGAAATATTCTTGTCAATTGCTTTTTTTATCGTAGTTATTTTACTATCTTTGAGAACGAAAAAAGATATAGCGTTGACTTGATTTGGGTTATAGTTAATCAGTCGGCTAGCAACATTTTCAGCATACATCAACCCACCTGAAATTAGTAAAATTAGGATAACAACTACAATTTGAAGAACTTTGCGGTTCCAGCAAATCAGCAACAGAACCACCAAAACAACACCGATTCCGATCAAATAGGTGATTGGTAAGAAGTTGTTGGTGATAAGAGCTAAAACGAGTAACGCTAAAGCTGCAAGTTTCATGATCAGTCGAATAGTTTTCATAGATACCTCACTGTATTGTTTGTTTGTTTCAAAAGTTTGCTGAAAACTTCAGCGGTTTTATTATACCACCGATAGTAGGGTGGAAAAATAATTTTTACATCCTTCACATAATAATACACAAACATAAGCGCTATCATTAGATGTTTCTGATTTTTTTTGCTTCATCAATAATCTTCGTCAGCCGATGTTTCATTCCCGACTTACTCATCACAGCACCCGTGCGCAGTTCGTATTCATTGCACAATTCATTGAGACTGGCTTCCGGGAACTCGATTCTCAAGTAAGCAACATCTTTGAGTTTATCTTCCAGATTATCAAGTACACCGGCTTTCTGAAGGATTTCGATGTATTCTACCTGTTTCTTGCCGGCTTGCAGCGTCTTCATTTCATTCGCCACTTCACAATTATCCAAGCGCGTCAGACTGTTATGAAAATCACGTTGGATTCGGATATCCTCAAAATCCAAGACGGAGTTGTTGGCGCCGGACAGACGCAAAAAATCCGAGATCTTATCCGATGCTTTTAAATAGACGACATGTTGTTTCCGACGCTCGATATGTTTGGCCGGCAGATCAAAACGAAACATCAGTTTCTGAATGAATAACGCATGGCTGTATTCCTGCGTTACGATTTCCAAGTGATAATTGGATTTATGCGGCGAATTCACACTGCCGGTCGCCATAAAGGCTCCCGAGAGATACGCCCGGGCACAACATTCTTTACTGACCATCTTACGTAACGGATGATCTTGCAGTCCCTGATCGGTAAGCAGACCCAGATCATTAAGGATCTCTTTACTCAAGGTAACGACTTTGATCGCATAGATATTGTTTTTCTTTAAGTTCATTTTGCGTAAGACTGACAATTCCATCTGACATTTATAAAGTTCTTTCAACAAGATCCAGATTCGTTTCGCGGTCGTCGCATTTTCTGTTTTGATTTGGATCTGCATACCTTGTGAAGATAGGACCATCGACGAACACAATTGGATCAAAGCTGCACATTGTGCTTTCTGACAACACGCATTGAGTGTCGTCGTCGCTATTTCGGATTTAACATCTGTCGTGAACGACATCAGTTTTCCTCCAACTGAGTCATGATATCTTCCATGACCTCTTTGATTCGTGCCGAGTCATGACGGATCAGTCCGTTACCGAACTCAAGTAATTGCGTCTTGATGACGATGTAGTCATGAAATTCGTTTTTGATCGTTACCGGAACACTTTCGAGTTGAACATAACGGTCAAGCACTTCCTGCGGTAAACGGTCTTCGGCGTAAACGACCAGATCGATCTTATCATGAACATGATCTTCGATCGCTTCGATATGATCTTCCATTGAAAATCCATCCGTTTCACCGGGTTGCGTCATCGCATTACAGAAATAGATCTTAAATGCGCGGCTGATCTGAAGTTCGTTGCGAATCTCGTCGATGATGATATTCGGCAGAATACTGGTATAGATACTTCCGATACCGTAGATGATGATGTCTGCTTCACGGATCGCTTCGATCGCTTGCGCAGTCGCATGGACCTCTTCTTGGTAGAAGACACGTTTGATGCGGTTGCGAACTTTAGGAATGTTGGATTCTCCCCGTACGATCGTTCCGTCTTCCATCTCCGCAAATAAAGTGATGATCTGTGAGGTTGAAGGGACGATATCTCCTTTAACATTTAATACTTTCGAAATCGTTCCGATCGCTTCCATAAAATTACCGCAACTTTGGGTCAGTGCCGTCAGAATCAGGTTTCCTAAATTATGACCGGTCAGTTCGTCATCTTCGGCGGCGACACCTTCTTCTTTTTCAAATCGATAGCTCATTAAAGTCGACAACAGACTTTCACTTTCCGCCATCGCGATCATCACATTTCGGATGTCGCCCATCGCCGGAATATGAAAAGAACGGCGCAGTCGGCCGGTACTTCCTCCGTCATCGGCGACAGTCACAATGGCTGTCAGATCGATATTATCGCAGTTCTTGATGCCGCGTAAAATGGTTGCTTGGCCGGTTCCGCCGCCCAAGACAACAACGTTAAAATTTCGACTCATTCTCGTACTACCCCCTGGTATCCCGATGTTGTTTGAAACAATGATAACGTGGCTTGTAGTTGTCATATAGCCAGTTGGTGATCGCGACTGAACGGTGTTGTCCGCCGGTACATCCGATGCCGACTGTGAAATGATTCTTGCCTTCTTTCACGTATTCTTTAAATGCGTAATCGAGAAAAGCCGTCAGTTTTTTTAATAATTTCTTGGTTTCTTTTCCCTCGATGACATAGTCATAGACACAAGCATCATTGCCTGAGTAAGGTCGAAGTTCTTCGATCCAATAAGGATTCGGAAGAAAACGAACATCGAATAAAAGATCGGCATCCATCGGAACACCGTTTTTGTATCCAAATGAGATAAAACTGATTGAAAAAGTCGGTTGACTCTTCAAGGAGAAATACTGGGTGATCTTTGATTTGAGTTCGTTGTTTTTCAGAAACGTCGTATCGATCGAAAGAAATGCGGTATCCTTGATGGCATTCAGCATATCTCGTTCAGCATGGATCGCTTCATCCAACGTTGTCGCTAAGTTACTCAGCAACATCGGATGCGATCTTCGGGTTTGCTTATAACGGCTCAGCAGTTCTTCATTACTGGCTTCCAAGATCAATACCCGGACATCCATATCCAGTCCGCCGAATACTTTTCTGAATTCAAGGAAGTCGCGAACACTGGTCGCCAAGGCGATATTGTCATAACGGGGATCTGAATCTTCCAGAATCATCGTTGTAAGTTCACTGAGAAGTTTGACCGGAAATTGATCGATACAGTGATAACCCATATCTTCAAGGATAGCCATCGTGCTGGTTTTCCCGGCGCCCGACATACCGGTAATCAGAATGATACGTTTCTTGTTCATGGTTTCACCTCTTTGATTATTTTACCACGCTCCCGGGTGTTTCACAATCCGAATTGACTCGGAGATGCCTGCCGTTTTGGTCGTTACTTTACGCTTATTTCACTGTTCTTTTCGGTTTCTTTGATGGAATCCGCAAATGAGATCTCGGTGAAATCGATCTTGTTTTCGGTATCTTTCTCGTAATAGAGACTGCCGAAAACTTTTTCGACGACACTTAAATGAACGATCCGAATCAGCGGATCAAACAACTTTGTCAGTGTCAGTTTTTTATTATGTGCATTCGCGATCAGGCGGACCAACTCACCGGTATTTACGTATTCGCTGTTCTGCGGCAGAAAAAGACCGCTTCTTTTATCACGGATCAGCACCCAAACGTAGGAACACAGATTATCGATATAAAGCATGCTGCGACGATTTTCGGGATCCGGAAAAAACGGTGTTTTAAGTGCCAACTGCGCCAGTTTCGGGTAATTTCCCTTGCATCCCGGACCGTAGATCATCGGTGGTCGCAGGATCGTGACACAAAAATTCTCATCGGCCATTTGGTTGATAAAGTACTCTGCCTGCATTTTTGATTTACCGTAATTCGAATTGGGAATCAACGGAGTTCGATCGTCGATCTTGCCGGTTTCTTTTCCGTACACACTCATTGAACTGAGAAAAACAAACTGACCGACACCTTCCCGTTTTGCTTTTTCAGCGAGCTGAACGGTAAGGTCGCGATTTACTTGATAGTAGAGTTCCGCATTTTCACGCGTTTCTTTGATATGAGCGATGCCGGCTACATGAAAGATCGCATCGATTCCCGCCAGTGATTCTTTCGTCCATGTATCACCTTTGACTTCTAAGGTGGCGATACTCACATTCTTTGTGTTCTTTTCGATCCAATTCGAAAATGATTGGCCGATATAACTATTCGCTCCTGTGATCAGGATCTTTGTCATGGTGAGTCTCCTTCTTGGTTAATAACGAAGTTATCATACCATTAATCTAAGTTGTAAATCAATTCAACAAAAAATCCTGATTTCTCAGGATTCCTTAATATAATGGAAAGCATTCTGGGCAGCGATAGCACCGTCACTGACCGCTGTTACGATTTGTCTGAGTTGTTTCGCATTCGTATCACCGGCTCCGTAGATGCCTTTGATCGATGTTTCCATCTTTTCATTGGCGATGATATAACCGGCTTCGTCCGTGATCCCCAACCCATCCAAGAAACCTGTCGACGGTTTCGCCCCGATATAGGGAAAGATTCCGTCACAGGACAGATCACTGAGTTCGCCGGTATCGACATCCTTGACGCGCAACCCATTGACTTTATTGTCTTTCGTCAGGACTTCGATCGGAATGTGTTTTTTTAGGATCTTGATCTTGGGATTAGCGATGACCATGTGTTGCGTAGAAACATCTCCGCGAAACACATCGCGGCGTATCATGATGGTCACTTGTTTGGCGAATTGCGTCAGATAGATGGCTTCTTCGAGGGCTGAATTTCCGCCGCCGACGACGATAACATCTTTATTCTTATAGAAAGCGCCGTCGCAGACGGCACAGAAACTGACACCGCGGCCGATGTTTTCTTCTTCATGCGGAATATGCATTTTGGTTTCTACGGTACCGGTGGCGACGATCACGACTTTCGAAGTGAATTCACGCCCGTCTTCCGTGACTACTTTTTTATTTTTACCTAGGTCGACCACTTTGGCGACATTGACGAATTCCGAAGTGACGCCGAGGTTGGATACCTGATCAAACATGTTTACCGCAAGGTCGACACCGCTGATGGATTTTTCACCCGGCCAGTTATCGATCTTAAATGTTTTGACCAACTTACCGCCCGGTGCACTGCCTTCGATTAACAGAACTTTGAGTCCGGCTCGACTGCCGTATATTCCGGCGGTCATTCCGGCGGGACCGGCTCCGATGATGATTATGTCGTAGATTTCGTCCATGAGATATCCTCCTTGAGCACATCCAGCAGTTCGCTTAGGGAATTGATCGTCACATTCGGAGCTGATTTCACTAAACTGTCTTTACGATCCTGATTCAAGATCAGACCCACTGAATAGACGGCTGCGTTTTGCGCTACCAGAATATCCGTGTCGCTGTCTCCGACGTAAAGCACATCGTCATGTCCTCTGCCCAAAAGTTGGCAGGCTTTGAATATTCCTTCCGGATCCGGTTTGTGTTTGGACACATCTTCGTAACCGACGATCACCTTAAAGTCATCCTGCATATCAAACAAGCTCAATCCGAGTTGGACTGTTTCCGTAAGTTTACTGGAGACGATTCCCAATTGATATCCTTGCTTTTTGAGTTCGGTGATCAATTCTTTAGCGCCCTCGACCGGTACGACATGCGTTGCGTGCAGGTCGTTATTGATCTCGCGATAACGTTGGATCATGAGATCCGGATCTTCACCCGGGATCAGTTTCGGCATCATCTCTTTGAGAGTCGGCCCCAGAACAGAGAGTTCGTCTTCTTTGGTGAACTCGTAATCGGTTCTTTTTTCACTGATCAGTTGTTTATAAGTCGCTATGATGGCTTTCTCAGTATCCAATAATGTACCGTCCAAGTCAAACAGGATGACTGGTTTTTTACCTTTGAACAGTTTACGGAATAAGCCTAACATTCCGACCATACCGATCAGTACGAAGACAACGGATGTGACTTGCGCCATGCGCAGTCCCATAAACATCAGACTGTCGGTACGCATGCCTTCGACCCAGAAACGGGTGATCCCGTACCACATCAGATAGGCATAAGCCAGATCGCCGCGTTTCGGTTTACTGAAACGTTTGAGGGCGATAACGATGAGAAAGAAACCCAACACATTGAGGACACTTTCATACAGAAAGGTCGGAACACGATAAGCACTTTCGATGTACATCGTATTTTTAATGAAGGAAGGGAAATATTTATAGTAGCTTTCGTTGACGATGCTTCCATACGCTTCTTGGTTGAGAAAGTTGCCCCAGCGTCCAATGGCTTGCGCAATCAGGATATTGGGAACGATCGCATCGGCAAAACGAAAGAAATTCAGTTTATGGCGATGCGTGAACCAAACAGCAAAGATCACACCGGCAACCAGTCCGCCTTGAATGGCCAATCCGCCCTGCCAGGTCGCAAAGATCTGCAGCGGATTGGCGATGAAATAGTTGAGGTCAAAAAACAGCACATACCAGATCCGTGATCCGACAACGCCGCTCAGTAGTGCTCCGAAGAAGAAATCATCGACAAGTTCTCCCGGGTACCCCATTTTTTTGATATTGCGCAAACTAATCAAATAAGCGGAGAAAGCTCCGACTAGAATCAAGACCGCATACCACTTGATAGCGATCGGACCGATGATGATAAACGTTGAAAGATCTGGAAATAATTTCATAGAACCTCCTATTGATTCTGCTTCTGGATGAAGTCATAAACTTTTTGTTCAAATTCTTTGGCACTGTTGATGCCCATCTTCTTTAACGTAAAGTCGGTAACGGCGGATTCGATCAAGACAGCCATGTTGCGGCCTTCTTTGACCGGAAACAATAATTTCGGTACTTGAATGTCAAGAATCGTCGTGTAGACTTCATCTTCGATCCCAAGTCGTGAATATTCTTTACTGTCATCCCATTTCTCGAGTTCGACCACGAAATCCACTTGACTGCGGTCCAACAGAGCGCTGGCACCAAACATTTTCGAGACATCGATGATCCCGATACCGCGGATCTCCAACATCCCTTTGAGTAATTCGGGAGCTTTACCGAAGATCGTATTGTGGATGCGTACTACGTCGACTCGATCGTCTGCCACCAGGATATGTCCTTTGCGGATGAGTTCCAACGAGATCTCGCTTTTTCCCATGCCGCTGTGGCCGGTGATCAGCACCCCTTTTCCGTAAACACTCATGAGTACGCCGTGAATGTTGTCGGCCGGAGCCAATTGTTCATCGAGGTAACTGATGATATCGACCATCAGTCGATAGGTAGGATTCGGTGAGATCAAGATCGGAAAGTTTTTATAATCGGCAATCTCTTTGAGAATCGGCGGAACTTCCTGATCTTTCGAGATCACGATGGCCGGCGTCCATTCATCGGTCATGTGGTCAAATCGTTCGCGTAACGTTTCATCGTCTTGCGTTCGAATATACGACATTTCCTTATTTCCCAAGATGACGATCCGTTTCGGTTCCGTGTGCTTGTAGAAACCGGTCAGTTCCAATCCGGGACGATTGATATCCGGAACAACGACCCAGCGATTGAGCGAGTCATCATTACCGGTGATCTGAACAAAATCGAAATAGGCTTTTAAATCACGAATTGTCGCTTTATTTTCAAGTTCCATGGTTTCACCTCTTCGTCAGTACTGCTTTTAAGTACTGTCCGGTATAGCTCTTCTTATTTTTAGCTACTTCTTCGGGCGTTCCGATCTGTAATAAGATACCGCCCTCATCGCCGCCTTCAGGTCCAAGATCGATCACACAGTCGGCACTTTTAATGATATCCAAATTGTGTTCGATGACGATGACCGTATCGCCGTTATCGACGATGCGTTGCAGCACCAACAACAGTTTACCGACATCGTAACTGTGCAGGCCGGTCGTCGGTTCATCCAAGATGAAGACTGTCTTGCCGGTGGCTTTGCGTTGCAATTCACTGGCCAGTTTAACGCGCTGTGCTTCGCCGCCCGACAGCGTCGTGGAGGATTGCCCCAACTTGATATAGCCTAATCCGACATCAAATAAGGTCTGTAGACGATGGCTGATCTTGGTGATGGCACTGAAGAATTCGATGCCCTCTTCAACTGTCATTTCCAACACTTCATAAATGTTTTTGCCTTTGTAGGTCACTTCGAGTGTTTCTTGATTATAGCGTTTCCCGCCGCACTCTTCGCACGGCACATAGACGTCCGGCAGAAAATGCATTGAGATCCGTTTGACACCGTCACCTTGACACATCTCACAACGGCCGCCGCGGACATTGAAGGAAAAACGACCCTTGTCGTAACCTTTGACTTTCGCCATTGGGGTCATCGTGAAGAGATCACGGATGTCGTCAAACACGCCGGTATAGGTGACCGGATTGGAACGCGGTGTACGGCCGATCGGACCTTGATCGATCTCAATCAGTTTATCAACGAATTCCATCCCTTCGATGCGATCATGCAAACCGGGTTTGACCCGCGGTTTACCCAGATACTGAATCAATCCTTTGCCCAATACTTCATTGATCAAAGTTGATTTACCGCTACCGCTGACACCTGTCACAACCGTGAAGGTTCCCAGCGGAATCGATACGGTCAGATTTTTTAAATTGTTCTCACGGGCATTGACGATCGTCAACGATTGACCGTTGCCGCTGCGTCGTTCAGTGGGAACCGGATTGCTTAATTTACCGGAAAGATACATGCCGGTGATCGAATTCGGATTGTCCATGATCTCCTGCGGAGTTCCGTTGGCGACGACTTCGCCGCCGTGTTCGCCGGCTCCCGGACCGATATCCACGATCCAATCAGAAGCCATCATGGTTTCTTCGTCATGTTCGACAACGATCAGGGAATTTCCGAGATCGCGCATCGATTTAAGGGTATTGATCAATTTCGCATTATCCCGTTGATGAAGTCCGATCGACGGTTCATCCAAGACATACAATACACCGGTGAGTCGTGATCCGATCTGGGTAGCCAGTCGGATACGCTGAGCTTCTCCGCCCGAAAGTGATCCGGCGATCCGATCTAAGGTCAAGTATTCGAGTCCGACATCCTTGAGGAAGGTCAGTCGTTCACGGATCTCTTTGAGTACCAGACGTGCGATCTCGCGCTGCATCTGGCCGAGTTCGATCGTATCCATATAAGTAAGAGCGTTCTTTACGCTCATGCGCGTCCATTCATTGATGTTCTTCGGACCGACCTGAACACTCAGGGCCATCTCATTGAGACGATTGCCTGCACATACCGGACACGGTGATTCAGCCATGAAAGTCTGATACCACTCACGCGCCTGTTGACTTGAAGTCTCGACGAACCGACGTTCGATCAGTGTTTTGACTCCTTCGATGTAATCACTTTTCGAATAGGAATTTCCCGACCGTGAAGCGATGGAATAACTGATCTGTTCTTTCGATCCGTGCAGTACGATGTCCAATTCGGCAGGGGTGAATTCTTTGATCGGCTTGGTGATGGAGATATGGTAGTAATCTAACAGTGTTTTAAAGTTCTGCCACTCGATATTTTCGGATTCGACGATGTTTTTATAATAGATGATGCCGCCTTGGCGGATACTCTTATTTTTATCCGGAATCAGGTAATCGACATCCACTGACTGAGTGACACCCAATCCCTTACACTCGGCGCAAGCCCCGAGCGGACTGTTGAAACTGAAAAGACGGGGTTCCAACACCGGAATCGAGAAACCGCATTTGGTACAGGCATAGTTGCTTGAAAACAACAGGTCTTCTTCACCCACATTCACGATCGCCAGTCCGTCGGCCAACTTCAGCGCAACTTCCAATGAATCGTGAAGACGCGAAAAACTGTCGTCTTGTTTGATGATACGATCGACGATCACGTCGATGTCATGATTTTTGTTTTTTTCAAGCACGATCTCTTCTTCGATCATGCGTGTATCTCCGTCGATTCGAACGCGGATATAGCCATCTTTGCGTAACTTCTCAAGACGATCTTTATGCGTACCTTTAGTTCGACGAATAACTGGCGCCATGATCGTCAGGCGCGTGCCCTCTTCATAACTCATGACTCGATCGACCATCTGTTTAATTGTTTGGGAGACGATCGGTTCATGATGGATCGGACAGTACGGAGTTCCGACGCGCGCATACAATAACCGCAAATAATCATAGATCTCGGTCACCGTTCCCACAGTCGAACGGGGATTGTTTGAAGTTGTTTTTTGGTCAATGGAGATCGACGGAGACAATCCTTCGATCAGATCCACATCCGGTTTTTCGGTATTCCCTAAAAATTGACGCGCATAGGAACTAAGTGACTCCACATAACGGCGTTGACCTTCGGCGTAGATCGTGTCGAACGCCAATGATGTTTTGCCCGAGCCGGAAAGACCGGTCATGATGACCAGTTGATTGCGCGGAATGGTGATGTCAATATTTTTAAGATTGTTCTCACGGGCACCTTTAATAACGATATAATCTTGATTCATGGCTGTACCTCTTCTCTGATGTTCCTATTATACACTACTGATTGAAAGTCGACACACAATATTGACCTTCCACATGAATTATTTTCAAGTAAACTACCCTTGTGATTTGAGTTCGAGAATAACATCGCGCAGTTCGGCCGCTCGTTCGAAATCGAGCACCTTGGCTGCGTCATGCATTTCTTTTTCCAGACCCAAGATAAGTGTATCGCGCTCTTTCTTGGTCGATTTGGCTTTCTTTTTGATGAACTTATTCGCCATATCTTGCGTTTCTTTACCGCGGATCGCGTCATGGATCTCTTTCACGATGGTGGTCGGTGTAATGCCGTGTTCGATATTGTAGGCTTTTTGGATCGCTCTTCTTCGATCGGTCTCACTGATGGCTTTGATCATCGAGTCCGTCATCTTATCCGCATACATGATGACTTTACCGTTGGAATTACGTGCTGCCCGTCCGATCGTTTGGATCAGCGATCTCTCGGAACGCAAGAATCCTTCTTTATCGGCATCTAAGATCGTAACTAACGATACTTCCGGCAGATCCAATCCTTCACGAAGCAGGTTGATTCCTACCAAAACATCATATTTTCCTTTACGCAAATCGCGCAGGATCTCGATGCGTTCCAGTGTCAATGTTTCGTGATGAAGATACGAAACTTTGAAATTGAGGCGTTTGAGATAAGCCGTCAGTTCTTCGGCCATCTTAACGGTCAGGGTTGTGATCAAGACACGTTCATTGACCGCGATTCGAGCTTTGATCTCATCCATCAGATCATCGATCTGACCTCTGGAAGGACGAACTTCGATGACCGGATCCAACAGACCGGTCGGACGAATGATCTGTTCGACGATTTCACCGTGCGTCAGTTCGGTCTCATAATTGCCCGGTGTCGCCGATACGAAAATCACTTGATTGATCATTTCTTCAAATTCATCAAAGCGCATCGGACGATTATCCAACGCACTCGGAAGACGGAATCCATATTGAACCAAGGTCGTCTTACGGGCTCGATCACCGTTATACATTCCGCGTACCTGCGGAATACTGGCGTGACTTTCATCGATCACCAACAAGAAATCTTTGGGGAAGTAATCAAACAAGTTATACGGACGTTGACCGGGAGCACGACCGTCGATCATGGCCGAGTAGTTTTCGATGCCCGAACACATTCCGAATTCGCGCAGGGCTTCCAGATCATAGCGGGTACGTTGTTCAAGACGTTGTTTCTCTAACAGTTTTCCTTCGCTCTCTAATTCTTTTAGTCGAACTTCCAATTCAGCTTCGATCGTAAGACACGCTTTCAGCATCTGTTCTTTCGGACGTGCATATTCATCGGCCGGAAACACATTATAAATGGAATACGCATTTTGGATCTTACCGGTGACCGGATCGACTTCCGTCAATCGTTCGACCAGATCGTCAAACATCTCGATGCGCAAGTTGAATTGATCCGTATAGCCCAGTGATACTTCGATCACATCACCGTGAACTCTGAACGTACCGCGCTTTTGATCGATGTCATTGCGTTTATATTGGCGTTCGACAAGTTTCATCAACAGTTCTTTGCGTTTGATGGTTTCTCCGACGCGCAAGGTAAAAAACATATTGCGGTAAAGTTCCGGATCAGAAGAGGCATAGATACAGGCAACCGATGCGACGATGATGGTATCACGACGTTCCATGATCGAATTTAAAGCAGCCATGCGCAACATGTCCAGTTCTTCATTGATCATGGCCGTCTTTTCAATATACGTATCTGATTTAGGTAAGTACGCTTCAGGTTGGTAGAAATCGAAATTAGAAACAAAGTATTCGACCCGATTGTGTGGGAAGAGTTCTTTGAACTCTGAATATAATTGTCCGGCCAAGGTCTTGTTATGCACAAAAACCAACGTCGGCCGATTTACGGCTTCGATGACGTTGGAGACTGTGAAGGTCTTGCCGGTGCCGGTGGCACCCAGCAGGACCTGTGCTTTTTTGTTTTGTTTGAGCCCGGCGATCAACTGTTCGATTGCCCGAGGCTGATCGCCGGTCGGTTTGTAGGGACTCTCGAGAATAAACTTATCAGCCATTCACGATTGCCTTCGCTTCTTTGAGTTGGACATCTTTTGCGGTGTTATCCTGATGCCAAACTTTGACAACATTAGATTGTAAGGTACTTAAGAGGTCATTGGTGATCTCACCGGTGACACTCAAGCCATGTTCAGACTGGTAAGCTTTCAAAGCTGTTAATGTTGCAGCTGAGAAGTAACCATCCATCCGATCGACTTTATAACCGAGGAAATCAAGAGCTAATTGGACATCCTTCACAGCTTCGCCGACAGTATCGGATTTAACAGTGACTCCGTCATCCAATTTAACGAATTTCGTATACAGCACGGCATGAACGTCGATGACATTATCCGGTACGATACCGATTCCGTCGATCAGATTGCCTTTCGGGGTCAGCCATTGAGCAATCGTGTATTTCAAGGCACTTCCGTCACTGAAGACGCGGGAGACCTGAACGGTTCCTTTACCATAGGTCGTGGTACCGACAACGATCGCACCGATATCTTCTTTGAGGGCAGCCGTCAATACTTCAGCGGCTGATGCGGTATTTTGATTGACTAAAACAACGACTTTACTGAAATTGACAACGATCTTACCGCTGGATTTACTGACTTCGAGGGTTCCGTCGCGTTTTTCCTGTTGGATCAGGATCTGACCTTCCGGCACAAACATACTGCCGATCGATTCAAGCGCAGACAGATATCCGCCGCCGTTATCGCGCAGATCCAGGATGATCTTCGTAGCACCGGCTGTTTTGAATGCGGTCAGGTATTTTAAAACTTCCTGATCGGTCGTACTGCCGAACTGGTAGATCTCAAGATAAGCGGTTGTCGTATCCAACATATATCCGTAGGCCGAATTCTGGACAGCTCCGCGAACGATATCTAAATGGACAGTCGCTCCGTCACGGATGAAGTCGATACCGACGGTCGTTCCCGCCGTACCTTTGACTTTCGTTGCCAAGGCATCGGTTCCAATCCCATCCATCAACGTTCCGTCTACTTTATAGATGATATCGCCGGGTTGTACGCCGGCTTTGGCCGCCGGTGAATCGACGAATACTTTTTCGATAATATAGGTTCCGTTACTGTCATAGTATTGAACGCCGATTCCGACAAACCCCATATCGATGGAACCTGTAAAATCAGCAAGTTCTTCTTTTGTCATATAAGAAGTATGGATATCGCCGCCGCCGGAAATCATCCCGGCGATCGCATTATCGATCAGTTTCTGAGCGTTATCGGTAATGTCTTTTCCGAAATACCAATCATTCTTCATGATTTCGTATACAGCTTCAAGTCGGTTGAGTGTTGATGTTCCGGCAACCGAAGTCGTTGTTCCGAACGACTGACCGACTACCCATCCAAACGTAAACACCAAAACCAACGAGACGATCCAAAAACCGCGTTGCCAGTTTTTCTTTCTCTTCGCCCGTATTTCATCCGGCCACAAATGTTTTTCTAATTTAACGTGAATTTTCTTTTCTTCCACGATGACCACCTCGCAATGTATTTATTTTACCACAGTCCGATTGATTCTCGCTACCTGTGCGCAGTCTGTAAGTGCCATTTGGGACCTTTATGACTCATGTTTCATTTTGATTTCATCTTTCTCGACGGCTTTGAAAATATATAAGCGCGATGCTGTATCCCCAAAGATACGCAGTTCATCGTTCAGTCCGCCCACATTCGACTGTTTGAGTTTCATTCCCGCTTGATTCATGGCATTGCCATAAACAAATTCATGTTCGACTTCGGTCTTCAACGGCATAAACTTACTGACGACATCATGGACCAATGAATCTTTTTTGATATGGATCGGACTGACCTGATTGATCAGATCACCGAAATCATGCAGATCGATCGCAAAAGTCCGATTGGTCAGTTCATAGAGTTGATGCGGGTCCAAGCCTTGCGTCCGGATCGTTTGCGTAGTCGGATTCGCAACGGCTCGATCTTGAAAGTGCATCAAGATTGCTTGTTTCCGATCAGCGGAAACTACCATCCAATCCACTAAATTCACTTGACGATTCGCAGATAAGCGATAGAACGTTCCGAATTGAAATAAGTCTCGATATTCTTTATAGAAAGACACTTGAGCAGCAATCACTTTCAGTTCGGCCGCCCCCAGTTCGCTTAGATTAAGTTCATAGCCGAGCAGTCCGAAACAAGCGACTTGAAAGCGTGTCTCTAACGGTGTTATGCGTTGCGTCTGGTGATTTGGAACAGAAGAAACATGCGCAGCCATCGTTGACAGCGGATAGCCCTGTGAGGTTGAATCTTGGATCATCGTCCGACTCAATGCATCCGTATTGTCACTGGTCCATGTCTGCGGCATATAGGCCAACATACCCAAGTCAAAACGATTGCCGCCGGAAGCACAACTTTCAAACAGAATATTGGGGAATGATTTCGTCAGAACATCCAGGACACGATAAAGTCCCCGCATATAAAGAAACTGTTGGGAAGTATCGCGCGGATCGGAAAAGATACGATTGAAATCCCATTTTATATAATCGATTTTCCCATCCGAAAAGACACGACTCATCGTTTCGATCAGAAAGTCTTGAACATCGATCAAACTCAAATCCAAGATCAATTGATTGCGACCGATCGAAGGTACACGTCCTTTTACCTGCACAGCCCATTCCGAATGAGATCGATACAGATCACTGTCCGGATTGACCATCTCGGGTTCGACCCATAAACCGAATTGCATACCCAACTCATGGATCTTTTCGGATAAACCTGCTATCCCATTCGGTAATTTTTTCAGATTTACATTCCAATCACCGAGTCCCATCGTATCGTTGTTTCGTTTTCCGAACCAACCGTCATCCAACACAAACAGTTCGATTCCAACGTTTTTAGCTTCTTTCGCCAGTTTCAGCAGTTTACTCTGGTTGAAACGGAAATACGTCGCTTCCCAACTGTTGATGAGGATCGGACGAGCCTTATTCTGCCAGTTTTCGGCAATAATGTGTTGATTGATAAAGCGATGCATGCGCTGACTTAACACATTCAGTCCTTCGTCTGAATAACAAAGCACACTTTCGGGACTTTCCATTGATTCACCCGGTTTTAAGGTCAATGAAAATCCGGAAGGATTTAACCCTGAAACTATATGCATCTTCTCGTAGGCGTTGACTTCAACTGCCGTACAATGATTACCGCTGTAGATCAGATTGAGTGCAAAACACTCACCGGTACGATCATCGCATTCGGGACGGCGAAAGATCACCAACGGATTATGTCGGTTGGAAGAGATCCCGGCTTTGGAGTCGTTGATCATGATGCCGCTGACGACCGGTTTTTCATGAGCTGTCCGTTCACGTGCCCAATGGCCGTCAAACGTACGCATGATGTAATCGTGATCACTGAAATCCAACTGAGCACTCATAAGTCGACGTACCCGAACTTCCGTTGAACCGTTATTTCTGAGTCGGCTTGAACGAACGATTACATCGGTTTCACTGAAGACACTGTATGTCAGAAACAATGTTAAGTCGGCTGCTTTATCTTCAAGTTCGATTTCAACCGAAGTATCCGCGCCGAATGACGAAGGTAGTTGAAGTAACTTTGTTTTTCCTGTTATTCCTTTATGTGTCACATAGACAAAATCACAGATCGGACATCCGTCGGCCGCTTCGATCTCGATCAACGGTTCACGCAGATCCCCTTTATATAGAGTGGAGAATTCCAACGGAATATCTTCCAGACTGATCGGATTTGCCTTACTATACAAAAGACCGCTTGGGAAAGGCATCTTTTCACTGAGAAAAGCGATCTCTTCCACATCGATCTTAGGTCCGTAATAAAGGTGTTCAAGATGACCGGACGGTAAACAGTTGAACAGATAACTGCTATGTTGAGTATTGAGAATAAATGGTTTCATAAAGGTTCTCTCCTACTGAAAGTTTAGCACAAAAAAGACGGTCCGATGAACCATCTTTGAGGGTGATAGAATTATGCGTACTTATTTCTTACGATAAGTTACATAGGTCAGATCGATCTTTCCTTCGATCACAAGCGGTCCGTAGTTACACGGTATAAACAGTGTTTCGCCGGCGTTGATTTCGATTCCTTCAATTGATCCTTTTCCTTCGACACAGATCATAAAACTGAATTCATCTTGCATAAACGTTCCGCGCTTGGTGACTTCGATACGGCCGGCTGAATAAACACCGGGTTCGTCATGAAACAATGTCAAAAGACAGCCGGTTTTTTCTTGTTTTGTTAAGTGAACCTTTTGTGTATCCGCATTTGGGATTCGAACACAATCGATGACTTTTTGAACATGAGTTTCACGAAGTTTTCCGGTCGCCGGTTCGATGCGCTCATAATCATACAAGCGATACGTCAGATCTGCGTTCTGCGAGAATTCGATCAACACCAGTCCGGCTCCGAAAGCATGAAGTGTCCCAAACGGTATGTCGACAAACTCACCTTGCTGAACTGCAACTTTACGAACAAGCTTATCCCATTGTCCGGCATTGACGAGTTCTATGAATTCTTGCTTGGTGTGAGCGTAGTGCCCGAATACCATTTCGCCCGGTCCATCGATAAAATAGATACCATCCGGTTTCCCTAATCGTCCGTCATGTTTCAACGCATATTCATCATTGGGATGAACTTGAATGGACATCGGTCCACTCGTGGCTGCCATCGCAGCCCGAACAGGCATGTTAGGGGTGTCGGAACCGAATAATTCTTTATGCGACCGGTAAAAATCCGATAGTGTTGAATGTGTTTCTTCCACTTCACAATCGAGATGTCCGGGCATTGCGATCACATTATACACTTCGGCCGCATTCGGTTGATTGGTTTTATAGCCGTAACGTTTCTCCAACTCATGACTGCCCCAGATGCGATAGTTGAATACCGGAAGAATATGATAGATTTTCTTTCCCATACGATTCTCCTTTTGATTTTTAAATCGATGTGTTGGCATGTTTATTCCCGGATACGACATTACTATAATCAGTATATCACTCCGCAGACGGTTGAAAACAAAAAAAGACGACCCGTTAGGATCGTCGATAAAGTACTTAGTAGGATCTTCCGACAGTGACGCCAAAGATCGATAACGGATTCTCACGACAAGGTGCACCGGCCCGGACGGAACAACGATAGTTAAGCGCATCGGCGCTCCAACCGGTACCGAAGGCGAAATCACCATTCCAATGAGTCGCATAATAACTGACGGTATTCGTACCTAAATAGATAACTTCAACATGCGTATGAGGTCCGCTTGAGTTTCCCGAAGAACCGACTCTACCGATCACATCACCCGCATTGACGATCTTGCCCATGGCGATCACTGAATTGCGTTCAAAATGTAGATACTTGACCGCATACGTTCTGGAGTTGACGGAAACAAACAGATAAACCTGATTTCCACCGCCGCCGCTACCCGGTGAACCGCATGTATTACCGAGATAGCCGTATGTCGGACAGGCATTGGCACTGTACACAACAACACCGTTGGCAACTGCTTTAACGTTTGTACCGACTGCTGCCGCAAAATCAACACCCAAATGGATACTTGTTGTTCCCGAATAGTACCAGACTCCGGCTGATATTCTGAATCCGCTTGAGATCGGTGATATCCAACCGGCGGAAGGAACGATCGAATTCATTGCCTGGGAAATAGCTTTTAACTTGTTTTGTGTAGCACTTAAGTCAGCAGCTACACGATTCTGTTGGGCTTCAAGTTCGGCTTCTTGAGATCTGAACTGTGCCAGAATACTTTCAACGGTTGCTTTCATTCCCATGGCAGTTGCTTTATTCGTTTCAACATTCGTTTTATTGACCAATAATGCTTCTTTTTCACGTTCAACTTCTGCTTTGTCGGCATTTAAGAGTGCGACTTGTTCAGTCAAAAGTTTCATTTGTTGCTCATCATAGGCGGTGATATCACTGATTCCTTCGACGCGACGGATCAGATCGGTGAAACTGTTGGCTCCCATAACGAAATCGACATACCCGTTTAAGGTCATAAACGATTGCATGGCGACCATTCGTTCTTTGATGGAAGCATTGATACTATCGATATTGGTTTGTCGAGTTGTGATTTGGACGTTTAATACACCGACATTTGCTTCAGTACGCGTGATGGATTCTTCAAGAGCTGCAATATCGGTCTCTAAAGCACCGATCTGCGTTTCATAACTGGAGATCTGCTGCGCATACATTGCGATATTCGCTTTCGCATCGGCGATTCCCTTTTTGATGGCATCCAGATTCTTCTGGGCATCAGCAACTTTCTGATTCACATACTGTTGGTACGCTAAACAAGCAGTTCGATTTTGCGGAGCCGCAGACGAAGAACAAAGAGAAGAGTAATACGCCTCATTGTTTGGAAAATCATAATTTACAGCTGTGACACCGGTAATCATTGACAGAGTCATGACAATGACCGTTACGAAAATGACGATGCGTTTTTTCATCGCGACCACCTCAAGTATCGAGTAACGGAAATAAAGCTTCCGAAAAGACCGACCAACACAGCGATCGAAATCAAAATACCGCTTATTTGATACACAAACGGAAATACAGGACGGAGCGTAAAGAGATTGGATACCAATACGCCGCCCATTGATTTATAGATATACATATACCCAACGACCGTCACAATGACCGGTATGATCGAGCCTAAAAGTCCGATGATGACACCTTCTATTAAATACG